>Ga0160423_10001391_pt1 | contig 20290 bp, 18 predicted proteins | sample CRUFie14St8metaG_FD_108191 | JGI IMG/M metagenome (GOLD analysis project Ga0160423, IMG submission 108191) | Marine microbial communities from the Costa Rica Dome - CRUD Field 142mm St8 metaG | ecosystem: Environmental > Aquatic > Marine > Oceanic > Photic zone | place: Costa Rica: the Eastern... | reverse complement strand
GACAACATTTTGGTGGTGTGCAATCCAATGGAGCTTGAAGGGACCCAAACTCAATTCAAGGGTGAGTTCTGCATGCTCTTCAAGGACGAAGGATTCATTCAATACTCGCACCGGTTCCCATGGAGGGGTGAGAGCCTCTAGCGCACCCGGCTGCAAGTGCCAATCATACAGCTTACGGGCGCAGACCGACAGTATGGAGGATTTCTCAAAGTGAATCATCTGGAGAATTTGAAGGAATCTTAATGTAGAAGTTAAAGTTCCCTGCTACGGTTTAATGTCAATCCCCGGCGACACTTTTGATCACAGGCGCCTGTCAATCGCATGAGCAGCGTTGCGACATTGCACTGGTCGAATGAACTTGCTAGCGTGGTCCGCCATGAGAATTTTGTCCGGTATTCAACCTTCCGGGGCACTACACCTTGGTAATTATTTTGGCATGATGCGCCCCGCCATTGATCTTCAGGAGCAAGGGGATGCCTATTATTTCATCGCAAACTATCATTCCATGACATCGCTTTTTGATGCCGAGAAACGTCGCCAGAATGTCGTAGATGTAGCTCTGGATTTCATGGCCTGTGGCCTGGATCCTGAGCGGTGTGTCTTTTTCAAGCAATCGGACATTCCTGAGCACACTGAGCTGACATGGATGTTGACTACTCTGACACCTATGGGCCTGCTCGAGCGATGTCATAGTTACAAGGACAAAATTGCCAAAGGACTTTCTCCTAACCACGGACTTTTCGCATACCCGGTGCTGATGGCTGCCGACATTCTAATCTACGACTCTCAGGTCGTCCCGGTGGGGAAAGATCAGAAACAGCACGTGGAGGTGACGCGGGATGTGGCCATCAAATTCAATCAGACCTACGGAGATGCCTTTGTCGTGCCGGAGCCCCGCATTCGTGAGGAGACCGCTATGGTGCCAGGCATCGATGGTCAGAAGATGAGCAAAAGTTACGAAAACACCATTGAATTGTTTGGTGCTGAAAAACCTCTTCGCAAGAAGATCATGAGCTTGGTCATGGACAGTCGTGGTATGGACGAACCCAAGCCAGATGCCGATCGGAATATTGCTGTTCAATTGCTCAAATTGGTCGGGTCGACGGAAGTCGCATCTGAATGTGAGGAACGCCTGCGAACCGGTGGCTATGGTTATGGTGACCTCAAGAAGGCCCTTTTTGAGGCCTACTGGACTTACTTCGAGCCCATGCGACAGAAGCGCGAGGAGCTGGCAGCCAACATGGATTACGTTCACGAAGTGCTTGCTAAAGGAGCTCAAAAGGCACGCGAGGTGGCCACCGTCGTCAATCAACGTGCGAAGCGTGCCTGTGGTTTGGATTAGGTCTTTGTAGAATGTCTACGCATCCTCAAAAGGCCGATTTCATGTCCCTGAAGCCTGAAGAATACGCCTTAAGCGATCACCCTTGTCGAGCCTGACTCATGAATTCCGCGAATTATTACCCCATCATCGTTTTGGGTGCGGGGATGTCAGGTCTGGCGGCCGCATCCATGCTCTCGCAATCTGGCTGCTCTCCTCTCGTGTTGGACAAAGCGCGTGGCGTGGGCGGGCGCATGTCACGACGCCGCACTGAGTGGGGGCCCATCGACCACGGAGCATCCTTCTTTCAAGCCTGGCATCCTCTTTTTCAAAAGCAAGTGGATGCCTGGCTTCAGCAAGGCTTGGTTTTTTCATGGAGTAGGGGGTTTGTAGATGAAAGCGGTCACAGGCGTGAATCTGGGATCCCATGCTATGCCTGCAGTGAAGGAATGAATGCGGTTTTGAAGGATCTTGCTCGAGGTCTGGATATCCATACTCGACAAAAGGTGCAGCGAGTGTGCGTGGTTCATGATCAGTGGCAGCTTGAAACCGAAGGAGGAGCAACCTATCGAACCGATGCTTTGCTGATGACGGCTCCGGTGCCTCAGTCTCTGGAGCTCTTGAATCAAGGGAAGGTCAGCCTGGATGATTCCCACAGGTCGTCTCTGGCATCCATTGACTACGAACCCTGCCTGGCACTGATGGTCGTTACCAGCCAGAAGTCACCTTTGCCGGAAGATGGTGGATTGTGGCTTTCGGGAGAACCTTTGTCATGGATAGCGGATCAATCTCGAAAGACCGGTTCGGAGAACGCCATCAGCCGATTGGTCCTTCATGCGGGGCCCGATTTCAGTCGGGCCAATTGGGATGAGGATCCCGGGAAAGTCACCGAAGAGATCTTGAAGGCTGCAGACCCATGGTTGGTAGGGGAGCGGCTTTTAGTGCAATACCACCGATGGCGCTACAAGACGCCCCTCAAGGTATTCCCCGAGCCTTGTTTGAAGGCTCACGCAAAACCTTCGCTCTTTCTGGCTGGTGACGGTTTTCAAAGGTCTGGAGTCGAGGGGGCCTATCTCTCTGGTCATGCAGCGGCTCAGGCTCTGCTCTTTTGAGTGGCATGCTCTTCTGAGAGGAGCGGAATCAACATTAGACCAGTGATTGGATCTCCCAGGTGCTGGGTCCTCAAGCCTGCATATTGATGATGCCACCAAGCAACCAAGGAACATATCAGGGCATCGGTTTGATCTTCAACATCCTTGCTCCAAGGCTCCACGAGCAACTTTTCCAGAAGGCTGCACACCCGAAGTTTCGGGAATCGCTCCTCCAGGCAACGACGCAAATGTTTCTGTAACGATTTGAAGTGATGGCGACGTTCAGTGACCCTCCCCTTTTTGTAGGGGATCCGCTCCTCAAGCCCAAACCATCGAACCATGGTGGGATGTGGGTAGACCTCAAAGAGAGAGTGTTTTGCTGAAGGGTTGAGAGAGAAACCCAGTTCAGTGATTTTCCGTGCAAGATCAGGCGGTCTGGGATGTTGCGATCGATTGGCTGGGTAACAGCCGCATTTGTAGGAAGCGAACCATCTTGAGGCCTCACGATCGACAGGGCGAGCCCCGGATGTATTGGGGCAGATGACCGGTGCATCCATTGCGACCAAGCAAGCTCCTGAGGATCGATATCCTTCGAGAGTCGAGAGCAGTGCCTGGTCTCCCTGATTGAGGGTGATCTTCCGTAGCACGACTTGGGAACCTTTGGATTCTATCACACAGACCCCATCTGGCCGTCGATATCCCCAGGCCAAATCAATTCCAACAAAGAAGGTCCGGCTCATGGTCTGTTGGTAAGCCCCATCGAGGAACTTAGGGAATGCGGGGGAATTTTACCTTCACCAAACGCTTGATGGAACGAAGCAGGCCTCCCACCAGGGGGAACTCCTGATACACTCCTGCAGTGGCATCCCAGTGATCGCGCTGCCAGCATACCTTGCCGGAGGTGCCCAATCGTATTTCGCTCACACCATCCAGTTGGCGCGGGCGTCGACGAAATGCATAGGCCATTTGCCAGCTGACGTAATGTCTGGAAGTGCCAACGGCATGACCAACAACAAGGATCCGGATGTCCTGAAGTTGCTCGAAAAGGTCGGCATAAACCGCATCGAGTTGTTCGAGACCTTTGGCTTGATTGATCGGATCTTCAAAACTGGCTTCTGCTTCATAAACGTTTTTCAGTTCTGATCCGATGCCGGGATGAAGCCCTTCCATGAATTCCATGAATCGCTTCAGTCCTGTTGGGGGAGGTTGTACCATGGTTAACTATTCCGTTCTTTGTTTCGAAGTCAAAGACCTTTCCCTCGCAGCGAGATGGAATTTTACAAAACCCTTGTAGGGTCGTGAACATGGATTGATCGCTTGTCTTCGTGGTCCTGCACATTTAAAAAGAAGCTTTCATTCATGAAACTTTGCTACCATCTCCTCACTGTGTTCGGGTGTCTTGTGTGGATGACCAGGGCATTCGCAAGTGAGGAACATTGGGCATGGAAGCCACCCGAGTGGCCGTCCATTCCAACGGTGGTCGAGTCGTCTTGGGTACGAGGGCCGATAGATGCCTTCATTCTGAATCAACTTGAATCCAGAGGTTTGACACCTGCTCCCTCGGCAAGTCCGGAGACCCTCCTTCGAAGGATATGGTTTGATGTGCTGGGCTTGCCTCCCACCGAGGAGGCGTTGGAAGCCATGCAGGGGTCCACTGAAGCGGACCCCTGGGTAAAGGTCGTGGACGCCTTGTTGGCGTCTCCGCATTATGGTGAGCGCTGGGGGCGCCACTGGTTGGATGTCGCTCGCTATGGCGACTCCAATGGGGGGGACGAAAACCATGCCTATCCGCATGCGTATCGATATCGGAATTGGGTGCTGGAGGCCTTGGACCGCGACATGCGATTTGACCGGTTCTTGCAAGCGCAACTGGCAGGAGATCTCCTGCCTCGGGGGGAAACCGAGTCGCTTGCAGGGACCGGTTTTCTCGCCATTGGGACCAAGATTCTCGCGGAACAGGATCCCATCAAAAAGCAAGCCGACACGATCGACGAACAACTCGACACCCTGAGCCGAGCCTTTATGGGGCTGAGCCTGGGGTGCGCCCGTTGTCATGACCACAAGTTTGACCCCATCTCCGATCGTGATTATTACGCCATGCATGGCATCATGAAGAGTTCGGAGATTGTCGAGCGGGAATCCCCGACACCCGCCTACCAAGCCGCATTGGATCAGTGGCAACTTGAACATCCGTTCCACCAAAAAGCCATCGAGGAAATTTACGCATCGCTTCGTGAACAAGTCGACAGAGTCGGAGCGATCGAGTGGGAGGCTGAATCCTTTGATCAGGGAAATGTAGTGATCGATCATCAGCATTATGGCAAGGGGATCGGCATCATCAGCGACCCGGGATCTCAGGACAACTATGTGGAGTATGCCTTAGAAATCGCCAGGGACGGAGATTACTTCCTTGAAGTGCGCATGGCTGCGAAAGTCGCCCGCCCCGGTCGACTTCTTTGGGATGGTGTCTTGGAGGAAGACGCTATTCTGCAAACGACGACTGGTGGCTGGATGCCGGAGTATCAGCAATGGGTGCGTCTGGGGGTGAAACATTTGACTAAAGGAGCGCACCGTCTCCGTGTGGAATCCAAGCCCCTGATGTCCCATCTCGACCGCTTCCGCCTGCGGCGACTTCATGAGCTGGAAAGGTTCCAGGCCCTGCAGGAGAAGGTCGAGATATGGGAGGCCAAGCGTGAGTCCTGGATGGCAGAAAAACCGCCGGTGCCCATGATCATGTCCATTGCCGATGGAGAAGTCTGTAATGCCAGGGTTCACGTGCGGGGCAATCCCCATCAACTTGGAGAAGAAGTGCCTCGCGGATTTCTCAGTGGATTGACTCCAGCTGTCGCCGGATTGACTGAGAAAGATACCAGTGGTCGCTTGGAATTGGCGCAATGGATGACCGATCCGCATCATCCCCTTACCGCGCGTGTTTTTGTCAACCGACTTTGGCAGTGGCATTTTGGCCGGGGTCTGGTTCCAACGCCTGATAATTTTGGAACCACGGGTAAGAAGCCTACGCATCCCGCTTTGTTGGATTGGCTCACACTTGATTTCATTCGGCATGGGTGGTCCATCAAGCGCCTGCATCGCCAGATTCTGACCTCCAGCGTTTATCAAATGTCTTCACAGGTGGAAGATCACCCCGGAATGACCCGAGATCCGGCCAATCAATATTATTGGAAGGCTCAGGCACAGCGAATGGATGCCGAATCGTATCGAGATGCCTTGATGAGTGTGGCGGGCACTCTCGATCCCAATCGAGACCGCATGGCCCCTGTGGCTGTCAAGTCGCAGGATCCTTCTCCTGAAGATCTTTCCCAGAATCGCAAAACCTACGAAGCCTTCTCCCACCGCAGTGTCTATTTGCCAGTGGTGCGTTCCCATCTCTATGACTTTCTCACCTTAATGGACTTTCCCAACGCCACGACACCTGTAGGCATGAGATCTGAAACCACCGTACCCACCCAGGCACTCCTCATGCTCAACAGTGAGTGGATCCAGACTCAGGCAGCGGCCCTTGCCCAACAGGTCGGTGAGTGGGGCGAAAACGACCAGGAGTGTCTGGTCAGACTTTACCGGCTATGTTACTCTCGTGATCCAGTATCAGAAGAACAGAAGCATTGCTTGGAACTGCTTCGCATCATGCAGCAGGAGAAAAATTTGGAAGAGGCCTGGAGCATTCTCTGTCATACCCTTCTGATGGCCGATGGGTTTTTGTATGTACGCTAAGAATGAGAACCATCTGATGCAGTGCAGTCGGCGTCATCTCCTCCATTCCATGGCTGCTGGTTTCGGGGGTTTGGCTCTGGACAGCCTGCTACATGCCCAACCCCATGCGGCAGGTCGGCAGCATTTCCCGGCGCGAGCCAAGCGGGTTATCTTTCTATTCATGCACGGCGGCCCGTCGCATGTGGACCTCTTTGACTACAAGCCCGCCCTCACGCGCCATGAGGGACAGGCACTGCCTTTTCCAGAGCGAGCGGTTCAATTCGCTGAAAGGGGACATGTCATGCCTTCGCCTTGGAGCTTTCGGCAGGTGGGACAATCGGGGCATTGGATGTCCTCTCTCTGGAAACATCTCCCTTCGGTAGCTGATGAGATATGCATGCTGCATTCACTGTGCGAAACCAACGTGGCTCATGGAGGTGCCTGTATGAAATTGCATACCGGCAGCGAGTCCCTTTTGAGGCCCAGCATGGGGGCGTGGATGAGTTATGGCCTAGGGAGTGAAAATCAAAATTTGCCGGCCTTCGTGACCATGTGTCCGACCTCGCTTCATGGAGGCGTGGATAATTTTGGAGCTGCCTTCTTGCCCGCTCAACACCAGGGTGTGCCTCTTGGTACACCGGGCTACCCCAATACTCTCGCCAGGAATGCCCGCTTCCATTACATGGGGCAGGGAGATGCTGCCACCCTGCGGGTTCAGCGTGAGCAATTGTCATTGCTGAGGGCTCTGGGAAATCAGGGAACAAAGGATGTCTCGTTGGTCGATCCCCTTGAGGCGCGCATGCAATCCTTTGAATTGGCTTACCGAATGCAGGTGGAAGCCCCGGAGGTGACAGATCTTTCCGGTGAATCTTCATTCACGCGGTCACTGTATGGGATGGATGAATCGGAAACCGAAAATTTTGGCCAACAATGTTTGCTTGCACGCCGTTTGGCTGAACGAGGGGTTCGATTCATTCAGGTCAGTCACGCGCACAGTCTCCCTTTCAATAACGAGCAGTGGGATCAGCACTCGCACCTGGAGCAAGGCCATGCCCTCAATGTGGCCCAAATCGATAAGCCTATCACCGGTTTATTGCTCGATCTCAAGGCCCGCGGGCTTTTGGAGGAAACCCTTGTGCTCTGGGGAGGAGAATTTGGCCGAACGCCAACCATCCAGAAAGGGGAAGGGCCCGTTGGTCGTGACCATCATCCCGATGGGTTCACCATGTGGATGGCGGGCGGGGGGGTGAAACCCGGTTATCGCTACGGTGCCACCGACGAATTGGGTTACCACGCGGTGGAAAATCGATGCACCATTCACGATCTGCATGCCACCATCCTGCACCTCATGGGCCTGGACCATGAGCGCCTGACCTATCGCCACCTTGGCAGGGACTTCCGATTGACCGATGTCGAGGGAGACGTGGCCCGCTCCATCCTTGCCTAGGCAATCAGTGAATGCAGGATGTGCCCACCGATGTCGGTTAATTTCCGGATACGCCCGGCATGCTGGAAGGTAAGACGTTCATCCTCCAGGCCCATGAGGTGCAGGATGGTGGCATGCACATCACGGATGTGGATAGGTTCACCAACCGAGCGCAAACTGAACGGGTCCGTTTCTCCTGCAGTGGCCCCGGCCTTCACTCTTCCGCCTGCCATCCACATGCATAAGCCGTAGGAGTTGTGTTCCCTGCCCGGATTTTTGGGCATGGACGGGCTGTTGACAAAAGGCGTTCGCCCCATTTCCGATGCCCAGACCACCAGGGTGTCCTCAAGAAGACCCCTCTGATGCAGGTCTTCCAACAACGCCGACACAGGCTGATCCACCTCCTGGCTGTGCTTGCGCATACCCGCTTCCACATTGCTGTGATCATCCCAACTGTGGGCACCGATCTGAACTCCGTGGACCAGCAGGGTGAAACGGACCCCTCTCTCGACCATGCGTCGTGCCAGCAGGCATTGTCGTCCAAAGCCCCTTGTCTCATCCCTGTCGAGCCCATAAAGTTTTTGCATCGACTCTGGCTCGGCTGAAAGGTCGACAGCCTCGGGCGCGGACTGTTGCATACGAAAGGCCAGCTCGTAGGCTTGGATTCTGGCTTCCAGTTCGGTGTCGAGGGGTCGGACCTGCGCATGCCGCTGGTTGAGTGCCCGGATGGCATCGAACTCCTCGCGCTGTTGGGAGAGAGTGATGCCTTCAGGGCGCTGGAGATTAAGGATCGGGGATCCGTGATCCCTCAAAAGAGTGCCCTGGTGAACGGCTGGCAGGTAGCCGTTAGCCCACACCGCGGCCCCATTGCAGGGAGCCCCCCTTGGGTCTTGCACCACCACGTAGCCTGGCATGTTCTGGTTCAAGGTTCCCAACCCGTATTGAATCCACGATCCGACCGATGGACTGCCGGGGAATTGGCTTCCAGTGGTGACATGATAGGTGGAGGGGCCGTGATTCTGATTGTCTGTCTTGATGCCATGGATAAAGGCCATCCTGTCGCTCTGGCTTGCCATGTGTGGGAAGAGTTCGGAAAACCAGCGACCACTGTCGCCATGCTGCTGAAAAGAAAACGGGCTCCCAACACACACATGAGGAAAGGAAAGCCTGCCCTGCAACTCTCCTCTGACTGAGGGAGAACCGGGGATCGGCTTGCCATGCCATTGTTGAAGCATGGGTTTGTGCTCGAAAGCATCCATTTGTGAAACTCCCCCCTGCATGAAAAGGAAGATACAATGTTTGGCCTGCCCCGGGAGATGAGGTTGTTGAGGGGTCAGCGGGTTGGCCGTCGTCTTTGAGGCATGGCTGGATTCCCCAGCGAGCATTCCGGCTAATCCGAGCGCGCCAATGCCATTCCAGGTCTGGGTAAGAAAGCGTCTTCGATGCATCTTGGCGATCATCCTATCTTAGTCGATGTAGACAAATTCATTGAGATTCATGAGGATTCTTGCAAGGCGCTCCAATCCTCCGTCCGTTTGTGCGAACGGGAGCAGTGTTTCTTTTTCCATGGCATCCGGACCTCTGGCCAATGCGACCTGGAAGGCGTGTTCCAGGCGCTGTTTCGGATCGTTTCCGGCCTCGCGCTTCAAGCGCGCCGCAAAGTGAGGCGCTTCTTCCGCCACCAATTGGCCATTGTACATTTCCAAGGCCTGCAATGGTGTCACTGAAAGCGCTCTTCTGGGCATGCTGTCCTCACAGACCAGGCCGTCGAACGCCTGAAGGAAAGGCATGGTGAGAGTCCGTTGTTGATAGATATAAAGGCTGCGTTTGCGAGCCTCTGGCCCGTGAGTGGTCGCCCATTTGCTTTTGGAATACTTGACTCGCTCTTCAATACCATCGGGCAAGGGAGGGAAAATGGGCAAGCCATGGCGCTCAGGGTTGAGGCGTCCGCTGACACTGAGAATGCTGTCCCGTACCGCTTCAGCCTCAAGACGACGGCGGTTGTAATAACTTAACAGTCGGTTGTCCGGATCCTCTTCTGTGACTTTCGGGCGGGTGGGTTCGGAGGCCTGTTGATAAGTAGAGGAGAGGACCATTAGTCGGTGCATGGCCTTGATACTCCATTTCTCGTTGATTAACTGACGGGCCAGCCAGTCCAGCAGCTTAGGATGTGACGGCCCTCCGCTGAGGACTCCAAAGTCGCTGGGGGTGCTCACCAGACCCCGACCAAAATGATGCATCCACAAACGGTTGACCAGAACACGTGCCGTCATCGGGTTTTCCGGTGAGGCGATCCATTCTGCCAGCGCCATGCGTCGGCTTCGAGTGGGCCAGCGCTTGAACGGGTCGAGCCGAATGGATGCCGCCTCCTCATGTCCGGTGAGGCAGCTTAAAAAACCAGCCTGAACCGGGTCTCCAGGTTGGTCATACTCACCGCGGATCATCACATGGGTGACCGGAATGCCCGGTTCGTAGGGTGGACCGAAGGAATGTCGTAGAGACATAGCCCTGGGTTCGAGCCTTTTGAGTTGTTGGCTGGCAAACCGATTGAGGTGCTTGAGATGATGGTATTTGTCCCGTTCCTCGGTGGTGAGGTGAGATGGATTCTCCTGATCGATCCAGGTCTCGAGATCACTTTCTGAAGGTGCTTCGGAATCTTCCGCCGCCGCCTCGGACCGCATTCGAGCTGATAAACGTTGCTTAAGGGTTTCAAAGGTCTTTTTCTGCAGTTGGATTTCCTCACGTCTTGAGGCAGCCCAGGCTTCCTCACCCTCACGATAAAACGCAGCCGGAAGAGAGCCCCCGATCTGATAGGCATCTCCGCGATCCGGGGGCATGAGTTGAACGGTGTTGAAAAAGGCCTTCATGCGGTAGAAATCGCGGGTGGGAATCTGATCATACTTGTGGTCATGACACTTGGCGCATCCAACGGTCAGGCCGAGAAAAACCGAACTTACCGTAGAGGTCATTTCACTCAGCATTTCGTGACGGGTTTCGTCTCCGCGGGGTTCGGTGAAAGGGGCCAGTCGGAGAAAGGTCAATGCGACATTCTTTTCTGGTTCGACCAGAGGTAATTCGCCCGCATCCATTATTTCGGCAAATTCATCTCCAGCAATCTGCTCCTTGATGAAAAGATCATAAGGCTTGTCCTCATTGAAGGCATCGATGACATAGTCACGGTAACGCCAGGCGTGGGGAAGGTCCGGGTCGCCTTCATAGCCGGCGGTATCTGCATAGCGGGCAAGATCCAGCCAAAACTTGGCCCAGCGCTCTCCATAGCGAGGATCTTTCAATAGCTTTTCCACGAGTTCCCCATAGGCCTCGGCTCGCTCGTCATGAACGAATGCATCCACCGCTTCAGGAGTCGGTGGCAAGCCGATCAGGTCAAAAGTGACTCGACGAATGAGCGTTGCCTTGCTCGCCCGAGGTGCCGGTTTCAAACCCTTTCTTTCCAGGGCATCCACAATGAATGCATCGATGCCATTGGAGAGCCCTTCTGATGGGGAGATATCAGGTGGGGATATCTCGGCTGGTCCTGTGTAAGGCCATACCTGGCTAGCTCGTAATCCAGATAACAGCCCAACCAACAAAACTGAAACGACACAGAGCCGAGCCCAGGCCATGGACTCGGGTAAGCGATCGTGCGATGCATGGGAAAGCTTCATTTCTGGGAGATCCAAAAGGAGTTTGTCCCCTGAATGGATTAGGATCAAGGGAGAAGCAGTTGTATGGATTTAAAGTGTTGCACAAGAAAATTTTGCGTTATGGTCGAGCTATCGTGGAGTCGTTTCTGGCACCGACGTGAAATGTCCTGTGAATGGCTCAGGCGCCACCAACGGGTGTTCCCTTGACGACAGTCACCCAACGTTTTAATGGTTATTTCTTACATTTTTTATGTTTCGTAATCTCTATTCATTTTCTTTGTTGATTTCATGGACTTGCGCTCTTAGCGGCAGCATTGCCCTTTGGGCTCAGCAAAATGGCTTGTCCGATTTTCTGGCCAGTTGCCAGGATTTGTGAGTCACTTGGAATTATGACCATTCGTACCTACCTTTTGCTGCTGATCGGATTGGCGGGTGCCCTCGGTGTTTCGCTAAGTTCCATTCAGCGCTACACCAGTCAGCGGCAGGCAAGCAGTCAGCGCTCGCTTCTTGCTGCTGAAGAAGTTCACAGCAAGGTCATCCTTTGCGACCAGAATATCCAGACGCTTGCCACGGTCTGTAATTTGGTTTTCTATAGTAATCAGCAAGTCGGACAGGGTCCGGTGACCTTGATTCGGTTCATTGAGGATCAGCTCAAGGAATTGCAACCTTCCATTCAGGGCGATCCTATGTTCGTTCAAGCCAATCAGCGGCTTGAGGGAAAAATCCAAGCCATCGATAAAAACTTGCTTGCCTTGGATGGCCTCATCCGCGAATTAGAAAAACAGGGTGGGGTGTTTAAGGACATGGCCTTCAGTCAGGCCTATCTAGAGAAAGATTTCCAGAACGCCATCACGCCGATCGTGGAGCTCCTGCAAAACTTCTCGGAAACCGCGCAATCCAGTTTTCAAACATTGTCTCAAAGTGAGGATGCACCCCGAGATGCAGCTCAAAAAAATCTTTTGGTGAATCTGATCCGAAATCAAGCGGATGCCCTGAACCAACTAATCAATACGGTGTGCCAGCAGGGGCAGCCTGACAATTCCCCATTGCAGCTGGAATACGAGAAATTGATGGACAGCATCAGTCTGAGCATGCGAGGCCTAGTGGATTTGTCCGAGACCACTCTGGAGCGAAATCGTTTTCTTAGTGAACAGACGGGGGTCAAAAACAAATCCCTCTTGTGGGGGGCTTCCTTGCTATTTGTCTTGTGCCTGGTTGGTGGTTTTTGGTGGGTCAAACGGGGAATCTCCAGCCCCTTGCTTCAGTTGTCGGTGGCCGCAGAAAAGGCGGTTCATTCGCATGAGCCTTATGAAGGTTATGATTCGGGAGCTCGCGAAATTCAAAATCTCAATCGATCGCTCATGCATCTGACGCATTCGCTTGAGGATCTGGTCGAAACCCGCACCCATCAACTGGCCAAGACCGAGGCTGAAATGCGCAAGCTCTCTCAAGTGGCATCCCGGATTTCGGATGCGGTGATTATCACGGGAGCCAATGGTCAGGTGGAATGGGTCAACGATGGATTCATCCGACAATCCGGCTATCAGCTCCAAGATATCATCGGCAATAGGCCCGGCTCCCTGTTGCAGGGGCCCAAAACCGACCCGACCACGGTGGCTTTCATGCGCGCTCAGCTCGAGGCTGGCAAAGGCTTCCGTGTTCAATTGATCAACTACACCAAGCAAAACCGACAGTATTGGATTCAACTGGAGGTTCAGCCAGTTTACGACACCGAGCACCAACTGAGTAACTATATCGGAGTGGCCCGGGATATCACCCGTGACAAGCAGGAGCTCAGGGATCAGCGGCTGGAGACCATCGGAAACGTTGCCAGTGGTTTGGCACATGATCTCAACAACATTCTTGCCCCCATTACCCTTTCCATTGAAATGCTCAAGGAGATGTATCCAGACTCCGATGAGGTTGTCGATACCATTGAGCAGTGTTCCAAGAGGGCCTCTCTCATGGTTCAGCAGCTGCTCAACTACGTCAAGGGGCATGCGGGAACAGTGGCGGTCTTTAAGCTCAAGGATGTCATGAATGAAACAGTGGAGTTACTGCGGTTTACTCTTCCCAAGAAGGTGTCCATCGATTTCAGCTTTGATCTGCTGAATACGCTCATTTACGGAGACAGCACCCAGATTCAACAAATGTTGATCAATCTGGCAGTCAATGCGAGGGATGCCATGCCTGAGGGCGGGCGTATTCAGCTCAGGATCGAAGAGGTGGAACTTTCTGAACCCCAGTTTTCTTCCATGGTGCTTGTTTCAGACAAGGCGAAGCCGGGGATGTTTGCCGTCATTCGGCTTGCGGATTCAGGTACTGGCATTGAGCTTGACAAACTGGAGCGTATCTTTGAGCCCTTCTACACAACCAAGGCGCCGGAGGATGGCACTGGATTGGGTTTGGCAGCGGTCGCGGGGATCATGAAGGGACATCGCGGAATGATTCAAGTCGAGTCCAAAGTGGGGTATGGTACGACCTTCAGTCTCTTCCTTCCGATTTACGAGCCAGAGGCTGAAAATACCCCTCGTATTGAGGCAAAGCACGCCATCGCGTGACGGCCCTCATGTTTTTCTGAGCCGTCTTGGCTCATTGGGAATAAGTATTTACGACAGCAAGGCCTACACCCTCGATTCGATTTTAGCTGTTTGACGGCTCTTGGGGCGCTTGCAGTGAAGTTATCGATCTAGCAGGCGGTAGAAGGTCGCATTGCCAAGCAGGGCCTGTCGGGATTCACTCTGGCCTTCACTCCCGGGAATGTCGCGCCAGATGGCATCTTCCAATCGTGCCTTTGCCTGAAGAACCCGTCCCTCCTTGGGTTCCCATTGAATGAGAAGCCCTCCATCAGAGAGTTGAACCGATGTGATGCGCGAGGTGTTGACAGGCTCCGCCACCACCTCCAAAAGGGCCGGAAGACTTTTTGCCTGGGCTCCTGAGGCGTCGCTGACCACGACCTGATACGTGCCTGCATCAACAAGCTGAATGCTGTCGATCTGAAATGTGGAACCGCGTGCTCCCGGAATATTGAAGCCTTGATACCGCCACTGGTAGTTCAAGGGGAAGGTGCCGATGGCCTCCACACTCAGCACAATCTGCTGCCCTGTCTGAACGGTCTGTGAAATGGGTCCCTGAAGGATGGAAGGGCCTTCAACTATTTTGACTTGAGCTACTTCGCTGGTCACACTGCCTCCAGCATTGCTCACTACCACTTGGTAGTCGCCACTGTCGGCAGGTTTGGCACCCACCAAGGTGAAAGAGTCTTGCGAGGCTCCCGGAATATTGAATCCGTTGAATTGCCACCGATAGTTCAAGGGGCCCTCTCCCGTGGCGGTAGCCTTCAATTCAAGGGTGACCCCGGGCGCGAGCGACTGGGACGCAGGATGCGTCAGAATCACAGGAGGTTTTGCGGCCTGTATGGATTGAACGGTGACGATTGCCGAGGCACTAGTTACGGTGCCTCCCGGGCTGGTTACAATCACCCGGTATTGGCCGGCTTCACCAAGAGAAACCGTAGCAATCTCGAGAGTAGCACCAGTCTGAGTGAATAATGGGGTCTGATTGAATTGCCACTGATAGGAGAATGGCCCGGTTCCGGTGGCGGTGACCGAGAGTCGCAGAAGATCTCCCGAGCTAAGGTCGACTCCAATGGGCTGAGAGGTGATGACGGGGGAAGTGTGCACGGTCAAGTTCGCGGCAGCACTTGTGGTGACCCCTCCTTCATTACTTACGAGGACACGGTAGCTCCCTCCATCCGAGGCATCCGTGGAACTCAAGCTTAGAATCGATGTCTGAGTTCCAGCAAGATCCTCGCCCTCGCGCTGCCATTGATATGCGATGGTTCCTTCTCCGGTGGCGCTCACTGAAAAATAGGCCGGCTCACCCTCTTGGACCACGATGGGTTGAGGCTGTTGGACAATGGCCGGCGGGGCCGGCAAGGGGATGGAACCTGGCGGAGCCAGCGGCGTTCGAAAATCCACCCATACGAGGTAAAAATCGCTGTCCTCTAGTGGGAAGGATTCTTCGCTCTGGTAATACCGTGATTGTATGCGAAAGACACCCGGAGTGGTTTCCTCATAGGAAAAGAAATCTCTTGAAGAAGCCTCGCTTTCTCGGCCGTTGATACGATGCCTTCCAGTGGCCTGGAGCAACAGCATTCCATCCTCCCCAGTCTTTTGCGGAATCTGCAATTCATACTCACCCGTGGACACGCGTTTCATGCTATAGGTGCCTTTGCCCTGCAACACCGCTCCATCGGTGCCTCGAACATGCCCCCCTATGAGTCGATCGGCCGAGTAGGGGATGTAAACGAAAGCAAAATCGAGGTTGGCCTCTTCCTGGTAGAGGGGATCTGATTCAATATCCATCCGGCCCCAGATGTCCCATCCATCTCCATTGGCGCGGGGGGCGGGTGCAATGAGCATGCCTCGAGAAAAGGTTGAGGCGACCGATGTGATGAAGAGCATGCCATCGTTCAGGGAATGGACCCCCGGCAGGGTGAAGTGTCCGGGTACGGCCCAAGTTGCGAAGGCGCGCGTCCACTTGAGCAGATCTGTCATTTCCTCAGGGAGGTCGGCACTGCGATAGGCCGGGTCCAGCCACTCGCCCTCCTGCCAGTCGGGTGATGGCGAGGCCACATAGCCCGCTGTCCAACCTTGATCAAACGGAAACCAAGCCAAACTGAAATCAATGGAAGCAAAGGAGGCATTTCCGGCTTTGTCAGTCAATACTTCCATGTCTCCCTTTCCGAAGGATCCATCGACCATGCTGTAGCCCGGACCATTGGAACTGGAAAGGGGTGTGCTAAGCAGTCCATGAAAGGGGGGTTGCCCGTCATTCCAGGCCTGGCCATTTTTTCGGATCGTTCCTAGAAGGACTCCCACCGATGGATGGGGTCGCCAGGCTGCGGCCACCGGTGACCAGTAAGTCTTGTCATTTTCCCAGAGGTAGCCGTTTCCCTTGTAAACAATGTCAAAAGGTTCTCTGCCAATGTTCAGGGTGCTGGTGGCTTCATCGGCGGGGCCTATGCGTGGAGACACCATGGCCTGGCCGTAGTGCGAAAGCGTCCATGGAATGGGCCCCTGACCTTCCAGGCGGAAGATGACCTCATCTTTGTCGAAACCGCCATGCTCGGTGACGTTGGAGGCATCCACCTGATAGCTCACAGCTGTCACGCTGGTGTTGGGAAATGGGCCTGGACCCACGGCCTCAGCCTCATTGGGAATCTGCGGAGTGGGGCCTGCGGGGATCTCCGCTGCTTGGGTGGAGGCCGCCCCAACAAGAAAGCACAACCCCCAAAGCCGACGAAATAAACTGCTAAAGTGAGAATTAATCATGGGATGATGGTCTGTTCTATTTTTATAATCACTTTTGAAATATAAAACGCAAGTCACCATTACGCAGAGATAGCCGCCTACATCTGATGAAGATTATCCTTAAAGGCAAATAGAAGGTATTTTTTGAAAAGCTTTATCAGATTGAGATCCTTGCGTTGGCCAATTTTGGTCGGGAATGCCACCGATTTTAAGATTCCATAAATCGGGTTAAACATGCTGTTCAAAAGTGTTGATGATTCCATTCCTTCAGAAAAAACAGCAAATTTTTGTCAGCTAAGCCAGCAACTCGTCGTGTAGAAGAGGTCCACTGCTTTATACCTTACTTTTTTTACGACCCTTAAATCCGCCAGCGAATATGACAAGATCTACAGATATTGTTTGGCTATTGCCGATAATTCTACTTTTTTTAACAGGTTGCTCACGGGAAGAGCCCTCAGGAGTTTCAAAAGAAACTTCTTTTAATTATCAACACCGAACAAGATGGACTGATGGATGAGGATAAAGCTGCAGATGTGCCCAAAAGCTTGGGCTTGGACTTGGGTGGCTCCATGTCCGCAGGCCTAGATACAGTACGTTCTTGACTGGATGCTGTAATCCTCCGTGACGATCTGGATGGATTTAAGGCCTTGCTGAGTGAGTATGAAACTATCGAGGCGCTCATGGCTGATGTGCATGATTCCATAAAGTATTGGGAAGTAGACGATCACTTTATCCAACGCGGGCTTACTGTAGAAATGTTTGATCAATCTCCTCTTAACAGAGCGACCTTTTCTCAGAAATTAGCTTTTGTGAAGCCTGCCTTCCCCTTTATTCCGATATCAATCGCGGACAACCTCTTTTGGTAGCCCTCCGCACAGCATTACCCCTCGAGGGGGAGAGGGTTTCCGATCCATTAAGCACTCAATTCGGACGCATCATAGGCCAATTTGATACGACAAATGGAGGTGTTTCATATGATGAAAAGGATGAACTGGTGAAACTTTAGGATGCCTTGTGGCAGAAACTGGAAGAAAAAGGGCCCAGTGTAGAAATTATTCAATGGCTCTTGGAGCAAGGTGCCGATCCAGATGACAATGGTGCACTACACATGGCCATGCAAAACCTCAGTCGGGCCTCAGGCATCATCGTGCAACTTTTACTGGACAATGGCGCCAGCCCCAATCTTGAGGCTTATTAATCGACTCAATTTCATTTTTTATGGGAATCTCAATTTCATTCGCTAAGCCCGTTGGATGTATCTTTGCCTGAGGACGAATTTGAGGCACTCGACCCTTTTGTTGCTCGAGCATACGAGGATGCATTGTCTGTCTTAGCGGCGGCAGGTGGCAAGTATACCAACGCTTATCTGGCGGGTGCTAAGGGCAAGGAAGAAGTCTTTCATGCCTTGACCAAGACTCAGGGCGGAGCCAATGCGACCTATAAGTGACGCCCCATGCTGCAGAACGCTTTTCTTGGGCGAGACATCTTGCTTCAACAGTTTCTCATCCGAAACGGAGCAGATCTTCAATATCTTGAGCCTGAAATCGGTAAGAATTATCTGGAACTCAAATGGTGGGTAGATCGCGCGCAACACAAAGGGCTTTGGCGGGAAGATTCCCTCAACGATTTAATCAATACCGAAATCTTGGAAGCGCTGGAAACGGCAGACCTCAAGGTGAAGGATCTCTATTGTGCCATCGCCTCGAATGATCCAGTGGCGTTCAAGCCCTTCATGGAAGACCCAGAAGCGTTGCGAGCGCGTAATGTGCTCTTGTCTTCGCGGATGCTGAGCCATCCCGGTGAAGACAGCGATCGTCTACTTAGGTAGGTGCAGAACTATCCTGAGCCTAGGAAAAACATGGGCTTCAATGCCATGGAGCTAGCTTTGCGTTTGAATTCCTGGCATGTGTTCGACACGCTCAAAGTATTGGAATCCCCTTTCAGAAATTTTGGTAAAAGAAGTAGTAGCTTCAAGTTACGATATCTGCCTTGAAGATTCTTTCGCCTACCGGAAATGGAAAGAATTGCTAGATCGGGAGATACGGGTATCTTTTCTCTCATTTATTACAATCGATATGCTCTCGAGTATTACTTCCGATGAGGCCATGAAGATGATTGAGGCTTTGTGCGGAGTGAAGTCGGATTGGACGGAGGGTCTGACCCTCGAACAGAGCTACCTTTTCAAGGGAGATGCTATGCCGGAGGAGGGTTTGTTTTTGGAGGTTTACAGCAATGGACAGGCAAGACGGAACGGTATGCATTCCCCCAAAGAAGTTGCCCGCACTCAGGCAGAAATCACCTTGAGCGCTCCTTCCATGAAAGCCTTGGTGCTCCAACTTTATGACTGAAGTGGGACCTTCAAGGTCATGAAGGAAGGAGAGATTATGGACCATAGTAATTTCACAACAGGTATAGCGGAGTAGACATAGAATTCGGCCCGTATGACCATGAACCGTGATGCGTACATGCAGTCAATTATTAGCCACTGGCCATGACTGGGCTGTCCAGATTTCATCGAAATTCATTGAGAGGTTTACGACATGTATTATGAAAGAACAGGAGGTTTTTTGCTGCCCCTCTTTTTGAAATCTACAAAGACGCATTGCCTGAAACTTCCGATGAGGATGAATGGCTTAAGGGAGACGAGCGAATCCTAAAGACTGAGTGACAGTTTGGACCACCCTCAGGCGACTTCGAAGAACTGACTTTCCTCATCGGAAGATGAGGTGCTTTGCCCCAGCCATTCATCGATCATGTCCAAATGAATGTCGGCAATCGAATCGACCACCATGTCGGGCCGGTAGGAATAAAAGGCCAAGTCCTCGCTGTGGGTCGTTCCACTCAATACCAATAGGGTGTAATAGCCAAGCTGGTGTCCGCCCAGGATGTCAGTGGACATGGTATCTCCAATCATCACGGTACGCTTGGCATCCAGTGAGAGTTCTTTTCTGGCCCCGCGCATCATGACCGGGCTTGGCTTGCCTACACTGAAGGCTTTCTTGCCTGATGCCTGTTCGAGCATGGAAACCAATGCGCCGCAGCCTGGTCGCATGCCGTGGCTCGTGGGGCAATTCGGATCCAGGTTCGTGGCAATCAACTTGGCACCACCAATCAGCAAATTAAGCGCTGCTTCCATCATCTCCGCATTGAAGGTACGGCATTCCCCAATCACCACAAAGTCAGGATCGCGATCCACGACTGAGAAGCCCTGTTCGTGCAAGGCGGTGAGTAATCCTCCCTCGCCAATAACATAAGCCGTGCCTCCGGGTTTTTGGCGTGCCAGGTAGGTCGCAGTGGCATCGGCACAAGTGTAGATGTGCTTTTCCTGGACAGGAATGCCCAGACGATTGAGACGTGTCATGATGTCTCTGCGTGTTCGTTGGCTGTTGTTGGTGAGAAAGCTGAAAGGTCTGTCCTTTTCAAGGAGCTCGCCAATAAAGTCTGCGGCCCCTGAAATCAGCTGTCCCCCGGAGTATATCACTCCATCCATATCGATCAAAAATCCACATTGATGTTTCATCAAGTGGCTTTAGCATAAAGTAGACCAAGCCAGCATTGGGCCTCCAAGGATCTTCAAGGAAAGGTTGAAGCAGTGTTGTATCACCTTAATTTTTGGCTAGTTACTGATCCCTCATGAATGGGATGGAAGCAGCATCTCTTTTGAAGCTTTTGCAATGATGGAGGCTGCCTGGTCAAAAGAGAACAAACTGCACCTAATCGATCGGCTCCTAAAAGAAAAGAATGCCACTCCATTCGGGGTGATTCAGCGTGTGGGTGAAAATCCT
>Ga0160423_10001390_pt1 | contig 20291 bp, 13 predicted proteins | sample CRUFie14St8metaG_FD_108191 | JGI IMG/M metagenome (GOLD analysis project Ga0160423, IMG submission 108191) | Marine microbial communities from the Costa Rica Dome - CRUD Field 142mm St8 metaG | ecosystem: Environmental > Aquatic > Marine > Oceanic > Photic zone | place: Costa Rica: the Eastern... | reverse complement strand
GAACTGGCGAGGCCTCGAAGCGCTGTCGGAAGTGAGGTCGGTCCGACCCTATTGGCCATGGCCCCCTGCGACGCAGGCCAGGAATTGTCCACGCAGGAGGATGCGAACCTCCGGTCTCAGGAGGACGCGAACGTCCGGTACCAGCTCTTGAAGCACCTGCAGGACATAAGTCGCTCGACTGACAGGCTTCACGGCGACGTGAGGAAGCTCTTGGAGGGCGAGAACAAGATTGCGGGGCTGCTCGAAAAGCAAGAGGAAGAGAAGGGTAGCGCCGTAGACGAAAGCATGCAGGTCAGAGTGCGTTGCATCAGATCTCTCTTGGACAGCCTGCTGGAGATCGACATGGAGCGCGTCGAGCGGGCACTGCGAGCGGAAAGCGAGATTCTGTTGCGAGAACAAAAGTACCGGCTGTGAGACCCCTTGGGATACGAAAGGTGAGACCTTGGGAGAGGAAAAGCTTACCGGAGGGGGCGGGGCGCCTCCCAAGAGACCACGTGCAGGAGGCCACAGCAGGCCTAGGCCTGCTGGGGTGCAGGGACCACACAACCAAACTCACTTGTGTGAGAGCGCGATGGTTTGCATACAGGGAGACTGAGTTGGTGAGGCGAGTCCGACGTCGTGAGCTCCCTCGAGTTCCACTGCCGGCCTGGGTCCTGGCCTTAGCCAAGCCAGGAGGGCCGCGAGAGTATCAAAGACAAGTGCCGTTCCTCGAGTTCCGGAGGGAGGGCTGGGCCAAGGCCTTGAAGCTTTTCAAATATACTGTACACCGAATATAAAGACTATGTAAACTAGAGAAGCAACGACGACCAGGGCGTCCTTGGCCTCCCCCTTCCTTTTGCTGGGCATGCTCGTTTCCCAGACAGAACTCGAACTGGTTTTTTTTTGTTTTTTTTTTCCTTTTTTTTTGTTTTTTTTGAGCGATCAAAAAGGGCCAAGGCGAGGGGGCGCACAACGTTTCATCATCGCACAGTGCGGAGACCTGGCGCCTGCCCGCGGCCATGATCACGAGGTTCCTGGTCGCTGTGGTGGGGCTTTGCCTGACCGCGGCGTGGCCTGCCTTGGCGAGGCCGAGTGACAGGGCGGACGCCTCGTCTGCCGGCAGGGGCATCCATCCAGCAGCGGGGGAGCTTGGCTTCTTCAGAGGTGGTGGTGGTGGTGGTGGCAACTCCAGGACGACGACGGGGCTGGAGCGACTCTGCTCGTCAGCGTCCTTCGCCAAGGGGGTTACGGGCGGCCGACCGACTTGTATCTTGGCCCACGCGGCGTCCGTCCTGCCCGATCTGACGCACGCCGTGGATGCCCTCGCGGACGCGACGAAGAGCGGCGTGAACCTCGTGTCCGTCCTGGCGCCAGAGCATGGGTTTCGCGGAGCCCAGCAGGCGGGTCACGGGGGCAAGAACGCCACGGTGGACCCCCGGACGGGCCTCCAAGTCTTCAGCATTTACACGAAGAGCTACGACCAGATCCTCTCCTTGGTGCAGCAGGACGGTTGCGAGGTCGTTCTCGTCGACCTTCAGGACTGCGGAGCGCGCTTTTACACCTACATCTGGAGCATGTACGACGTCCTGGTGGCCGCAGCGGGCGCCAGGTCCGGCCACGGCAATGGAGCCCCCGTCAGAGTCGTGGTCCTGGACCGCCCCAACCCACTCGGCGGTCAGCGGATCGAGGGCCCCGTCCTCGCCGAGGCCTTCAGCAGCGGCGTAGGCAAGAGGCCCCTGAGCATGAGGCACGGCATGACGATAGGGGAGCTCGCCAACCTGTTCAACGAGGAGTATGTCGGCCAGGAGGACTACGCCGGGGGCAGCAAGGCAGACCTGACGGTGGTCCAGATGCAGAACTGGAGCAGAGAAATGATCTTCACGGACACGGGGCTGCCGTACGTGCCCCCTAGCCCGAACCTACCGACCACCGACAGCGTGTCGCTCTACCTCGGCCTGGGCCTGATCGAGGGGGTCGATCTGAGCGAGGGGAGGGGGACCGCCCTTCCCTTCCAGCTGATCGGGGCGCCCTACATCGGCTGGGAGTTTGCCGACGCGGTGAGGGGCCTGAGCCTCCCTGGCGTGAGGATCAGGGAGGCCTATTTCGCCCCGGTGATGAGCAAGTACGCGAACCAGACCTGCGGCGGAGTGGAGGTGACGCTTGGTCCGCCGCCTTGCGAGCTTGATGCCCTCAGGGTCGCCCTGGAGGTCATCAAGACAGCTCACGACATGTTCGCCGGCAAGGCCGCCCCGCCAGCGGGAGGGGCAGGCTTCTCGTGGGTGAAGACAGGGTCCAGGTACTGGATCGATCTGCTGACGGGAAACGAGATGGTGAGGACGGGAATTGAGTCGGGCCTCGAGGTGGACCAGATCGTGGCGCTGTGGCAAAAGGACCTGGAGTGGTTCAAAATACTCGCGACCAAGTATCTCTTGTATACTTAAAAACGATGTAAAATATATATATACATAAAAGAAAAATTGAATGAGTGGCCGCCCCCCGCTAGCACGCTTGTGGAATGTAAGCGCTCCAGGAGTAGACGCAAAAACCGAGGAACAGGGCGACGGAGAATGAGGTGGAGACGTAGATCCAACCCTTGAAGTTCCTTGGGTACTCGACCATGTATTTTGACACCTCCGCGGCGAAGGTCGAGACGGTTGAGAGGGAGCCATTGAACCCAGTCTCGAACGCCCTCAGCGCGATCGCGAACCACGGGTAGAGCGTCGAGGAGAGGCAATAGTGCCGCACGAGGGCGCTCGAGGCGGAGGACAGCACGGTCGCCGAGACGTTGATGGCAAAGGTTCCCAAGGGAAACCACGACAACTTCCCACGCAGCAGCCCAGAATTGTTGTTGTTGAGTTTCATCGAGGCAAGGTACCTGAGGAAGCACCCAAGCGGCGCAATGAGAACGGACAGCCAGCACTTCCTCCTCGTGAAGCTCCCGTCCAGCGCCAGCTGCGCAGCCCACAGCGACGTCAGCGCCAGCAGTAGAAGCGCGGAGACGAGATTGGAAGCCAAGATCAACCTCTTTTGGGACTTGGTTGGCCCGACCTCCGGTGCTTCGTCTTCCTCTGGCGGATCGCTCCCCCGGTCCTCACCACTGCCACCGCCGCCTGGCTTTGGCCTCAGGTTGCTGTTGGTCACGACGAGGGGACCCCGCGCCTCGTACTTTTCAGGGGCGCCGGAGCCGCCCTTGACGAGCCACACCTCGTCCCCCGAGTTCCCGCGCAAGATGGAGATGGCGGCCGGCTGGTTGCCCTGCTCCGGCTCCCTGCCCATGGCGGCCAGGACGGCGTTCTGCGCCCGTTGGTGCCACAGCCTCTCCCTCTCCCGCTTGTGTTTGTGGGAGACCCCGGAGACGGCCATGTGCACCCTGATGGCCAAATGCTCCCCCAGCACGAAGGACACCAGGGAGGAGGACGTCTCCAGCAGCAGGACCACCACGAGGGCGCCGACCTTCCCCTCTGCGAGCATGCGCACCATCTGGGCCGCCCAGCTCGCGAACGTGGTCAAACAACCGCAATACCCCACCCTCAGGCCGGTGAGAAGGTCGCCGTGGTGCTGCACCCAGCTGTCCTCCGGCAGGAAGCTCACGGGCATGTTCGGCCTCTCGAACCACACGAGGTGGGCCTTGTTCTCCGTCAGAAACCCCATCAGGAAGCTTCCCAACATGTTGGCGACCATGATCCCGACCACGCTGCGAACCTCGTCCTCCGCGCTGGTGGAGCAGCTTCCTCTCCCGCCGTCCTCGCCGAGGACCCCGCCGCCGTAGCACGCGCTGGTGATCCCCTCGTCGATCCAGAACCGCGTCAGGACCCCAAGCTGCGCCCACAGGGTGAGCTGGACGGTCCTTCCGAACGCGGGACGCCAAACAGACGGGGAGGGGGAGTCCGTCACGCGGACGCTCGCCGGATCGTCCTTCCCGAGGCCCACCAGCTCCATGCTCGATTCCAAGAGAAGCCTGCGGTCGTCGGCGTCGGCCGCGAGAACCGCCATAGAATTGGGAACCTTCCTCCTGCGTTTCGAGCGGAGAGGCGTTAGAAAAAAGGAAATCTTGTCAGATTCATTCCTCAAGATTTCCGGAGATTTCCGGAGATCTTATCGGCCCGGTTGGTCCCACGCCAGAGTAGAAATGCCGTCTTGGCCGACCCGCGAATCTGGCGCTGATCGCCAATGTCATTGGATGTCCCACTTGCCGAGCGGGGCGAGTGCGAGTTGCGGGAGACCCAGGGCAATCGCGAGCGGACTGACAGACAGACAATCGCGCACCATGAGCATGAACGCATCGAGCAGGGTTTGCCTCGGCAGCAAGAGCGCCGTGGCGACGAGGCCGCGCGTCCGCGTGTCGGCAAGGGTGAGCACCCCGCGCGAGGAGTGTTCGGGGGGGGGGGTTGGCGGAAGGAGTGTGCACGGCACTTTTCAAACGCAAGCCCCTTCCACGAGCGACCCTTCGCCCCCTCGTCATTCTCTCTCTCTCTCTCTCTCGAGCGACCCGCCACTGACGCCCCCGCGAATTCCTCCTCAACGACGCCCGCGCCCCGTCCTCGCAGAGCTTGGCCCCTCGCGCCAGGATCGCCGCGAACAAGATGATCCGTTGCGACTGGCTTTCCGAGCACTTGAACAGCGGAGGGTTCATTGGGTCCAGGGAGAACATCGTGAGTTGCCCCTTCTCCTCCCCTCTCTTGTCCGTCCTGCTCATCATCTTGGGCTTTTGCGCGACGGTGACGCTAACGCACGAGTCCCTTTTTTTCTTCTCTCTCTGTCCTGTCTCTCTCACCCGCCCGCGCCCGTCCCAGGCCGTGTGCACCGGAACCTTCATCATGCTCTTCGCCGTGAGGAACGGATGGGCGCCAAGCACCTCGAAGAACGCCAAGCTCGAGAAGGGACTCAACCTCGAGGACTCTGGGAGTGACATGCTCTCCGGAGACCCACTCGGTAAGTGTGATGAAGCGAGGAGGAACCTCCGCTGTCCCTTGGAGCGCTGGGGACGACCGCCTGAGCGGAAGGTCGGGTCGGTCCCCGCTTCCGACGCCGGCTCCGGGCCTCGCTTTGACGGTTGGGAAAGTTGGAAAGACTGACTGATCGCGCGACTCTATTCTTTCTTTCTTTTTCTCGCGGATGCTCCCAACAGGCATGACCTTTGTGGACGTGCTCGCCGCCGGGTCCATGGGACACATCATCGCCGCCGGAATGCTCCTGGGACTCAACAACATGGCGCAGTGAGCGGGCAGCGGTTTTAGTGAGAGCGCGGACCCCGCCGAGGGGAAGGCCGAGGAAAAAGAGAACAAGAGAGAGAGAGAGAGAGAGAGGTTCGCGCGCGGCGCGGACTCCGGGGTCCGAATTCATTCCTAATCATCTTTGTAAGTACACAGAAGGAGAACAGACGGACGGAAAGCCACCCTGCCAAAACCGACTCCGACCGTCCGACCCTACCCGTCGTCCCAGCACGACAGCCCGCCCCTTCCCACCCGCTCCTGCAGCTTACGCCTCGTCTCCTCGTCCAGAGTCGCCATGGACTTCACCCACCTGTTGTGCTGGGCGAGCAGCCTCCTGCGCTCCTCGTCGGATAGGGGGCACGCCGGGTCGAACGGGTCAGGGCGAGTTCCCCCGAGGCCTCGCTGCCCCGCCCCGCCGGGAGCCCCGGTTCCGGCGTCAAGCGCCGCGACGAAAACCTTCGCCTTCGACGGCGCTGCGTTCTCCTTGTCCCAGCACAACCCCGCACCGTCCCGCATCGCCAAGGCGTTGCCCTTCAAGTCGCGCCGCGGTCTTCTCGTCCGTCCGAGGGGAAGGGCGCAGCCATTCTAACGGCCTGACCGAGCGTAACGTCTCTCATTGATTTCATTGATTTCCATCTCGCGGCCCATTTTCTTGAGTGGGGAGAGTAGGAAAGACGAAGATCCACCGCGGCTGCTGATGCGAGAGTGTAGGAAACGCGACGAAAAAACGCTGAATGATGAAAAAAGAAACATCCCAAGGGACAACAACCTTAAACGCTGGCGGTTGATCGAGAATCTCGATCGAGAGAGTCGCCACAAGAGAGAGAGAGAGAGAGTGCGATCGTTAAAAAGCAATTCTGTGCCCGCGGTCGAGACAGCTCAAAACCACTCACCACCGAGACCAAACACACACAGACACGAAGGCTTGAGATGAAGTTCGTCGCGGCATTCCTCCTTTTTGCGCTCTGCGCGTCCAGCGTGGCTTACGCCGTGGAGCACAGGAAGCTCCAGCAGAACCCTTTCCCGCTGGACTTGAACGCGTTCGCCACGACGGTCAGCGGTCAGATTACCGACAACTTTGGGAGCCTCTCCGGCAACGTTCCCAGCGGCTCGTTCTTCGCCCCTTACCTGGACGGTTTCCAGACCATCCTCACCGGGCTCGCCACCACCGTTCCACAGCAGATTTACGACGGGCCTCTCGCCGCCGCGAGTCCTCTCGCGGGCTGAGACCGTTCGGCACGCGCATCGTCGTCGCCGTCTAGGGGGCTCGCGCAATGCATGGAGGGCGCCCCTAAACTTTTTTGCGTCGGTGTGAAGGAAAACCACCCTCGCCTTTTTCTTTGTTTCTTTGTTTCTTTTCTTTCTGTTTTTTTTGTTTTGTTACGCGCTCACCGCGAGCGACGCCATCCCCACCAGGCGACGCCAAGACCACCGCGTCTCGCAAAGGGAAACGAAGGGTGAGACACCAGCTCGAGGAGAAGAACGATGAAGGGAAGAGCATCAAAAAATATGGATGGATGGATGACATAACATGTAAGAGAGTGAGCGGCCCGCCAGCGGAAGGCGACGGGGGCACCCACAAGTGATGGCTGCCAGGAATGCCTCCGCTCGACCCAAACCCTTGGGACGCCCCCATGAGTGAGCCCCCGGCTCCCCCGCGCTCACGAGAATAGGGCGGAGAGGAGCGCGGGAGACAGTTCATCTCTCGACAGAGGAAGGCGAAGGCCTTGCCCTCGGACAACCTCTCCAATTCTCACTGCAAGTCCCCTCCCCCTGGCGCGCCCAGCATGTCCTAGGAGGGGGCGGTGTGCCGAGCCCCAGCGCGCGCGGGGGCGCGCGTAGGGTGCCCCTCCTAGCCGCCCTCGCGCCCCAGCGACAACTTTCCCGCCTCTGTCCTCGCCCCCCATCGGTCCCTCCGCCCCCCCCTTCCCCCGCCTCCGAATCCACCAGAAGGCGGGTCCACCATGAGTTGCGGGCTTCGGTTCCGCATCCTCAACCCTTCTCTCCCACCCTCTCCAGCCGTCACCCCCATCACTTGTTCTCGGAACCGCCTTGCAGCTCTCTCCTCACCGCCTCCTCGAGCTCCTCCTTGGCTCCGCCGGGCCTCGTCCCCCGGACCGCCCTCATGGTGTACAAGTACGCTCCACCCACGAAGAAGCACAGTCCCACGCCGAAGGCCCAGTTTGGCAAACCCGTCTTGGTCTTCCGTCCTTGCCCGTATCCCGCCGCTCGCAGCATCTCAGGATAGTCCGACTTCTTCGTCCTGAAGGCTGTCGCGCTCACCTTCTTTCCTCCTCCTCCCACTTGCGTCTCCGCCCGCTGGAACGGAGTGCCCTCCGCCATCCTCTCGCTTCTCGCGCTCTTCCGCTCCGAACGTAAACCAGCGCCCGCCAAGCGATCGCGATCTTTGTGCCACGATCTCTGTCCCTCCTCAGCTCCTCGTCGCAAAGGCCCGGATTCGGTTCAGTTCCGTTTCGTGGAGCGTGCTAAGGAAAAGTATCGTGTCTCACAGAAAACGCTTTTTCGTTTTGGTCTGTGTAGTTATCGGGTTTTACAACGACCCACAAGGCACAAGGCAACGAGAGCCCCTCGACCCGCGAGTGGATAGCACATAAAGCGCGCGCGAGCTGATCACGGAAGGGCGATCGCGAGGGGGCGGGCGGGAGGAAACGAGAGACGCGCGCGCGCGCCCGGGAAGGTGGGGGGCGCGGAGAGGGCGCAGGGTCTTTGCCGACGAGAGGGTGCGCGCGGTAGCGGAGCGCACTTTTGGCGAGAGAGACACGAGGCCCTGGAGAGGGCCAGCGGGATCAAGGCCCAGCAGTGACATGTCGTCGTTTGCGACGAACTTGAGGACTGCGAGGCCCGGGGCCGCGCGAGGGGCGGGCCCCGCGTTGGATCTAGAGAGGCGGGAGCGTTCGTTCTCGTGCTCGCCCTCGCCCTCTCTCTCGGCGTCTCGGGGGCGGAGGAGGGTGGCGGTGGTCCGCAAGTCCGGGTCGAGCGAGGTCGGGGTGACCGAAGCGAGCCAGCGGGAGGCCGTGGGGCTGAGCTCCGCGGTGGTTCCCAGGACAAAGTCGGCGAAGAAGGGCAGGTCAACGAAGGGGGAGAGGGCGTCGACGCAGCCCCTTGGCCTTGAGAACCACGGGGTGGTGGGCGGCCTGGGGCGCGGGAGCGCGAGCCCGCTCGGCCCGTCCTGGGTCACCTCCGGCGGGCCCAGCCGCGGGGACGGCGGCGAGTCTCTGCTCAACCTGGCCGTGTTCTCCGATGTGGCCACCCGCCTGCTCCTGTGCGTGTTCACCAAGGACGGGCTCGAGGGAGACCAAGGACCCGTCGCGGAGATCGAATTGGACCCCAAGAAGAACAGGACTGGGCACGTGTGGCACTGCTCCTTACGCGTGGCGGCAGGCCGGCACAAGGATCTATTCTACACGTATAGGGTGGCGGGGGTGGGGTCTGGGCCTGGGGCGGCGGCGGCGTCCGGGGCGGGATCGTCCGAGGTAGCGGAGCAGAGGCCGGGCGTCATCTTCAACAACGCGGAGGAAGGCGAGGGCGGGCCGCCAGTGAGGGACTTCCTGCTGGACCCCTACGCGGTTGCCATCGCGAGCAGGGCGAGGTGGGGCCACCTGGCGCCCGAGGTCCCGCGCGGTGGCGGCGACGGCGACGGGAGGGGTTACTCGTCCATCACCGACCGGTTCGGCCCGTGCTGGGCTCAGCATGCCTGCTGCTTGCCAAGCCTGGAGGACTTCGACTGGGAGGGCGACCGGCCGCTGAACTTGAAGATGGAGGACCTCGTGATCTACGAGCTCCACGTCAGGGGTTTCACCCAGCACCCGAGCAGCGGGGTGGAACACCCCGGGACCTACCTCGGCCTGACAGAGAAGCTCGACTACCTCAAGGACCTCGGCGTGAACTGCGTGGAACTCATGCCAGTGAACGAGTTCAACGAGCTCGAGTACTACGAGGTGAGCCCGGCGAACGGGGTGTACAGGTACAATGTGTGGGGCTACAGCACCGTTGGGTTCTTTGCCCCAATGGCAAGGTACGCCGCTTGTCTGGGGGAGGGCGGGGACCTGGGCAGGACGGCTGAGGTGGTCCGGGAGTTCAAGGAGATGGTCAAGGCGTGCCACCAAAGGGGGATCGAGGTGGTGCTGGATGTCGTGTTCAACCACACCGCGGAGGGGAACCACCAGGGGCCGTGCTTGAGCTTCAGGGGCCTGGGGAACAGGGTGTACTACATGCTGGCGCCGCAGGGGGAGTACTATAACTACTCTGGGTGCGGGAATACCGTGAACTGCAACCACCCCGTGACCAGGGAGTTCATTTTGGACTGCCTCAGGTACTGGGTCGTGGAGATGCACGTGGACGGTTTCAGGTTCGACCTCGCGTCCATCCTGTCGAGAAACCACTCAAGCTGGATCCAGGAGGACCACCCGCTGTCCTCCTCTGTGGGCTCGGCGGCCCGGGAGGCAAGGGGCCCGAGCGGGTCGGCCACGGCACCTCAGGCCGGGGGAGTGGCGGGCGCCATGGCTGCCAACCCGGCCGCCCAGGAGCTGGATGAGTACGTCCATGATGAGGACCAGCCCACGGGGAAGCCCCTTGGTGACCCGCCCCTGCTCCGTGCGATAAGCACGGACCCCATCCTTAAGGACACCAAGCTCATCGCGGAGGCGTGGGACTGCGATGGGCTGAACCAGGTGGGTAGCTTCCCCCATTACGGCGGGAGATGGTCCGAGTGGAACGGCATCTTCAGGGACAACGTCAGGAATTTCATCAAGGGGTCTGACGGCCCGTGGGCGGGCACCTTCGCGGGGGCGATCTGCGGCTCCCCGGACGTGTACGGGAACCCTGAGCCGGGGGAGGGGGACTGGTGGGGGAACAACGACGGGCGTATGTGGAGGGGAACGAGGGGCCCCAGCGCAAGTGTCAACTTCGTGACAGCCCACGACGGGTTCACCCTGGCTGACCTGGTCAGCTACAACTCGAAGCACAACGAGCCAAATGGGGAGCAGAACAACGACGGGGAACAGCACAACAACAGCTGGAATTGCGGGCAGGAGGGCAAGACGGAGGAGAAGAGCGTGATCAAGCTGCGCCACAAGCAGTTGAGGAACTTCGCCACGGCCTTGTTCGTGTCACAGGGCGTCCCGATGCTCGTGATGGGAGACGAGTACGGGCATAGCAAGGGCGGGAACAACAACACGTACTGCCATGACGGGGACATCAACTACTTTCAGTGGAACGTTTGTGAGAGGCAGAAGGGCCTGGTCCGGTTCTTCAAGAAGCTGATCCGGTTGAGGAAGAACAACCCTAGTTTGAGGCAGAGTGCGTACATGGACGGCAGCAGGATCCAGTGGCACGGCGTGAAGCCCGGCGAGCCGGATTGGACGGACACCTCGAGGTTCGTGGCCTTCTCCATCAAGGGCGATGTGGAGTCCAACGACTTGTACATCGCATTCAATTCCGGGCACTCACAGGTCGTGGCAGAGCTACCAATTCTGGAGTCCGGGTGCTGGGATGCGACTGTGGACACCAGCAAACCTGCACCTTACGATTTCTTGGAGAGCGACGACATGCTGGGGGAGGTGGAGGTCATGGTAGCGAAGGAACAGTGCCGTGCCTACCTTGATGACGGCTTTTATCCGATCGGTCCCTACTCTTGCGTCATCCTGAAGAGAGTGCTGAGCAAGGACGAGTCTTCGGAGCTCGAGGATTTTTCGATCAGCTCTTGCAGCATTTCAAAAGAGGCACAGAGGGGTACCAGGACCAAGAGGGGCGCAAAGGCCAAGCGCGTGCCGAAAAAGGCACGAAAGAGGACCCAAAGGGCTTCAGAGGAAGATGAGTCTCTCCTGAAGGCTTTGGATGAGAATCGGAGACTGAGAGCCATACTGGAGGAGAGGCAGCGCAAGCAGGACATGTGAGTTAAAAAGATCATTAGTTGGACACTTACTGTCCAATCACGCTCACTTTTCTGGGGGATTTCACACGAAACGAGAAGATGCTCGACTTCCTCTTTTGCTTGATTGGAGACCCATCCTCTGGGTCCAAATCCAAAGCACACTCCTTTTCTTCCTGCTGTTTGGTCCGCGTCACATGGACCAACACCTGTCCCGAAGGAACGCCCTCGAGAGTAAACCACTCTTCAATCGATTTGCCCTCCTCCAAGCTCCCAGTTTTGATGCTCAGGCTCCCGAGAGGCTTTGCCTTTCCGATCTTGTTCCAGTCTTTGACGTCCAGATTTATGGAGTGCCCCTCGGCACTGCAAGGAAAAATGGCGGTGAAGCCAAACTTCGGATTCAGGGTGTCGAAGAGCACCTCACTCTTCTTCTTTGCTTTTCCGTACTCAAGGATGATGTAGGGGTCGCTATTACCGTCCTTGTCCGCGTTGATCAGGTTCTTTGCCTCGACCACTGTGATCACCAGCGAGTTTCCGAGACCCGTGTTGGCAAACAGGTCTCTGTGCGAAATGCCATGGGGCAAGCCTTTCCTTTTCGAGACCGAGTAGTAGATCTGCCCCGACTCGCAATTCCTGAGGTACTTCCACTCCATCATGCTCTGGCCGTACTTGAGGTCCTTGATGCTTATTTTACAATTTCCCAGGCTCTCCGACTTCACCTTGTCCTTGTCAAAGACCTCCACGTCAATAATGTCCCCTCGGCGACCGTGTCCCTTCTCCATTACGAATGTCTCCGCCCAAATGGGAGCTGTGGTCTTCGCCACCACGGTCGTCTTCTTGGTGTAGCTCTTGCCGTACTTCACAACGGCGTAAGGGTCGCTGGTCCCGCCCCTATCCGCGGCCTCCAGGTGCCGGGCCTTGATGATGCAGAGCACGATGGTGCAGGGTTCCTTTCGCGTCGAAGCGAGCCCTCTGGATCCGTCTTCAAACGACCACCTCACCGGAGAAATCGTCACCTTCATCTTCCCACTGGTCCCCTTGAGTGGCAGGTCAAGCTCCCAGCCTTTCTCCTCCTCCTCCTCAAGCTTCTTGCACAGGGGCAAGCCATCCTTCGTTTCCGTCCACAACGTCGTGCAGTTGCCCCTCGTCATGGCCAGGTCGAAGCTCGCCGTTCCCATCCGCTTGTTCGAGTTATTCACGTCGATCACGAGGATCTCAACGTTGCTCTTCCCGCCGTCCACCTCAATCTCATACGACTCGTCCACAGCCGGGTCTGTCCCTTCCAAAATTTTGGACTTGAAGGTGTTTAGGTCCGTGCTCACCACGACTTGAGGCAGGGTCTTCGACTTCCGGCTCGTCACCGGTAGGGACTCACAGGAGTGAATCCGGAGCTTGAACTTTCCTCCGTTTGGCTCGACTGGCAAAGACCCCAGGACCTTCTCCTCCATCAGCAGGGCCACCCTCTTAGGTTCGACAAGTGCCTTCTCAAACCCGGTCTCCAGAAAGTCTTTCACGTTGAAGAACGGGATCGCCTTGGGGCTCAGGCCCGCCATGTGCGAGTCGAATAGGTAGAAAGACGGCCTGTTCACCGCGGTCACGAACATCATGTTTGCCGTCTTGTGGATGTAGAGCCTCACCCTGAACTTGAACCCGAGAGCGGTGATTTTGATACTGAAGTGCCTACCCCTGAGGAGCATGTACTCGTCCGCGCCGACGGCCTTGATAATCAGCCGGAAGTCCTTCCCGTTGAAATCGACGTCGAACTCGAGGACCTTGAGGTTCGGGTCTTTCGTCCCCAGCACACGGAAGTTGTTGATGCTGGGAGGGTTGGAACCGAAGCCTAAGGTCTCTATCTCCATCGTCGACACGAATGAGGGCTTCTTCTCCGCAATCTTCTGGGAGATGGCTTGGTACACGTTCGTGGCCACCTTCTCCTCGATGAGCTCCTCCCAGAACGAGTCCAAGAAGGCAGCGAGCCACATCGTCGATTCCAGGGGCGTGCTGTAGCCCGTTAGAGCTCGCTCAATCTTGGCCCTGTAAAGCAAGGCGTTGGTCGCGTTCTGGACTTTCACGTCGAAAACGTGGGCACAGATGTACACCGTCAGCAAGATGCCCGTAAAGTACGTGCCTTTGCCGACAAGGTAGTGCTCCAAGTAAATCAGGGGAGCGAGGCCCAGGGCTACCAAGAACACCTTTACGAGGCTCACAGAAGCGGTGCCAGAAGGGCTCTCCTTCTTCAGAGCTCGAAGTAATGGATCGTCTTCCTTGGACCCCATCTTCGCCCTTCGCCCAACCGCAACGATGACAGAGTAGACAGGCCTCCTGGGCACGAAGCGTTAGCCCAGTGCTCTCGTTCCAACCTGGGTTTTGCCGTAAAGCGCTTTCGGGATCCCGCGGGAGTCGCAATTTTCTGTTTCCCGTGCGGAAAAGTTTCCAGTGGATCCACACCTCCACGTGGAGGTGGGAAAAGAATGAAGGACGAGGGCGGGGGTAATGAACATGGGTATAGACATTCATCGCTATCGCGGCCTACGGGACCCTGTCGCGCGATCGTACGCAAGCGCAGTAGAAAACAATAATGAAGTTGTTCGTGTGTGGCGAGACAAACTTAGATTGTCAACCCCGGTCGCTCCCCCAAGGCGCGACGAGACAAGCTGCCTACGTCCTCTTCAACTCCAGCTCGTGCAGCAGGGTCGCCTTCCTTCCCCAGAACTGCACACGGGCCTCAAAGCTGCTGACGGAAACCGCAACGAAACCCGGCACAGCACCAAAGTACCTGACCTTGTTGCAGCACAGCCCTTTCTTCTCGTCCTGTGCGGCGCCCCCCGACCCGCTCGTGACGTAGTGCAGCCCCGGCTTCTCCTCGTCCTGGATGTCCTGCAGGGTATAGTCATGGCCGCTTAGGTAAAGGTCCACCCCATGGCGCTTGAAGATGGACCGCAGCCTCTGCAGCTCCGGGGTGTCGCCCTTGAGGCCATTCGACAGGACCGGGTGGTGACCAACGACGACCTTCCACCTGGCGCTCGACTGCTCCAGGTGGCCCTCCAGGGCGTCCACCTGGGCCTGAACCCTCGCTTTCTGGCTTGTGATCCCGCCCTCAAAGTCAGACCAGGGCTTCCCGTAGTACTTATGCACGAAGGGGGCTGGGGGAGGGAAGAGTGTCAGGAAGAATTCGAGGAAGAAGTGGGCTTTGCTACGCTCACCTGTGTCCAAGAAGTAGAGGTCCAGGTTCTCATGCTGCTTGACGGAGAAGCCCTCCGGCCTGCCGCCACAGCATACCCAGTTTCCCGGGAGGTTCTCGGCGTTGTAGGAGGTCATCTGGTACAGAGGCGAGGACTCCTTAAGGCCGTTCGCGTTGTCGTTCCCGAACCCGTAGTCGTGCTCCCCTAGCACGGAGTACCAGTCCACCTGAAGCGAAGGGTATTCGGGATAGACCTGCGTGAACGTCTCATTGAAGACTGGGTCCGTCTTAGAGGAGAGGCCGTGGAACACGTGGTCTCCCGTGGAGACCACGAAGTCAGGGCGGAGGATGGCGCCAACGTACGCCATCTCTCGCGCGACCTCTGCCCGGGTGTCAGCGTCGGCTGCGCCCTTCTCAGGGTCAACGCCCCAGTCCCCGACGACAAGAAAGTTGGTTTGGAAGGACCTGCCACTCGAGCTCTCAGGCTTTGCCTTAAGGTACCCGAGCGACTCCACGTACTTGATGTGAACCCCGATCGAGGTGCCGATCAAAATAGAGCTCGCGCAAGCCAGGAGCATGACGAGCTGTCCACATCGGGTGATGTGATCCCTCCTCGTGGGGCCCGGCTGCAAGTCTTTCTTGTTGTCCACGAGGTCGTACTCGGGTCGCCCCCTTCTTCCCTCCATCTGAAGCCCTCACTCTCGCTCTCGCTCCGGCCAAAGAGTGCCAAAGTTCCCTTCTTTGGGATGGACCTCCCCCGTGGCGGAGTCAAGAGTCAACAAAGAGACCAAAACTCGCCCCACCTCGCCTGTTTCAGGTTTAGGCCGTGTCCTGGTCTAGCCTTGCGGAGGCACCCCTCGTCGCCGAGACACTCGAGACCTCGAGAGACTGGATCTTCTGTCTGGGGGATCAAATTCCCCAGGTGGAATTTTGGAGAATTACTTTCGGACATGCTGGGGAGGGGAGAGGGGAGAGGAGGACGAGGAGGAAGAACTTCTTTTATTACAATCCAAACATCACAGAAATTTTCTCCCTCACCGCCCCAGGGAGCTTTCCCAACTCGTCTTTGTAGTAGGCGAGCATCCCGCGGAGGAGGAGTGGGGGATCCTTGTGCCAGCTCGCCACCGCGTTGGCGACTTGTGGGAAGTGCCTCCTCCCAACGTCCTCACGCGCCTGCAGGACGTAGAAGAGCCCAACAAAAGCGTCTTTCTTCTCGTCTGAGTCTCGGAGGGTGGCCAAGGCGACAGCCCAGCTCCAGAAGAAGTGGTCTGCATACTGGGCAAAGGCCTCGGAGTGTGTCTTTGCCATGCACCCAATCAAAATGGTCGCGTTCTCCACAATCATCCTCGGAAAGCCAGAGGTCCTTTCCAGGTAAGGGGTCACCAAGCCCAGCACGGTTACCGCGGTCTGGCCATCCATGCTCTTGCCGGCCTTGCAGAGGCACCAAAGGGCATTGTTCACTTCGTCGAGCGCGGCTTCTGTGAGGGAAGCTTTGGCATCCCTACCATGGTCAGGCACAGCCTTGTGCAAGCTGAGCAGGCCGGCTTGTACGACATTCTTGCTCAGCTCGCTCACGACCTCTGCTGGGTTCTGCCCAACATCGTGGGAGAGCAAGGAGCCGCAAAGTGAGAACGCGGCCTGTTTTACGTCAGGGCTCGTGCTGTGCAAGCAGCTGCACAGGAAGCCAAAAAATTCTTGGTTCTGCCCCATGAGCACCTGGACGGAAGATGGGAAGTGCATGACGGCCGCCATAAGCCCTAGAATTGCAGAAATAGTGTACAGGCTCTTCTCAGACTCGCCGCTTGACACGCAGACCTGACATACTTGGATGCAGAACGTCACCAATTGCTGGCTGTGGGACTCCACAGCTTGCCCAAAAGCTCCCAAGCACCAGGTCAAACTTTGCACGAGGTTCAGAAAGACTACATCTCCAAACTTCTGCGCTTGGTAAGAGTACAGCAGGTCCATAAGAGGGCCCGCCACAAGTGCCAGGTACCTTTGGTCGCAAAACAGGAGCATAGCCTCCTCCTCCTTCATCACCCTCTGGCACAGCGTGGCCACCAAGTCAAACACCAGAATGAGATTTCTCTCGCTCAACATCTGCCTCCGGTCGAGAGCGCCCCTCATTTCCTCGATGGTGGGGTCGAGGACCTGCACGAGCAGCGCAAAGGACGAGCGCTCAATGCTGACTGCGACCGCGCTGAGAGCTGACTCCACCACCTTGGGGTGCAAGCTCCGCAGGTTGAAGAGCAGCGACTTGTGCATCTGGTCGTAAAGATCCCTCCCAGCTTCCCCGCTTCCGCTGGAGATCGTCACGATTGCCCCAGCAAATCTTGAAAGCGTCCAGCAGCAGATGGTGACAAGCAGCGGGTGTTGAGATTCCTGCTGCTGCTGAAGCTGGGGCAGGACTACCTTCATGACATCCAAGGTGTGCTGCTCCAAACCTGGGCAGCCTGTGATCACTGCTCCAAGGGCCAAAATTGCACTCTCCCTCACCGACCAATCCTCATTTTGCAGCCGCTCGATGACGATGGGCATCAAGTACTGCAGGAGACTGTCTCCGCAATGCATTGCAAGGGTGTCTAGAGTCCCTGCACTGCTCTTTCTGAGTGTCCAGCTCTCTACAACACTGCCCTCCTCCTCTTCTTCTTCCCCATTTGGCACCCCCCTGGTGCTCCTCAAATGGAAGGGCTTCACATCGGTGTTCTGGAAAGCCTGCATTTTCGGGTTGTGCGCGTTGGCCTTGATGTCATCCCAAATTTGCTCCGCAGAGATGACGTCCTCGTCGTCTTGTTTGAACTTCATGTTGCTCGTGAGAACCCTGGTAAGCTCGCCCAAGGACAGCTGGAGCCAGTACTCGCAATCTGAGGAGAATGAGTCGCCTCGCCGAGGAGCCGGAGCCGGGGCACCAAAGAAGTCATCCTCGCAATAATAATCGATTGTTTCAATGTAGGCGGACCAGAACCCGGTGGCCTCCATCGCCACCAAAATGTCCTCGTCCTGCGCCATGACGAGCATGTACTTCATGAGGTTCTCCAGATGGACCTGAAGGAGTTGGGCGTCCACCTCAAGAATCTGAACAAAGCCGGTGCACACCGCAGCCTTCACCTCAGGCTCCGCGTCATTTGTGAGGACAAGGAGCTGGTTTAGGGTGTTCTGGGTAAGCTGTTGCTGCCCCAGGACCTCCTTGCTCGTGTTCACGCTGTGGGAGAGGTACAAGATCTGCAGAATATGGTACACGCAGTGCAGCGCCTTGACCCTGATAGAGGCCTTGGGCTCAGAGGCCTTCTTCAACAGGGCGTTTCCGAGGTCAAATTGCCTGCAAAGCTCGGCCACCTCCTGGCAGACCGCGGCGTTTTCCGCGTGCTCCTCAAGGATCATGAACAAGAAGTCCAGGGTCTCCTCCAGCTGCCTTAGCCGCAGGCCGGCCGGGAGGCTGCCAGAGCCTCCCTCCCTCCCTCCCAGCTGGGCCATCATCTTGGACAGCAGGTCCGGCCACTTGCTCAGACCCTCGAAGCCCACGATGGTCGAGATCAGGGCCCCGAGGGTGTTCTGCACGGCCTTGCTCTTGTACTGACCATTCCCGTCCGTCTGCAAGAACATGTTCAGCAGTGCCTCTTTCACAAACCCCTTGGCACTCTCCGAGACCCCATCCTTGTACTTGGACTTCACGGACTGCTTCAGCAGCAGGCCCGCCGCCTGGCACACTTCCACACGCAGCCCAGGATTGTTCCACTGCGCCATCAGGAAGACGAGGTAGAGCTCAAAGTCTCCCTGCAGGTGCGCCTGGAGCTGCTGCAGCTGCCTGTACACCTCGGAGTGGTTCGCAAAAGGGTCCACGGAGCTGGAGAGCAGGCCCACCAGCGTCTTCAGAACGTCCGGGTCCGCGGACCAGCTGGAGTTAGGGGAGCCGGCGGGGGTCGACGAGGTCGACGACGGGTCCGACGCCATGCTTCACTGGCTGTCCCTCTAGGCTCCGTTCTGGGTTGGGGATCCGGCCAATGTCTCGTCCACGGCCTCGGTCTGCGCGACCTGGCCAGCCATTCCTTCTCTCTGTGCTCTGAGCGCCAGCTCCACCCTCTTTTTCAGCTCGAGGCCCACGTCGGACCTGATGTTCTTCACGTTGGTGTTCAACAGGTAGTTGTCCAAAGAACCGTGCTTCTTCATACACCGCAGGACATATGTGGTCACCTTGAGCTTGAATTTTTTCTCCAGGATGTCGCTGTACAGGTTCTTGCTCACTACGTTCGGCTTCCACTTCCTCCTCGTCTTATTCCCGCCGTCCTTACTCACCTTGTTGCCGAACTGGACCTCCTTCCCTCCGTAGAGGCCCCTCAGGGCGCGCGAGGGCAGGGCCGCCGCGGCTGCGTACTGCCTGGTCGCCCCGGCGAGAGCGATCGGCAACTGCGGGAGGGATAGGGATAGGGAAGGCACCAAACCTCCGAAAAACATCACTTTTCTTCCCCTCCTCCTGCGACACCGCCACCCTTCTGCTCTTGTCCTGATACGCCGCACTGCCTGCCTCCAGCAGCAATCCGACAATCAAAAAAAACGCCGGTGAGAATTCTGTTGTGCAGATCGAGCAACGATGCGCCTTCGGACCGTTCCCAATCGCGTGCAGAGAACCGCCAAGAAAACGAGGGCGGTGTGGGCCGGAAAAGGAGCGCGAGGGCTTCCAACAGGGTATGCTGTGCTATACCCAATTCCCTGACCGGATCCCGCACGCAGGCGCTTTGATCCGTGGCAAGACCGCTGACTCGCACGCCGCACAGTGCGCAGAAGGAAGGAGGAATTCACTGCGAGTTTATCTTTCTATATAAGATGTCTATTGCCTACAAACACAAGTGATCCTTATTCTTTTTGTCACGGAGGGGTTCCCCTGCAGCAAAGCCTTTGCTTCTCCTCACGCCTATGCTCTCCTCTCTCTCTGAGGAAAGGCGGGACCCTGATGATAATAAGATGGCCCGCCCGTCACAGAGCAGGTGCGGGTGCGCCTTCGGCCGTCGCAAGCTCACCCTCAGCGCGACTCCCTTAGGTAAAGATCATCTTTGGGGCGTTAGGGCACCTTCCAGCAATGAGGTCCAAGTCCCTCTTTCCCGCGCTGGTGATGACCCTTCCTCCCTTGCTGTAGAGCTCGACGAGGCCGGCCTTCTCGAGCTGCTGGCAGATGTGACGGATAACGCCGCCGCTAACCTTGCAAAAGTGCTCCGTCCTCACGCCCTTCCTGTACGTGGATCCGTAAATCTTTCTGAACTTTCCGATACCGATTCCCTGCTTGAGGTAGATCTTCCTGGCGACGCTCGCGGCGCGCACGTAGTACCAGTCTGGGTCGTAGGGACTCAGCTCCTTGTAGCACCCGGTCTTGATGAGGTCAACGTTCTCGCATGGAGTAAGCTGCAGAGAGAGAGAGAGAGAGAGAGAGAGAGAGAGAGAGAGAGAAACGAGTTTATTTTCTTGTCAGACAAACGTTCCTTTCGTTCCCGAGGTCTCCGGTCCCGGCATGGGCGCGCGGATGCGAGAGGGCTGGGGGCGAGGGCGAGGGCGCAAGGGGATCGGAACGCGCCGATCGACGCCCCCGCCACCGCGAGAGGTAACCCAGCCCTCGCCCTCTCCGTGCACCCTCTCCCCGTGCCAGACCCTTTCGTCATGAATCGTTCTGTCGCTCACCTTTCCCTTCAAGTGCTTTGCGTACTGCCTGACGAACTCGTGGGCGTCGACATCCTTCACCGTCTTTGGCGTATACTGGGTCTCTTCCGTCATCGTTATAGGTTCAGCCTCCTTCTTTGGCTCGCCGCGCTGCTCAACTCTTCTTCTATGCTCCTCCCCACCCAGGACGGCCCCCGAGCTTCCCTCCGCGTTGGGGTCGTTTGGTGGCTGGCCAGTAGAAATCCCTTGTTGTGCCACCGCATTTGGGAAATCGGGTTGGCGGCGGCTGAGAAAAGAAAAAAAAAGGAGTGGAAAAAAATTTCCCAAAGCCGGAAAAGTGGTGAAAGATTTCCAAAAATCTTCTTTGGCGGGGGAGGGGGGG
>Ga0160423_10001389_pt1 | contig 20295 bp, 16 predicted proteins | sample CRUFie14St8metaG_FD_108191 | JGI IMG/M metagenome (GOLD analysis project Ga0160423, IMG submission 108191) | Marine microbial communities from the Costa Rica Dome - CRUD Field 142mm St8 metaG | ecosystem: Environmental > Aquatic > Marine > Oceanic > Photic zone | place: Costa Rica: the Eastern... | reverse complement strand
CCCGACCTTCGCGAGGTTGACGGTCGTGGGGTCCCTTCGGGATGAGGTGAGCCCAAGCCTCGTTTTTTCTGCGCGCTGTCCAGCCCCCCCCCTCCCCCCCCTCTCTCGCTCACCCTTGTGTCTGACGACGAGAGAATTCCAACTCCCTCTACCTCGAACGCTGCCAAGGTCGGTCCTGGCGCGGAGGTGCGAACCATCGACGTGAAGACCCAGAAGGACGGCCCCAAGATGACGCTGGGCGAGTGGTGTGAGTACTGGAGTCACAGGACCCGCGGCGCCGAGGGAGGCGCGGGCGCGCGGGACGTCGCCATGGCGGAGTCCTCGCCGCCCAGGCACGCCAATAGGAACCTGAACGTCGTGTCGCTCTCGCTGGCGAACTCCGCGCTCGAGGAGGAGCTTGAGACCCCGGCCCTCGTCAGACAGGCCGATCTCGTCCGTCTGTTCTGGTCCAGGGAGGACGAGGTGAACAGGCCAAAGGCGGAGCTGTACGGGCTGATGTCGCCGTCGGGGTGCTACACCGACTGGCACGTGGACTTCGGCGGGAGCTCCGTGTGGTACTCTCTGGTCAGGGGAAAGAAGTACTTCGCTCTGGCGCCGCCCACGGAGCACAACCTCAAGTGCTTTGCCGCGTGGGCCAACTCGTGTCAGCAGGAGAAGGTCAACCTGCTCGTTTACCTCAAAGACCCGGTGTTGTACGAGCTCAGGGCGGGGGACACGATGGTGATCCCGGGCGGATGGCCCCACGCGGTGTACACGCCCTGCGACTCGGTCGCCGTGGGGGGCAACTTCCTCCACCCGTTCTCCCTCGCCACCCAGCTCGAGGTCTGGAGGCTCGAGGACTCCATCGGCGTGCCCGCGAGCTGCCGCTTCCCCAGGTTCAAGCAGATCATGTGGTATGTCGCCAGGACACTCGGCAGGGTCGGCAGGGACAGGAGCGGCAGCGGCAGCAGCGAGGAGGGCGACGACGACGACAACGGCAGGACAACTCCGGTGCTCAAGCTCAGGCTGAAGCCGTTGGGCTCGCCGCTTCAAGGACCTCAGGGAGGGCTGAAGGTGAAGCTTCCGGCGTCCGCGGGCGACCACCCGAGGAGGCACGCCGCGAGGCTCCTGCTGGCGCACAACCCTGGCGACGGCCTCGGAGCCCTCGCCTCCGCACTCGGGGGCTGGCTGCGCGGGCCACAGTCCCACTGGGGGGCTCCTGCCAGGATCGCCCGCCCTGGCCAGGTTCTTGGGGACCTGGAGACGGCAGCGGGGCGGTGTGTCGGCGAGGGGGCTGCGCGCGCCAAGGCGGACTACGGCACCGCGAGGCTGCCGGAGCCTGAGTTCAAGGGTTTGGACGACTGCAAGGAGAGGGTCACGCCGCTGGTGAGGAGGCTTAAGGTGAGCGGCACCCTGTCGCCGCCTTGCGGGCTGGGCGCCACCAAGAAAGTCAAGAAGAGCGTGGGCGTGAGGGACCGGCTCAAGAAGAAGCTGGGAATGAGGTGACCAGGGGCGGCCCGGTCGACCCGCCTTACGTACCGCTGTAACACAACGCTGTAAATAAAGAGAGAGTTGGTACGTTTTTGTTGGTTTGGTTGGTGCGTGTTCTCGAGGCGAAACTCCGCCTTTGTCGAGTGATATTAACGAGTGAGTGTTGTGCCCACAGGACAACTGAGATTACTTCTTGTCCTCGCCTTCCTTCTTCTTTTCCTTCTTCGTCAGCACGACAACGTCCTCACCACCGGCCTCCTCGATGATGGCCTTCTCCCTGAAAAAGCGAGACACAAAAGAGAGAGAGAGAGAGAGAGACCAGTTTTGTCAGTCCACGAAGAGAGAGGCGGTCGGGTGGCATCGAGCGGCCGAGAAGCTTACTTGTGGATGGCGGGCCTCGTTCCTCCGAAGGACAAAAAGGACTTGAAAAAGTAGCTGCGATGCGATGGATGCAACACACAAAAGAAAGAGAAAGAGAAACGCAAAACAGTGAGTTCAAGGGTGCAAGATAACGTGCCAAGGAAAAGGACGGCCCGCGATGTTGTCGCGCGTCTGCCCTCGAGTCCTTCGACTGCCCCTCTCCGCCGCGAGCCTCACCTGTTTGGGTCGTAGAGCATCGTGTTCTTCTTGTGGTCGGGTGCCGGTTTCGGTTTCGATGGATGAAGGTGGTCTACACTCTCTGCTTCCCCTCCTCCCGGGCGAAAAAGAGGGTGCGGCGGCAGGTTCCGCGGAAATTTCGGGGGGGAATTTCGGGGACGCGGACGCGGACGCGGAAGGAGTCCAAGATTGAGTCCAAGGTGGTCCAGAACAAGTGTAATGGTGCCTCGGGAGGGGCGGGTCATGCGGGGGCCTCGGCGGCAGGTCACCCTCGCCGCTGTCATGGTGGCGTGCCTCGCTTTCGCCCTGCTGGCCGGGACCGCGACGGCCCAGGACGTCCAAGCGTTTTGCAGCGAAGACATCGCGAGAAAGGCTTTTGAGCACAGCACCAACGGCACAGCGCCCTTCGAGAACAAGTGCACGGCGCAGAAGTACACGCTGCTGGAGCAGCAGTTCAACGCCCTGGTGAAGCTTCGGTTGGACCGGAAGGAGCCCCTGACGGACGCCTGCATGGACCACGTTAAGAATTTTTTGTGTTTGCAGTGTGGCACCAGCGTGGAATCCGGTAGACCCGGATCCTGGTCCCTCTGCAACGGCAAGTGCGAGTCCTGCAAGCTCTTTCCGCTCATTGTACCACAATCCTCCGACAAGTACAAGGTGTGCTGCTGACAACGTGGCACGAAGAAAGATAGAACTCCGGACGGAGCCCTTTTCTTGTTGTTGAAACTTCACTCAACACAAAAGTAAAATCGTTGTACATGTTGTATACACTGTAACAAGCACGCTAACACGGCGCGTCAGGCCCCCTCCTGCGCCTTCAGCATCCGGAAGAGCGCAGCGGCCTCCTTGACCCTGGAGAACCCGATGCAGAACGACTGGATCTCAATGGCCATGTCCCCAATCTGAGCGCTCCTCGCCCTCACCAGGCTCTGCAAAAACACGCTAAGCAGCTGCACCAGGCGGCTCTGCGCGTGGTTGTCCTGCGGCGGGACACGAGCGAGGGAGTGAAGTGGGGGAGATTGAGTCAGCTGGCCAAGTACCGTGGGGAAGGATTGCCTGGAAGTGCAACAGGCTCACCCTTGTGGACTGGCAACTCGCGATGCACTTGGCGATGTACATATTGGTCACGTCTCGTGGGACCCTCCCCTCGCAGATCAGGGTCTTGAGCACCTCCATCGCGGGTAGGCTCACGCCCATCGCCACGAGCTCCTCAAGGTACTCGCCGGCCAGGCCCCTCAAGTGGGGACCCGCAGAGAAGACCTTGAGCAAGAGCTGCGCTGCGACGGCAGGGTTGTTCTCCACCAGCAGGGGGAGGCACAAGGGGTCGTAGCCGCAGGCGTCCCTTGGGAAGTCGGGTCTCGAGTGGGGCTGTCCCCGAATCAGGTTTGCCAGCTCCTTCTGGCGGGAGGGCAGGAGAGGGCCCTCCAGGGAGCTTTGGATGGCCTCGGGGGGGAGCACGCCGGGCCGCTCGGCCGCCGCGGCGTCCCCCCTTCCGATGTCTCTCCACTCCCTGGCGTCCGCATCGGGCTCCAGCGAGACGGACTGCTCCAGCCGGGCGCGCCCAAGGCGCTCCAGGGCTGCCCAGTGCCCCAGGGCGTCGCGCAGCAGACACACGGGGCTCAGCGCTTGCACTTCCGGGAGAAAGCCGGAGACGAGGATCCGGTGGACTGCCGCCCTCTCCGCGGTCGTCGCCCCCCCCTGGCCGAGCACGATCTTGGCCAGCGAAGGGTAGAAGGGGCTGCGGTGCAGGACGGAAGTCCCAGGGCTAACGTTGCCGCAGTGCGCGACGCTGAGGATGAACCACGAGGCAATTCTCTGCGGGTCCCCGAGGAGGCCGGCAAGGTCGTCTCTCAGGAGGAGCGCCAGGGCTCCACACGCCATGCCGAGACGCGACCCGGTGAAGCGGTTGAGGAACCTCGCGGCGGTCTCGCGGAGCGGGTCCGTCGCCGCCCGGGGTCCCAGCACCTCCACCAGGAGGTCGTCGCCCTCGGCGGGGGTCAGGAGAGACTGATTCGCCATCAGGTCAAGCCTTTCCTCAATGTTGGGCACGCTTTAGCTGCAGGTCAGGGACCTTGCACTCCGAGCGGACCATCCCCCGCAGGCCCCTGCCGTCCTCATGCCGCCCAATCTCCTCCTCTCCATCAACGCTCCGGTCGTGACACTCGACACCGGTACCTCTTCAGCGACACTTTCTGTGAACGTTTTCCCGCGGGAAAGTTCTTAGAAAGACGTTCAGCGATGGCGCCAGGAGCGCGGAGGGCAGGCCTGCCGCGGTGAGCAGAGGGTCGATAGTGGCCATTATGGAGGCCGTTCCGGAGGCCTTGGTCGAGCACAAGGTCGCGAGGCTCGTGCACCACATCGGGTCGTACATCGGTAAGTCCGAGGACGTGCGAAGTGTGACCAAGCTGCTGAGGATCGCCCAAGAGCTTCGCGAGGGAAGGTTGGGTCGCCAGGACTTGGAAGTGGAGGGCTGCGAGGAGGTCAACGCTGGCCTAAGGTCATTGGCGGAGCTGGGCGGAGGGGACTGGCGAGGTGCCTTCCTCGGCGGGACCCGAGGGCTTTACCTGTGCCTCGGAGAGGTTCTCCTCAACCACGTGGGCCCCAACTGGCTCGCCCTGCTGCCGGCCGAGGACCGGGAGGACCTGTATTATGGTTACTTCGACGCCGCGCCGAAGGTGCAGCTCCTGAGGTTTCTAGTCGGACAGACGCGGCGGGAGGGACCCCACCACGGCGATGCGCTCGATAGGGAGGCCGCGGCCATTGCCAAGGCATCGGCGGTGGCCGTCCTGGACCGAGTCTTCGTCGCCGGCGCGGGCGCCTCGACCCTCGTCTCGGAGCTACTGTCGGCCGGGTCCACCGAGAGGGACGCCAAGGAGGCCGCCGCGCTCGTGTCCACCCTGCCGGACCTGGCGCAGCTGAGGAGAGACCTCGCCGCGAGGGAGCTTGTCTCCAAGGCTTTGGGGAAGGTGTGCGAGGTCTCCGCCTCTGCTGCAGAGTCGCGGGACGGCCGGCCCTTCGCCTTCCTCGCCGGAATCGTCAAGGGCATGTGCAGGAGGGGGTTTGCGCTGGCGGTGGTCCTGGCTGCCAGGGACCTGCACAGGGCCTCGCGAGGAGGGGCGGGGGCGTACGCCTTGAGGGCGGCCTGGGACGGAGCCATGGCCCGCATCAGGGACCTCTACGCCCTGGAGCACCTCATTCACGCCGCCATCGCTCTGGAGGCGCCGGAGGCGGCCGATTTGGCCTCCGTGCTCTTTCAGGGCGGGCTGAGGTCCTCCGCTGACGTCAGGACTGCGCTCCTGGACCGGGTGCTGGTCAAGAGGACACTGCCGAGGAGGGCCGTGAGGGCAGCCTTCAACCTGCTTGGGCGCGGGGAGGGCGAGGCGACGGTGGAGGAGGCCGCCTACAGGGCTGCCCAGTCTTGGTCGAGGGAGGAATCCCCCGCGCTGCTCACGTTGGGCCACCAGGCCTCTCTCGGGTGTGCCATCATTGAGGGGCTCGCCCGCACCACGAGGGAGAGGCTTGAGTCGGAGCACCCCACCGTTCCGCTGCTGCTGGCCGGGGTGAGTGCGAGGCTGTCGAGCGCAAACCCGTCCGTCAGGACTCACGGCATGGCAATCGCCTCGGCACTGTCCTCGGTCCTGGACCCGGCCAAGCCCATTGACTTTGGCAGGCCGGGCCCGGAGCTCGTGGGCGCGCTTCTGGGCGACCTGGCGAGGGCTACTTGTGCCAAAGACGAGGACGAGGACGAGGGCGAGAGGGAGGGCCAGGAAGGAGGCGAGCTGGGCTGCTACGCGGGCGCTGGAGCCGCTGCTGCCTCTGGAAGCCATCTGAGAGACATTGGCGCCGCCGTGTGCTACGGCACGCCTCGTGACTCGGCAGACTGCGAGGTCGCTTCGATCTCCGGCACGAGCTCCGCGGAGAGCGACAGCGATGACGAGTCGCTCGAGTCTCTGGAACCCTACGACCTTTCAGACGGCGACGAGGAAGACGTCTCTCGTTTGCCCGCAACGCTGGGAGGCCTGGTGAAGGCTCTGCGGCGCCCCCAAGACCACGAGGTGTTCGAGCGGGTTCTGCGGCACTGCGAGGGTCTGATCTCGCGGGCCGACGCCGGCCTCGGGGCCCACGTCACCGACCTTGCGAGGGCTCTGCTGTACGCGGACGCCCCCGAGGAATTCATGCGAGGCGGCGGGGGCGGCGGAGAAGACGGTGGTGGAGGGGGAGGGGCGGGTGGGGCAGGGCCGAGCCCCATGGATTGCAAGAGGGCGGGGATTGTCGCGCTGCTGGTGAAGTCCCCCTCGACCTGCGCCCGCGTCCTTTGCGACGACTTCTACTCGGTCCACCTGGGCACGGGACAGAGGCTACTGATTCTGGACGCCATGCAGGAGGGCGCGGCGCGGCTGTCGGGGGGCGGCGAGGCGAGGGAAGTGGGTGGGGGCGGCGAACTCGGATCCCGGCCTCCTAGCTCGGACCTCGAGAGCCAAAAGACTAGGGTCTTCGCTCCGGTTAGCCTGTCGCGGAGCGCCAACCCGCGGCAGCCCTCGGCCTCTCCCAACGGCTTTGCCCCCGTCGCTCACGCCTTCATGCTGCCTCTCCTCTCGCGCTTCGACCACAAGGGCGAGGGGCTTGACATGGTGGGAAGGGACTTTGCCCTCCTCGGCCGGCTCCTCCGCGCCTCTGCCGCCTTTGTGGACCTCGCCAGGCCATCGCACCAGGCGGTCGAGCTGGCCTTCGTTCTGCACGAGTTTGTTGTGTGCACGAGGGTCTTGGGCCACCGCGATGCCCACGTCAGGAAGTCCGCCGTGCAGGCCGTGAGGTCGGTCCTCGGGGCGGTCCCGAGCTTCCTGATCGGCCCGTGCGAGGAGGGTTCGAGGGGAGGGCTGAGCTACGAGGGCTGCCACGACGCCCTCTACGAGCTGGCGAGGGCAGATGAGGACGAGGAGTGCAGGGTCTTGGCCGCGTGGGCGCTCTCCGAGCTGGAGAAGTCGTACAACAAGGTCCTGCCGAAGATCGAGGTGCTGTCTTGAGGCCGCGGTGGGAGAGTGATTGTGGGAGAGTGAAGAATTATGCCCTGTAACGATTCAACAGCTAGAGGAAGAAAAAAAAAAAAAAAGCATCTTGTGTTTTCTTGATGGTGGGTCCCCTGGACGGCCTCCCGGCTTACTCGCTGCCCCCGGCGATCTTGGCCTTGAGCTCCTCGATGTCGGCGGCGAGCTCGGCGCGGCTGGACTTGAAGAGGAGGTACTTGTACGTGAACCAAGCAGAGTACCCGAGGCCGACGAGCTCGAAGACCTTGGGGAGGAGCGGCAGGCTGTTCACGGCGCCCACGACGGAGTTGACGAGGACGACGGCAACGACGGCTCCGCCGGCGTACAGGATGGCCTGTGGCTTGTCCTCCACGGACTCCCACTTCTCGGTCACCGTGGCCAAGATCTCGTCTCCGTCGATTCCGGAACGTGCGATGAAGCTCGTAGAGCGGGCAGGCTCCTGCGCGCGCGCAAAAGAGCGTGATCGGAGAGAAAAGAGGTCGGTCAGTCACTTCTCGGAGCGGATCCTTTCCACGACCCGCGCGTGGATCGCCAAAGCTATTTCTCGATTCTTCTTCTCGTGTGTGGACAACAGCCCCACAACCACCCACCTTGTTCAGCTTCCTGAGGCCGGAGACGTTCGACCTGGCCGAGATCGCGCCCGATCTCTTGGCCAACCCGGTCCTCCTGGAGGACACGGCGGCGGAGGCAATCGCCTTGTTGCTCACGATCTTCATGCTGGTCGCCATCGTTGTGTGTACTACGTCGGTCGCGCTGCTTTAGGACTGCGATTGGATCCGTTTGATTGGGCTGCGATTCTTCAACCCTCTCCTTGCAGAGGTGACCTCGTCCGATGGTTCGCGGCCAGTCCTGAGCAGTACTTGTGTAGAAATCCCTTGTTGCGAGCCAGCGCGAAACGCGGTGGAATCCCGCCCAAATCTTCCCAGACTTTTCCGTACGGAAAACTCGCCAAAAAAAATGATATGGATGAGGCTGCTGGCCTTTTCGTGCTTCCCTCATCACAACAGGGAGAGGGCCCAGCGGGTGGGCTGCGAGCGACCACCGCCGACTGCAATGGCGCTCAACGGGAGAACGAGGCCTTCTCTCGGATGGAAGGGCCTCCTCTCCTCGTCGGGAACGATGGGCTTCGGCGCAGTCAGGAGAATCGCGACGACGACGGCGTGCGCGAAGAGGTATACCTCTCGCTTCCCGAGGTGGTCGTCCTCGGGTAACGCGGCTCCCACGACGGCCTCAGCCTCTACTTTGACGGGGCTCTTTGCGGCGCTCTCCCTCGCGCCCCGGCCGTGCTCGCTGAGGGCCTCGGCGGTGGGCGCGCCCGCGAGGGGGCTCTGCGCGCAGAGCGCAGACCCCTCGAGCCTAAGGGTGCCTGGGGTGAAGCGGGAGCTTGAGACTCTGATGGGGTCCGCTCTCGAGGCCGCATTCCCGGACCAGCGGCAGGAACCGATCGTGGTGCAAACGACCAACCCTAAGTTCGACTGCGACTACCAGTGCAACGACGCCATGCCGCTCTTCGCGAGGGTGAAGGGCGAGGACGGCGCTCCGAGCAACCCGAGGGCGGTAGCGGAAGCGATCGTGGCGTCCATCCCCGCCAACGACCTTGTCGAGGAGGCCGCGGTGGCCGGCCCCGGCTTCATCAACCTTAGGCTGCGGGACTCCTTCCTGGAGGGCCGAGCCGCCACCCTGTTCCAGCCCGACCTCTCCGTCGAGTCCTGGGCTCCGCAGGCTCCATGCCGCCGCGCGGTCGTCGACTTCTCGTCCCCAAACGTTGCCAAGGAGATGCACGTGGGCCACCTGAGGAGCACGATCATCGGCGACACCCTGTGCCGCTGCCTTGAGTTTTCGGGCGTGGACGTGAAGAGGCTGAACCACGTGGGGGACTGGGGGACTCAGTTTGGCATGCTGATTCAGCACATGGAGGAGGAGGGCGTGGCGTTTGACGCCGCGGTGGAGGACCTCCAGGTCCTGTACAAGGCCTCCAAGGTGAGGTTCGATGAGGACCCTGAGTTCAAGCAGCGGGCGCAGCGGGCGGTGGTCAGGCTACAGGGCGGGGACGAGGAGAGCAGGGAGAGGTGGGGTAAGATCTGCGACGCGAGCAGGAGAGAGTTCACGAAGATCTACGACGCGCTGGGCGTCACGATCGAGGAGAGGGGGGAGTCCTTCTATCAGCCGTACCTGGAGGGCCTGTTGGGCGAGCTTTTGGAGTCTGGGGTGGCGCAAATGTCGGACGGGGCGGCATGCGTCTTTGTGGAAGGGCAGGATGCCCCGCTCATCGTTCGGAAGTCTGACGGGGGTTACGGTTACGCCACGACCGATTTGGCGGCGCTCAGGCAGAGGCTCAGCGAGGAGGGCGCGGACTGGATCGTTTACCTGACGGACAGCGGCCAGGCGCAGCACTTCAGGGGGGTCTTTGCCGCGGCGAGGAAGTGTGGGTGGGTCCCAGAGGAGGGCACAGGAGGCTACCCGCGCGTGGACCACGTAGGGTTCGGCCTGGTGCTCGGCGAGGACGGCAAGAGGCTCAGGACAAGGTCCGGGGACGTCGTCAGGCTGAGCGACCTGCTGGGCGAGGCGGTGTCGAGGTGCAAGGCCCAGCTGGTGGAGAGGGGAAACGACTTTGGAGGGGACGAGGAGGCGCTGGACCGGGTTGCGCGGAAGATTGGGTACAGCGCCATCAAGTACGCCGACCTGAAACAGAACAAGCAGTCCAACTACGAGTTCTCTTTCGACAGGATGCTAGACCTAAAAGGAAACACCGCGGTGTACTTGCAGTACGCCCATGCTAGGGTGTGCTCTATCCTGGCCAAAGCGGAGGCGTCGGGGGCCGGGGGAGGCGGAGAGGGAGGCGAGATCAGAGTGACGTGCGGTGCGGAGAGGGCACTGCTTGCCGCGATCTGCCAGTTCCCGGAGGCCGTGGAGGACTGCGTTGCTGACCTCGCACCCAACAGGCTCTGCGAGTACCTGTACGGGCTGACCTCCAAGTTCACTGACTTTTACGGCGAGTGCCAGGTCGTGGGGAGCGAGGAGCAGGCCAGCAGGGTGAGGATGTGCGAGGCCACGCTGGAGGTGATGAGGAAGTGCTTCTTCCTGCTCGGCATGGAGCCTCTAGACAGGATCTAGAGGAAGAAGAAAAATTATGAAGAAGAATTTTGTGAAATTTGAACGTGCGTTTCGCACACGCACGAAGTCACGAGTCGTCTCTCAGTCCTTCGTCAAGCTGGCCTCGTTCCTGCCGATGATCTGCACGAGCCTTTCGTAGCACAGGCTGTCCTCCCCGCGGAGCACAGCTCCGCAGTACTCGAACCACTCTGCGAAGAAGGGGGCCCACTTTGGCAGGCCCTCCTTCACGAGGCTCGCCCTCTCCCGTTGGAAGGCCCTCAGCCCAGGGGTGGCTTCCTCGTCTGAATCTGCGCTGTCTACCTCGTAGGCGGAGGAGTCGCAACGCCAGGGTAGGTCCCCAAGCCAGGCGTGCAAGGCGGTGTACCCAAGGCTGACGATGTCGTCCACGGGCAAGGGGTCCCTGCGAGACAGGAGCCTGTCGTCGCTGCTGTAGTCCGCCGTCCCGATGAACTCCTGGCACGCCCCGCGCTGGCCGGTGCGGAGGTGGAAGGCGAGCCCAAAGTCGAGGAGGTAGGCCTCAGAGGCAGCGCCGGCGACGGCCACGTCCTTGCCCAAGATGTTCTTCGGCTTCACGTCGCAGTGCACGAGATCCCTGGAGTGCACTCTCTGCAGGCAGTCCACCACCTGGCGGAGGTAGGGGACGATGGCACCCCTGCCCGAGGTGCCGTCCTCGATCATCTTCTCCCACGAGGCCCCGAGGAGCTGCATGGCCATGTAGGTTCTGCCGTCCGCCAGCTCGCCGTAATCGAAGATTGCGGGGATGCGAGGGACGTCCTCCAGCGCGGCGTCCCAGAGCCTGAGGTACACCAGGAGCTCGTAGGTCACGGTGCCCGGCTGGCAGCCCGCGTAGGCACACAAGGGGGTCTCGGGGTCGTCCGCAGAGGCGAGGCACTCCTCGACCTCGGGCTTCCTTGAGCACTTGATTGCCGCGAGGTCGCAAACCTTCTTGTCCGGAAAATCGTACAGGTGGACGGTGGCGTAGGAGCCCTCGCCGATGTCCTCCAGGATCGAGTAGTCGGTGGTGCCGAAGCCGGAGAGGTCGACGTCGAAGCCGGCGCAGGGGGGCGATGCGGTCAGATCCGAGTCCACGGCCGAGTCCACGGCGCCCCCGCCTCCGTTGTCGGCGGACCAGGCCTCGGAGCCCAAGGAGGAGCGCCTGACGAAGTACGAGTGGACGCTCTCGATCGAGCCGTCCGGGCTGTCCGGCTGTGGAGCCGATTCCTCGTCGTCCCTCTTTCTCTTCCCGCTAACCGGAGTCGTGAGGATAACCATGGGACCCTTCTCCTCCACGGTGGTCTGCCCGCCCTCCAAGAGCCCGTCGATCGCGTCCAGGGGCCGGACGTAACGAGCGGCCTCCTTAGCGATCGCTCTCGCCTCCTTCCTCATCGCCAGCGTTGCGGTGGCCTCCCCCTCCCCCTCATGAGCGCTCATGGCCGCGTCCTCTCGCCCCGATCGTCGCCGCGATCGGTCCCGGCCGCAAAAAAGACTCCCCCGGTCGGATCGATCAGGGGCGCCGCGCTCTCCGGCTCCTGTGTCTCTTCCCCTCCCCACCCACCTCAGCGCTCCCGCGCGACTTCCTCGAGGTCGAGACGAGCGCTCGCGTCCCCTCCTTGCCGCCCCGTCGGTCTCCACCCTCTGTCGTGGGTTGGTTCGGTCTCTGCACCCGGCACACGGCACAAGCGTTGTTTTATCCCGAGCCGAGGACGTTACGCGATCGCGATCAGAGGTTTTTTCTCTTTTTCTCCGATCGATCGCGATGAACATTTCCGGAAATGTTTTTTTTTTTTTTCCCAGGAGGCGGGAGGCCCTTTCCCTTTCTCAAACCAGTGAGCAGAGGGGGGAGTGGGGGTGCCTCGCGGGCGCAGCGCGCAGCACGAAACCGACCGTTTTCTTGCCGATTGCGGGTCGCGGCAATGATGGGGCTTGGCAGATCTGGAGGAGGAGGGAGGAGAGTTGGGAATGGCTATGTCGCCACCCTTCTCGCGGCGGCGGTGTTGTTCGGCGTGGTGGTGCAGTGCGCGGCAGAGGTCGGGACGCCCTCGGTGATCCGGGGGATCGCGCCCAAGGACAGGAAGAGGTACAAAGCGGCGGTGGAGGGGAAGACCTTCAAGTGCTTCGACGGGGTGACGGTCGTCAAGTCGAGCGCCCTGAACGACGACTACTGCGACTGTCCCGATGGCAGCGACGAGCCCGGGACCTCCGCGTGTCCGAACGCGAGGTTCCACTGCCAGAACAAGAACTACCTCCCCAAGTTCGTGCCTAGCATGTTCGTTGACGACGGCGTGTGCGACTGCTGCGACGGTACGGACGAGCGGAGCGGAAACTGCAAGAACACCTGCGCCGAGGACGGCAAGGAGCTCAGGTCGGAGCTCCAGTCGCAGATTCGGGCGATCGAGCACGGTCTGCGGGAGAAGGGTGCCATGGTGGGTGGGAACGCCGTGGACGAGGAGGACACCGCCAGGCAGGTCGCTCTAGTGGAGAAGAAGATCAACGCGACTTCTATCTTGGTGGACAAGCTGGAGGAGAAGATCAAGGCGCTGAACAGGGCGCAGCTTGAGGAGCACGAGAAGAAAATGCGGGAGGAGATGGGCGGTGACGACGGCCCGGGGGAGGGCGAGGACTACGACGAAGAGGAGGCGGGAGATGTGAGCGACGAGGAGTACGAGGCCGCCATGGAGGAGGGGGAGGGCTCGGGGGAGACGGACGAGGACGTCGGCAGGAAGATCGCCTCGCGGTGGACTAGGGACCCCAACGCCGCGCAGAAGGATGGCGAAGGTGGCGAGGCCGCGCCGCGGGGTGAGGGGGAGGGGGACGATGCTGGCGAGCCTGCCAAGCCTGAGGGCTGGGACGAGGAGGAGGATGGTGAGTGGGAGCCCCCCGCCGCCGGCAAGTCGGAGGAGGACGACTTCGACTACGACACCTTCCAGCGGGAGACCGAGACTATCGAGCCCGCGGAGGCGGAGCCCACCAAGGGATCCCAGGACTCCTTCCTTTCCATCTTCAGCCGGGGGATCAACATTGTCAAAAAAGTTTTCGGCAAGGACGAGCAGCAGATGGTCCAGGCCGAGCTCACGAAGCAGAAGAACGAGCTCAAGAGGATGGAAGACGAGCTCAAGAGGCTCAGGGACCTCACCACTTTGGATTTCGGGGAGAACAACCAGTTTCTCAAGTTTTACGGCCAGTGCTTCAAGAAGGTCATCGAGAAGTACACCTACGAGATCTGCCCTTACGGACAGGCCAAGCAGGATCACACGAGCCTAGGAAACTTCCACGGGCTGGGCGACGACCGCAAGACCTTCCTGTTCACCAACGGCGCCAAGTGCTGGAACGGCCCGAACCGGTCCATCACGGTGACCCTCAAGTGTGGCAGCAAGAACGAGCTGGGCAAGGTAGCAGAGCCGAGCGTGTGTGAGTACGTCGCTGACTTCACCACGCCGGTCGCGTGCGAGGAGTCCGAGCTGGAGGCCAAGCTCGCAGAGTATAGGGCGCTGACGGGGAAGGGGGATGCGCACGACGAGCTCTAGTGAGGCATAGATGGACACGTACGTTATATGATCGATCAATCGAATCAATTCTTTTTCTATCCGTGAGCAACACACCGTCCCCCTCAGGACGCCTGGTTCCTGAGGTGCAAATACACTCGCTTCTTGATCCAATCCTTCTCGTGGGGTGTGTACGACCCGCTCTGGTCCTGGATAAGCGCCACAAGCTGGGGAAGGGAGTCCAAGTACCGGTGCAGGTCCGAGATGTCGTAGGAAAGGGTGGTCATCGTAGGGTTCAGCTCCTTCAGCTTCTTCTCGAACATCTTGCAGATGCCTGAGGTCGATCACAAACGGAAGGTTCGCAGAGAGAGTTCCAATGCGTCAGAGGATCAGGTCAGGTCGTTTCGAGAGCACACGCGGACGATCACACGCAGTTCGGAGATCAGGCGAGTCGCGGGCCCAAGGACTACAGGGCGCTCGAGCGTCGGCGCGGCGCGTTCCTTACCGTCCATCGCCGCGGAGACCGTATCGTACTCGAAATAGGTCCGCGTGTTCTTGTTCGGCCTCAACAGCACTATGGTGTGCTTCCTCTCTGTCATTCTCAGTTTGCTCTCGCTCGCAGCAACAACAAGAAGAAGAAGAAAAAATACACAACGAGTGCAACACCCTCGGCGGCCTCACAAAGCACGAAACTGCCGTATAACTTCTGCCCCCCCTGGACTGGCCCAATGAACGACCGCGTCCGCGTCCCTCTTCTCTCTCTCTCTCTCTCTCTCTCTCTCTCTCTGCTCGCCTTTGCTTTTTTTCACCAGCTGGTGCTCGAGCTCGATCTCGGGGCTCGGGGCTCCCGCGGCGAGGATCGATCTGGTCGGGGAGGGGGGGGACTCGAGGGGGCGCCGGCCGAGGCAGGGGGATCGAAGGAGGGCGCCGGCGGTCGTGGTCTGAAGCGAAGGAGGCTCCGCCCTCCATCAGAGGAGGACGGAAGAGGGCAGTCGACTACCGCAGTCGAGCCATGGGGGTCGTGCAGGAGGAGACGATATGCGGCGAGACTGTAACAAGGGTCACCAGGGACAACAAGTATGCTTACGAGAGGGTGAGCGGGTTCTCGATCGGGTTCGGTCCCGAGAGCGCGGGGACGTCAGGGGCTCCGGCAGTCAGGGAGCCTGAGGCCAGCCAGGGCGCGGAGAATGGGGCACCCGAGCGCCCGGTGGACGGGAAGGGTGGGGCGGCGTCGCCACCGCAGGACGGACCCACCACTACGGCGCGGAGCTTCATCCCCTTGGCGGAGTCGGACGAACCTGACGGCGGCGATTCCGTGGAGGAGGCAGAGGATAGGGACGAGATGGAGGAAGAGCTCCGGCGCGACGTCCCCGCCTCGGAATTCTCGCTCCCGTGGGAGTCCACCTGCCGCAGGATATACTCCCCGCTGCTCAGGCTTCACCAGGAGATCGTCGAGTTTGCCAAATTCCTGCAGCCCACCGCGCAGGAGCGTCGGAAGAGGCAGGACGCCATAGCCCGCGTCAAGGAAGTCATCGTCTCGCTTTGGCCAAGCGCCAGGGTCGAGGTCTTTGGCTCCTACGAGACGGGCCTGTACCTCCCAACAAGCGACATTGACATGGTGGTGCTCAACTCCAACTGTACGAACGTCACGGCGGGGCTGAGGTTGCTCGCGAACAAAGCCTCGGCGGCGGGAATTGCGAAGAACCTGCTGGTGCTCTCCAAGGCCAAGATTCCAATCGTGAAGTTCGAGGACGCGGAAACCAACTTCAAGTTTGATATTTCCTTCGACGTGGACGGAGGCCCTCAAGCCGTCATCTTCATCAAGGACATGATTCGCGCACAGCCCCTGATCAGGCCCCTCGTCTACATCCTGAAAATCTTCCTGCAGCAGAGGGAACTGAATGAGGTGTACTCTGGCGGCATAGGTTCCTATGGGCTTATCATCATGGTGAACGTTTTCCTCCTCACGCACGAGAGCAGGCTTGACAAGAGGGACAGGCGGTGGAGCGACCAGAAGGCGGAGAAGTGCCTCGGAATACTCCTCATCGACTTCTTCGAGCTCTACGGGCACACGCTGAACATGTACGAGGTCGGGATATCCTCCAGGAAGGGCGGGTTCTTTTACGACAAGCGATCTTACGGCTTCTACTCCGTGGACAGGCCATACCTGCTTTCCATAGAGGATCCGCTGCAGAGGGATTCCGACATCGGAAAGAACTCCTTCAACATCCAAAAGGTGAAGCAGGCCTTTCAGTTCGCGCACCAGGTGCTCACGGCGCCCGAGAGCGAGTTCGGCGAGCTCCTGCTGATGCGTATTGTGAGAATGGACGGCGTGCTGGTCAGGAGGCTGGAGGCGGTAGGGCCAGCAGCGGGGGAGGAGGGGGAGGAGCCCGGGGTGGCGCGTGCGGAGGCTAGGGTCGACCTGCCGCCGCGGCCGATGGTCGGGGCTCGCCCGCAGAGGAAGGGGGCCCGCGGACGCTCTCGCAGAGGGAGAAGATGGCCGTGATGGGTGTGGCCATCTCCATCTCCAGCGAGGAGGAGGAGGGGGAGGTCTCCGGATCAGAGGACGGGGAGGTCCAGGTCGTGAACGTAAAGAGAAGCCGGCTGAGGTGATGAGAATATTTTGTACATTATCTTTGCCCAACTACTGGACCCAGACACTTGCTCAGTAGAAGCACACGGTGTAAAAGGGCGTCCTTCCCGTCTCCGCGCTGAAGTCCTCGACGATCTCCTCGATGTCGTCCTCCCAGTCCTCGCTCTCCTGAATCTTCCTGCACAGCTGCAGCGCGAGGGGCGAGGCCTTCCCCGCCTCCGTGGGCGTGTCCTTCACCTTGAGGTTCACGACAAGGAAGCTCTTCATCTGCTTCTGCTCCCTCCCCCGGACGTCCTCCATGAGCTTATCGAACACAACGTCGTCAAAGGTCAGCACCACATCGAAAAACTTCGTGGTGTTCTCCTGCCACCGCTCCGGCGCCAGCTTCACCTTCAGATTCCGCTCCAGAAGCCTCAGCATCCCGTTTCGCTCGTACAGCGCCTGGTCTTTGGACTTGAGCTCGTTGTATATCTCGTGGTACGGAGTGCCAAAGGGGTACACGTTCGGCTCCCGGGCGCTTGGCCCAGGAATCTTCACTGCAGCACGCGAGGGAGGGAAAGGGGAGGGAAAAGGAGTTCCGCGTGAGTCAGCCCCGGGAGCGCGCGAGCGAGCAAAAGGCCCACGCTGGTGGTGACCTGGGGGGATAGGCTTCTCGTCCCGCAACGTACCTTGTGTTCCTACGCCATAAGACTCGACGTCCAGTCCCTCCGCCTTGAGGAGGTTGTGAGCATCCATCGAACGGTTCATGTTCGACGCGCAAACCATCGCGAACCTCATGATGGCCTGGGCCCTGCCTCCAGGCTAAAGCGCTGAAGATCACAACAGCCCCCCCCCCCCCCCCCCCCCCCCCCCCCGAAAACGTTAACTTCTCTCGCCGGCAATTCTTCTGCCATTTCAGCAGAATTCAGCAGAATTTTGACTCAGTTCGTTTTACGGAGGCAGACCCCTTCATCCGTGGAAGTGCGAGAGAGAGAGTCGGAGAGAGAGAGGCATTGCCCTCGGCGTCGCGACGGTCTCTACCTTGCTCGGGACCGCAGAGGGAAGGCCTTCGCGCGCGCAATTGAAAGCGCGTTGAGCTTGGACCTACAACCGAAACACACACAAATCTACTATCTTGGTGAAACCAAGGCTGGCTGAGAAGCGAGACGGTACAATGGGAGTTGAGACGCTCAATATTGAGATACCGCACCACCTGAACCGGCACGAGCTCTTCGTGCCGGCGCTCAAGGACCTGTGCGTCAAGGTTGTTGCGGAGAATTTCGTGCTGCAGCCGAGCTTCGGCTCGCTGGACCGCGAGAACAAGGCCAAGGTCGTGGACCTGCTGAGCTTGGAGCTCCCGCTCGAGCTGGTCGGACCGGTGATCGAGGAGGAGGTGTACTGGAAGCGCCGGTCCCTGTCCCGGTGGAGCAACTGCGAGCTCTCCGCGCACGGAGACTCCTGGAAGCAGCTATACTTCGAGAAGAATCTTGCGCACACCCTGGAAAACTTCGACCCCGTGAACGACGACCTGGAGGAGCTCAAGCGGCTCCTCGCGTTCTCGTCTCCCTGGGTGTACAACCTCAACATCAAGCAGCTGCCGAGCCACATGGACCTCCAGGTCTTGCTCTCGCCGTCGCTCCTCAGCAACCTGTTCTTTCTCAAGCTGACCTACGGCAGGCAGAATGTGGGCATGGACTACGAGCAGTCCCTGTTTGGCATGAAGCTCTCGGACTGTGTGTCGATGGCCAGAGCCCTAGAGTGGACGGAGACCCTGACGTACCTGAATCTGTCGAGCAACCTGCTGGACGACGACCGGGTGAAGATGATCGCCAGCGGGATTGCGGAGAACAAGTCCATCTCTCACTTGGACTTGAGCCACAACAAGATTGCGGACAGGGGGGTCAAGGCCCTCGCCTCCCTGCTGGACAGGAGGTCCGTCCTCGTTTTCCTGAACCTGAGGTCGAACCAGATCCACGTGGAGGGCGGCAGGGCGATCGCGAGGGCACTCAAGTCGAACAGGTCCCTCCTCTCCCTCAACCTGAGCCTCAATCGGATTGGTGACGACGGGTGCAAATCGATCATTGAGGCGGCCACCTCCAACGAAAGCCTGACGAGCCTGAACCTGAGTGCCACAGCGGCGGGTCAGGGCTCCACCATGGCCCTCGGCAATCTCATCAGGCAGAACACCTCCCTTACCCACGTGGACGCCTCCTGCAACGACTTTGGGGAGGAGGGCGGGGCCATCGTGTCTGAGGCCCTGGAGACCAACAAGACCCTGCAGCACATCGACGTGCGCATGTCGAACGTCGGGGAGAACCACGAGAGCGCGATCAGCGAGATGCTGAAGAGCCGCATCACGTTCTAGCCATGTGGCCCCTCGCCACAATTGTATAAAACAAAACAACCAAATGAAGTCATATACTCCGTGAAGAGGTCCTCCCTTCCATGCTACATTCCCTGGGCGGGCGGGCTCACCTGAGCCCTCAGCCGCTCCAGGTACTCCTTGTTCTCGTTATGGAACCTCCTCTGGTCCTGCTCTGCCTGGGACTTGAAGAAGGAGACCTCCTCCGGCGTCGCGGTCGTCCACATCCCACCCAAGTGTCGCGTGACCTCAGTCATGCTCCACTCCGGGTTTGCTGCCTTCACCGCCGGCCTCTTCGCGTCGCAGAAGTAAAGGTAAGCAGTTTTCGCCCTCTTTGGCATGATGATCCCGTCGTTCGTCGTCCTCGAGCCCCTCCTCTTCTTAGGCGGCCTCCGCGGCTCCCGCCCCGGCAGCCCCACCGAAGTCGCCAACCCTTCACAGTTGGCCAACGTGTCGGGTGAGCGGGCCTCCTCCCCGAGGAAGCCCAAGTGCCGCTCCGAGACGTGCCACACGAGCGGCTCCTCGATGCACTCGCTCTTTGGCGTCAGCAGGATCTCCTGATGCGACGGGGGGTCCCCCTCCCTCCGCCTCTCCACCAGTGTCACCTTCCTTGCCCTCGACTCCACCTCGTTGGCAACCACGAGGTGGATTCCGTACGCATCCATTGCGGCGTGGGCCTTGGCGAAGAGTATGCTCGGGTCCGTCTCCAACTTGAACGACACGAAGAACGCTCTGGGCGCCCACCGCTTGGTGAGCAGACCCAACAGCTTTGGCACCTGTTGCAAGTCCAGAGTGAGCTTCCCCGTCTCCCTGGACTGGATCTTGTGCTCGACGAGCTTGGACCACGGGACGTAGAAGTCTGAGACCGCGGCAGCGAGGTAGAAGAGGACCCGGTCGCCCTTGCATTCGAGCTCCTCCGACGCAACGCGGAGGAGGACCAGGTACTCGAAGATGGACTTGTAAGGGAGAACGAGCAGCTTGTCGTTCTTTCGAACTTTGGTGTGCTTTCTCAAGTTCTCCGAAACCCGGTCCTGATACTTGTCCTTGACAATCACCCCCCCGCCAGACTTGCCTGGCCTCTGCTCCAGGACTTCGTGCCAGGCCTTCCGTGCTCCCGCCATCGTGCTAAAGGGCTGCTCGGCGCTGTCCCTGACGATCAGCACAACCGTGTACCCGAGGGCCAGGAGCTGCTCGCACGACCTCGCGCCGCGGGTTCCCGTGCTGAAGTTCTCGATGAACCTGACAGACCTCTTCTCCAGAGGCACGGCCGTGCCGCCGGACGTCACGCACGCAAACTTGGACTCGTAATCAAGCCTCCTGTTCGAGCTTACTTGGGTTGCGTCGTTCTGGCTGTGCTCTCCGCCCCCTCTCCTTCCTCGCAGGAAGGTCCTCAACCTGCGCTTCGAGTCTTCCTGGAAATCTTGCTTCACCTCCGGCGGGCAGTCCTTAAGGAAGTCCTCCCACGCCGCCACGTCCTCGGCCGACATGGCGGAGCCAGCGCAACACACAGTACTGGCCTCGAGGCCTTGCTCGCTCTGGCCTTGCTCGCTCGCGTGCGTTTCGGAAAAATCTGGAAAAGTTCGAATCTCAGCGAAAAAGGAATCTCAGCGATGATCTGCGAATATGCTCTATCTCGCGTCCCCCAGAAAGCGT
>Ga0160423_10001388_pt1 | contig 20314 bp, 17 predicted proteins | sample CRUFie14St8metaG_FD_108191 | JGI IMG/M metagenome (GOLD analysis project Ga0160423, IMG submission 108191) | Marine microbial communities from the Costa Rica Dome - CRUD Field 142mm St8 metaG | ecosystem: Environmental > Aquatic > Marine > Oceanic > Photic zone | place: Costa Rica: the Eastern... | reverse complement strand
TGCGCTAGCACCTCGTCGCGCGTCATAACCTTGGCGCAGGGCACATCTACCTCTCTTAGGCGTCCCACCATGTCGTTGCAACTCAGCTCGGCGCATCTCTCAGAAACAAGACCCTTGAGAAGGTGGATATTGCGCATCTGATTTTCGAATGTGGCGAATCGCTCATCCTCCAAAAGATGCTGCATATCAATCGATGTCAGGAAGCGTTTCTGCATCTCATAGCTACCAGCGGAGATGATAACGCCGCCATCACTGCACACCCAAGGATCGTATAGGATATCAATGAGCATTCCCCCTTGTTCATGGTCGTCACTGAGCAGAGTGTGGTTTTGAAAACCATCAAGGAAAATAAAAAACAGACCAGAATCGATCATTGAGAGATCTATGTGCTGACCTATCCCGGTTCGCTCTCGTAAAAAGAGCGCACTTGTCACCGCTTGGCAGGCCGTGTAGCCCGTGATCTTGTCGCACAAAAGCGTGCGCATGAATGCTGGCTCATCACCCTTACCTTGGGTAGCCGCGACACCAGCGTGTGCTTGAATAATGGGATCATAGGCGGGCGCGCTGCTCATAGGGCCTTCGGTACCAAACCCCGAGATTGCGGTGTAAATGAGATTGGCGTTGATACCGCGCAGCTTCTCAGACCCCAAACCCAACTTATCCATGACACCGGGTCGGAAGTTATGAATAACCACGTCGACCGATGGAATCATATCTTTGATAATGCGCACTCCCTCTTCTGACTTGAGGTCGATCCGGAGTGATTCCTTGCCGCGATTACAGTTCGCAAACAACGCCGATATATCAGCTTTGCGCGCGCCAATGTAACGCATGGGATCGCCCATCGCCATAGGCTCCACCTTGATAACTCGCGCACCCTGCTCAGCCATCATCATTGAGGCGAGTGACGCGGTGATCATGGTGGAAAATTCGAGAATCGTAATTGACTCAAGTGGCTTCATATCGACTCCGTCGCTTCTTATTTGTGTGCCTAGTGACACGCTAGAGGCTGATAGACAGACAATCAAGTGAAACGGAACACGTTACATCGAACTATTGCTACCGTAACCAACAGTGGCGGTCGGAAAGCCAAGTGTCCTGCGCATCCTAAGCTTTCTCCTAAAATCATCGATAGGCACGACGCTTGAACCCTAGGATCACAACCCGCGAGCGATGTATCGGATGTCAAGATCGGGCGGATATCATGCCAAATCGCCACCAGCCGTGTGAAGTATTGTTAGGACTCAAGGGCAATTAAATTAATAGTAGATGACTGTGTAAATGCGGACGGTTAGTCGCTATTCGCGTCAAGTGTCGCTTGCGAAATGCGAAGAAGCTGCTCATATTCTGCCTCGTAAATCTCGTCAAGCAGGGCTCGCATACCGCCTCGCTCCGTCAAATTCCAGTCATGATAAGACACGTTATCGTAACCGTGCTTTATGAAATTAGCCCTCAGTTTTCGCAAAGGCCTCAGCCAATAACGCCAATACACATGGGCAGGGCCTGTGTCTGAGAACACCGCCGGTCTCTCTGGCACCGCACCACCTGAGCAAAACCGTTCAATGGCCTTTGCTGAGAAACTCCTGTTTTTGACTCTATCAGGCTCAAGGTGAGGTGATTCATCGAGCCCAATGAGATTCCATAAGCACTCCAACACACGCTCCTTATTGCTACGAACGTGCTCGAAGCACATGAGCATGACTCGATCTTCACCGAAGAACTCGACGCAGTAATCGTAAATCGATCGAACGGGAAATCGTCGAGCATCTATGTTTCGCATGCCGTCGGCGTAGATGGCACGCTTTTCGCCAAAAACACCTTCTCTAAAATTAAGAAATGTTTCGATTGGTCCCCCTGCACCTTTTACCAGCGACTGCCGATAGGCTGAATGAAGCCAATCTGCCGGATACCTAGCCACATACAAAATATGGGCCTCGGGCATCAGCTCTTTCAACAGTGCTAAGTACTCGGGATGCTCCGGGTATCCGTCATACATCTCACCGGGAATATCAGGTTTAGATATCAACAGGCACTTCCCGTCACCGATACTCCGAAAATGCGCCAGCGCTTCAATCAAGCCAGCTTTGCACACTTCATCAGCTGGGTCGCGATACAACTGATGCAAGGAATTCATAAGTTCAAGCGGATTGAAGAACAAATTGGGACCGCGAAGTTGAGAAAACACAAAATTTTGAAAGAAGCGCGTCGCAGTTTTATGCAAACCAATATGGACAACGATGCGAAGCGGTGATGATTCCGACACCTGCTTTTCCTACTCAAATAATGTGTGTACGCATGATGGATAGCCAGACGGACAACATCAAGTAGGCCGCCAAAAATCATCACATACAGTTAGTCACTGGCTTTTCTCACGCAACCCTCAAAGTCATCGAGGTCCAACTGACAGCCGATCTGAGTCGGATTCGCTCGGAGATGGTCTCGGATCGCTTGCGCATCTGTCCCACAACGCTTCGGCGGCAACGGAGTAGAGAAAGCATTAGCTGCCAAATTATTTTGGAAGCGATTCGGCGCCATCGACGTGACAGAAGGTTGGTTGAGACTGAGTGCCCGTAAGATGACTTGCCTGGGGTCTAGATTATTTGGAAAGCGACAGCTTTAATCGCGCATTCCACCGGTGGACCGGAAGGAACTACAGCTGAGTAAAGTTATCGCTAGTCTGACGAGGATTCGGTGGCGTCAACAGGCTCAAAACGCCCCAATCGGCCATAGACCCAAAACCCGACCCACTCGTGGATGGCAGCCGTGCTAGTTGAGAGATGCTCAATGGTGGGCATCCAACCGGGGATGGCACCAGGATACTTGTGGACTCGATGATCCGTCGGCACTGCGGTGACCTTGAAGCCCTGTGCGTTAAACAGGGCGACTGCCCGCCGCATGTGCAATGAGGAGGTAACCAACAATACGTGGTTCGAGCTGTCACCCAGTTTGGCGATAGCAACTGCTTCTTCTTGGGTAGTGAAACTACTCTCTTCAAGTACAATGGCGCCAGAAGACACTCCCAACCTTTCTAGTAATTCGCTGGCACGACTAGCTGCCGTAACAGAACCTCGGATTGCTCCTCCGCTCACAATAATCCTAGGCGCCTTATTCGCCTTCCAAAGCTCCGCACCTGCGTGCACACGATCTGCGGCATCATTCAAATCGCCCCAGCGACCAAATTTTCCCTCAGCCTCAATACCGCCGCCCAGCACCACAATTACATCCCCGTTCGGTAGTTCTTCCGGCGTAAAAGCGGGATAGCGTGCTTCGAGCGGCGCTGCAAACGTATCGACACCAAACTGAGTTGATGGGACATAAATGACGCCAAGCGCCAGGAAAGTACAGAGGCCTGCGGCGGCTCGATTTCCGCGCAACTGCCCCCAAAGCGACAAGCCAATAAGGAGCAACCCGAGAGATAGTGGGTAGACGAAAAGGGAGAGTATTTTCGTCAACGTGAACATCAGGCGTAGGGATTCCTCAATACAATCGTTTCTGCACGATCAGGCCCGGTTGAGATAATGTCAATGGGCGCACCAACTAATTGCTCAAGCTTTGCAATGTAGTTTCGAGCAGCGGTTGGCAGGTTCTCCACGCACTGAGCGCCGACCGTGGACTCATTCCAGCCAGGCACCGTCTCGTAAATAGGGTGCAAATCATCGTAGTTCTCCGCACCACCCATCATGGGATTACCATCAGCATCGGTGTAACCCACACAGATAGAGATCTCTTCAAGCCCATCAAGTACATCAAGCTTAGTGAGACAGAGCCCGGAAATGGAATTGATTTGAACTGCAGCCTTCAGTGCGACTGCATCAAACCAACCGCAGCGTCGTGGGCGACCTGTCGTGGCCCCGAATTCATGCCCACGCTCTGCTAGCCGTAACGCAATCTCATCAAAGAGCTCTGTAGGAAAAGGACCAGAGCCGACACGGGTCGTATAAGCCTTAGTGATACCCAGGACATAGTCGAGGTATAGTGGACCAAAACCAGAGCCGGTGGCCGTGCCCCCAGCCGTAGTATTCGAACTGGTCACAAACGGATATGTACCGTGATCAATATCGAGCAATGAACCCTGCGCGCCCTCAAACATAATATTGGCGCCCTCTTCACGGTATTCGTGAAGCCGCGACGTAACGTCGGCCATCATGGGCAACAACTGCTCACCCTCTTCATTGGCCGTTGCAAGGACGTCGTCGAAGTCGAGCGCCTTAGCACCGTAATAGTTAACCAGCGCATGGTTGTGATATTCCAAGACCTCTCGCAAAGAATCTGCAAACTTTTTCCGGTCTCTGAGGTCGCCCAGACGTAAGCCTCGCCGAGCTACCTTGTCCTCGTAGGCTGGGCCAATTCCGCGACCCGTTGTGCCAATTTTATTTTCTCCCCGACGCGATTCACGCGCCTGATCGAGCGCGACGTGGTAAGGCAAAATTAAGGGGCAGGCAGACGATATCTTGAGACGATCACGAACAGGCACGCCACGGGCCTCAAGCTCCTTGATTTCTTTGAGTAGCGCTGCAGCCGAGAGCACAACACCATTTCCAATCAGGCACTCGACATCCGAACGCAAGATACCCGAGGGAATGACGTGGAGAACAGTCTTTTCACCTTCAATAACGAGCGTGTGTCCAGCGTTATGACCACCTTGAAATCGAACGACCGCAGCGGCTTGCTCAGTTAGCAAGTCGACGATCTTACCCTTACCCTCATCGCCCCATTGTGTGCCGAGCACGACGACATTACGACCCATTATTGCGACTCCAGTGGCTCGACTAGCCATTCGCTGTTTCGGTTGACAAGTTGCCCCGTGCATCGGTCATCGACCTCACCACCGATAGCCTTGATCACTACAACACCCGAGGCGCGCAGTTCAGACTCTGTTTCGGCAAGCTGAGCCGACCCGTCAACGGGTGAGGCAACGTAGACCTTGTCTGCTGCCTCGAGCACAGCCAGCGTAGACCATGCCTTTAAATCGATGGCGAACCCCGTAGCGGGACGTCTTCGGCCAAATACCTCACCCACACCGTCGTATCGGCCGCCTTTAGCCACCGCCGCACCGAGTTCCTTTGCATACAACGCAAACACAACACCCGAGTGATAACGGTACCCATGCGCCTCGGTCATATCGACATAGACATTCACCGGTCCCTCAAGGCGCTGACAGCAAGCAAGAACCGCTTCCACTTCACCAATGACCTCATCGAGCCCCTCGATATCAGCAAATGCGGCTCGCGCACGATCTAGGACCTCGATTCCGCCATGCATCGTGGCTAGCTCTGATATTTTCTCCGCCTGCTCGCTAGTAAGTGTCGCCACCAAACGATCTAGCTCCGAGTTTGCCTTTCGTGCTAAAAGCTCTAGCACCGTATTCTGCTGTTCGCTCGAGAGACCAACATGGGTCATGATCAGCTCACAAAATACAACGTGTCCAATATCGAAAGTAATGTCTGATAATCCGCTTCGTTCGACAAGAGAGAGCAATAAATCGACGACTTCGATGTCAGCTTCAATATCACCACAGCCAAAGATTTCAGCCCCAAGCTGCACGGGGCTTCTGTCTGCGGGAATGGAATTGGCGACACTCTTCAGTGTCGAGCCCGCGTAGCACAGTCGATTGGCACCTTGTAGCCCCATACTGTGGGCATCGATTCGTGCAACCTGAGGAGTGATGTCAGCCCTTACCGCAAGGGTTTTGCCGGTCTCATGATCAGTAAATTTGCAACTGAGTAATTCGAGGTCAGCACCCAAGCCAACATGCAACGAATCCGTAAACTCGACGAGTGGAGGCACGACATACTCATAACCCCAACTGGCACAGGTATTGAGCAACAGCCGTCGGCAGTTTTCGACGCGACCTGCCTGCTCAGGCAAAAGCTCATCGATCCCGTTAGGGAGCAACCATCGTGTTTTATCACCCATGTTTTTGCCCAAACTATGAAGGTAGGCGATGAGCCGCCCTGTAACCATACCGACGTATTATCGCCGGTACGGTCTCAGAGATACAGTAGAAGATTACTTACCTGCTTTCGGATCCCTCAAATACTGAAAGAACTGACTATCGGGCTGGAGCAGCATAATGTCGCTACCATTGGCAAACGTCTGTTGATAGGCGTTCAGGCTGCGGGTAAAGGCATAGAACTCAGGATCACGGTTAAAAGAGTCAGCGTAGATTCGCGTGGCAGTCGCATCGCCATCACCACGAATAATTTCCGCATCCCTCACAGCTTCCGCTTCAATGACCGTCACCTTTCTGTCGGCCTCAGCTCGCATTCCTTCGGCAATCTCCTTACCTTCAGAACGCAATTCCCGGGCCTCTTTTTCTCGCTCGGCATTCATTCGACGGTAAACCGATTGCGAGACTTCGTTGGGTAAGTCAATCTTTTTCACTCGGACGTCGATCACCTCGACGCCTAGTTCAGTCAAGACCGACTCGTTGAGTCGGTCCTTCACGGCTTCCATTAGCTGATCTCGTTCTCCAGACACCACTTCTTGAACACTGCGACCTGCGACCTGGTTACGGAGATCATCATTAATCCGCTGAGATAAAAGTGCCGCTGCGCGGAACTCTTCACCACTCGTCGCCGTGTAGTACTTAGCGGTATCCACGACACGGAACTTGGCGTAAGAATCAACGATTAACTGCTTCTGCTCCTGCGTGAAAAACCGCTCAGGTGTGGAGTCAACCGTCAATATTCGGCCATCGAACTTCCGCACGGAATCGACAAACGGCACTTTAAAATCGATGCCAGGTTTTAGATCTGCGTCGACTACCTCTCCAAATTTGAGGAGCACACCGCGTTGTGTTTCGCTGATAACAAACACCGAGTTACTCAACACGATGAAGCCAAAAAATATCAGAATTCCTAATAGATTAGACCTCGACATGATTAGCGACCTCCCCGCGTGTTACGACTACCCAAATCTCTTCGCAGCTGCTCCGTCACGGCATCCGTGACTTCTCGGAGCTGCTGAGACGTTAGGCCTCGACTCGTCATATTACCGGGCATGGCATTATTGCCTCCCGAAGGCGCCAGCTTATCGAGTGGTAAATACATCATGTTGTTACCTCCCTCGACATCCACCATCACCTTACTGGTGTTAGCCAAAACCGACTCGATGGCATCGAGATAGAGGCGCTCCCGAGTGACCTGAGGTGCTTTCTCATATTCGGCAAGTAGCTGGTCGAAGCGCTGCGCCTCACCCGTGGACTTCGCGATCACTTGCTGGCGATAGGCTTCGGCCTCTTCTCTTATCCTCTGCGCTCGACCTCGCGCCTCAGGAACAATGCCGTTTGCATAGGACTCAGCTTCGTTTTTAACGCGCTCCTCGTCCTCTCGGGCCTTAATCACGTCATCGAATGCTTCCTGCACTTGCGACGGTGGGCTGGCATCGTCAATGTTTACCTTCTGCACATTTATACCCGTGGTGTAAGCAACCAAATACTGCTGCAGGCGCTCACGAACCTTGACTGCAATTTCAGCTCGACCTTCGGTCAAGACCAAGCCCATGGTGCTTTCACCCACCACATGGCGAAGTGCGCTTTGCGCCGCATGCTGCAACGACCGCTCGGGATCACGCACCTCAAGAACAAAATTCTTTGGGTCGTCGATAACGTACTGAACCGACATACTGACATCCACAATATTCTCATCTTGCGTCAGCATCGTTTCGCGGAACTGCGCCGATCGCACCTGAGTGATATTGACGCGGGTCAACGTGTCTACACCTCGCGGATACCAGAACAGTCCTGGTTGAGCAATTTTGCTGTATTCACCGAGACGAAGCACAACGGCTCGTTCTTGCTCCCCGATTTGAGTCAAACCAAGTAAGCCCCAAATGGTGATAGCTGCGACAGCAGCTATGCCAAGAAGACTGCCCGAGCCACGACTGCTACTGCCGCTGCCACCGGATCTACCTCTGAAGAGCCCGTTCAACTGATCTTGCAATTTACGAAGTGCCTCATCGAGATCGGGTGGACCCTGATCCTTACCGCCCCAAGGGTCGCGCGGGCCCTTACCGCCACCGGGCTCATTCCATGACATATCTTCTTCCTCGATAGTAGATGATGACAGTCTAACAAAACCTGCCAAGATAGGGAGGTATAAGGGCCCCCCAGTGTCTAAAAACCGTGCTGCTGTTTCAAACGTGTCCAATCGGCCTCGGGTAGATAGACGTCCAACTCACTGCCACCCATTTCTAACCAATCTTCTGACTTAACTGCACCCATCTCGTAAAGTGCCGCACGTAATTTTCCCTGTGCTGGCGTTAGTTCGACACACCCTCTAAAAAACTTACCCGCCAGTCGCTCACCAATCGCGTCTCGCAACAAATCTAGACCCGCACCCGTCTTCGCCGAGACGTATACCGAGTCGGGTCGACCATCGCTGTCCCGCGCTATGCGGGGCTCTCGTTCCAAAAGATCAATCTTATTGAAGACAAGCAGCTGAGGTATGTCGCCAGCACCAATTTCGTCAAGCACTGACTCAACTTCAATTTTTAAAAACTCGCGATCGTCAGCGGCAACATCGATAACATGAATGAGTAGCGAAGCATTGAGTGTCTCTTCAAGCGTCGCCCGAAAAGCTTGCACCAAGGTGTGGGGAAGGTCGGCAATGAATCCAACCGTATCCGCGATGATGACCCCACCCAAGCCCTCGATCTCGACTCGCGCAAGAGTTGGATCCAAGGTTGCGAATAGCTGATCGGCGGCGTAGACGCCGGAGTCAGACCAAGTATTGAATAAAGTAGATTTCCCAGCGTTGGTATACCCAACCAACGAGACCAAAGGCACCTCTGCCCTCTGTCGCGCTCGCCGATTCTGTGCGCGCTGTTGCCGAACTTTATCCAGCCGCGACTCGATCGTACTCACGCGAGCGCGCAGCAGTCTGCGGTCGGTCTCGAGCTGCGTTTCACCAGGCCCTCGAAGCCCGATACCGCCCTTTTGTCGCTCGAGGTGAGTCCAACCCCGTATCAATCGAGTACTGATGTGTTTTAACTGCGCCAACTCGACCTGCAGCTTACCCTCGTGCGTTCGGGCTCGCTGAGAAAAAATATCGAGAATAAGACCCGTCCGAGCAATCACTCGACACTTTAAAAATGCTTCGAGGTTTCGCTCCTGACTGGGTGACAGCGCGTGGTTAAAGACCACAAGCTCGGCCTCCACTCGCTCTACTTCTGATGCGATTTCTTCAAGCTTGCCTTCCCCAACAAAATATTTGGCCGTGGGTGAACGGCGGGACCCTCGTACCACAACCGCAGGATCACCACCGGCGGATCTGACTAGCTCAATAAACTCGCCGAGATCGGGCTCGTTGGCACTGCCATCAATAGCAATTTGGACGAGCACAGCCCGTTCACCACCACTGTGGAGCTCAAAGAACAAAGCTTGTCTCTACGCGTACTACTTCAGCGCGCTGGTAGCCGATTTTAGGCGGCCTCTTCCTCAACTGGCGCAATGGGCACGCGCACGTTGCGCGCAGGCACAACGGTGGAAATAGCGTGCTTATAAACCATCTGGGAAACGGTGTTCTTCAACAGTACGACGAATTGATCGAACGACTCGATCTGTCCTTGTAGCTTGATACCGTTTACCAGATAAATTGAAACCTGAACGCGTTCTTTTCTCAGTGCGTTGAGGTAAGGGTCTTGTAGCGTTTGCCCTTTTGACATGGTAGCTCCTTAAAATGTCACCGGCCGCAAAAAACGAGGCGGCCCAATATCCCCGAAATTCGGGTGAATAGTTTACTACGACAGCGGAGCCTCTAGGTAGTTCCTAAGATGTTTCTTGATCTGCTCTCGACCATTTTTTGCTTCGCTGTCTATCCAGTGTAGACCAGACCAGCCACGAAGCCACGTAATTTGACGCTTGGCTAATTGCCGTGTTGCCGCAATGCCCTTATCTCTCGCTTCTTCAAGCGAATACTCGCCCAACAAATATGACCAAATCTGTCGGTAGCCTGCGGCTCGGATCGCGGGAAGATCAGTATGCAAGTCACCTCGATCGAAAAGTGTTTTTACTTCCTCGACTAAACCAGCCTTCAGCATACCGTCGAAGCGAGTCTCAATTCTGGCATGGAGCGTCGCTCGCTCGCCAGGTGCGAGTGCGAGACAGACGGCTTTGCGAGCCTCTTGAGTGTTTGCAAGTTGCCACTGGCTCATTGGAAGGCTCGTCTGGCGAAAAACTTCAAGAGCGCGCGAGATGCGCTGACTATGATTAGGATGCAGGCTTCTCGCCGTTTCGGGATCCACTGCCATGAGCTCTCGATGCATCTCGGGCCAGCCCACTTTAGAAGCCTCTGCCTCTATCTCGGCGCGGATTAGAGGATCTGAGGCTGGCATATCAGACAACCCCTCGATAAGCGCGCGATAGTACATCATCGTTCCACCCACCAAGACGGCGCGGCGTCCGCGTGCTCGCGCATCGGCAATACAGCTGAGTGTGTCTTCGACAAATTCTGCCGCCGTGTACACGTCAGCGGGATCGCGAATATCAATCAAATGATGCGGATAGTCGGGCTGTGCTGCACCAATACACAAACCCCGATACACCAGCACCGAGTCCACACTGACCAGCTCCAGATCAAAAGACTCAGCAAGTGCAACAGCGGCGTCTGTCTTACCGGCCGCCGTCGGTCCCGTAAGACAAATTAACGGCTCGGCCAAATCATCGCCCTCGAAGAAACAGCTTATCTAACTCGTCGTGCCCCAATTGGACCCATGTAGGTCGGCCGTGATTACATTGCCCCGAGTTTTCAGTGACCTCCATGTCCCTCAATAACGCATTCATCTCGGCAATCGACAATGCACGATTTGCTCGCACCGAACCGTGGCAAGCCATGGTTGCGAGAATTTCATCCATACGCGCCGATAAGCGATCACTATGGCCCACCTCCGCAAGATCACCCAACACATCCCGCACTAGATTGACCGCATTTTCTCTCGCAAGGATAACGGGAATCTCTCGAATGAATACTTTGTCATCACTTGCGGCATGAACGACCAGGCCTAATTGTGAAAAGAGTTCTGAAAACTCTTCGTACGCACCCATCTCTGCGTTTGTCAACGTTATCGGCATGGGTACGAGTAGTGGCTGACTAACAATCGAAGCATTTGATCGGGCCGCCTTCAAGCGCTCATAGGTGATGCGTTCATGTGCCGCATGAGCATCGACTAACACCATACCCTCGGTGTTCTGCGCGACGATGTAGGTGCCGTGAAGGTGTGCGATAGCAAAACCCAAGGGAGGAACATCATTCCGCCGAAGCGCAGCGCCTGATGACGAGGATACGAGATTCATCCCAGCCCTGTTCGTGCCCCGGTAAGAGCTCTCGTAGGAAAACACTGTAGATTGCCAAAGTGTCTCGTTTGACGGGGTTGCATCGCTTGCAGGATCGCTGAAGCTGTCAGTGCCTCTCGGGATTTCTAGCCCTATCGAAACCTGCCGAGACTGGCCGTCCGATGGATGCAATTCAGCGACTTGATCAAGGTTAGCCTGGTTTGCCGTGTCCACCGGCCTGACATCGGCCAAAGCACGCCCCAGTGTGCTGAAGACAAACCCGTGTACCGATCGACTGTCGCGAAACCTCACCTCGTTTTTTGTCGGATGGACATTAACGTCGACGCGATTGGCGTCCAACTCGAGGAACAGTGCGTAAGCCGGATGACGTCCTCCGTAGAGTACATCCCGATAAGCTTGCCGAACCGCATGAGTGATGACCTTGTCCTTGACCACGCGGCCGTTGACGAAGAAATACTGCAAATCTGCCTGCGACCGCGAAAAGGTAGGCAAACCCACCCAGCCACGCAATGACAAGCCGTGCGCGACGCGATCCACGACGACACTCTCACGAGCAAACGACTCGCCGCAAATGCCAATCACGCGCCGTTGAACATCATGCTCTGTAGCACCCGCCGTTAACCGGTGAAGTACTCTCCCGTTGTGCGACAGGACAAAACTGACGTCAGGGCGCGCCAAGGCGGTCCGTTTTACGGCCTCTTCCACCCGCGCCAATTCTGTTCGCTCCGTGCGCAGAAATTTTCGGCGCGCTGGCGTATTGTAAAACAGGTCGCGTATCTCCAACGTCGTCCCCTTGGGGTGTCCGGCGGGCGATACTGTGACTTCCATCTCACGGCCTTCACAGCGCGCCATCTGACCCCGACTGGGGTTCTCAGAGGTGTTAGACGTGAGAGATAACTTGGATACGGCCGCAATCGAGGCCAGCGCCTCACCTCGAAAACCCAAGGTTGCTACAGCCTCAAGATCATCAATCGATGAAATTTTGCTGGTAGCGTGGCGAGCCAGCGCCAACGGCAGGTCCTCTCCGTCGATACCAACACCATTATCAGTGATGCATATGCGTTTGACGCCACCTTCATCAACATCAACCGTGATGACCGTTGCACCGGCATCCAGAGCATTCTCTAGCAGTTCCTTCACCACCGAGGCTGGGCGCTCAACAACCTCCCCTGCGGCTATCTGGTTGGCAAGACGATTATCTAGTTGTTTAATCTTCCCGAGCGAAATCAAGCGGACTCCGGAATGATTAAGACCTGACCGACTTTGATGGTCTTTGACGACAGCGAATTACTGCGCATTAACTCATCAACGGATATCGCGTACTTCGCAGCAATGCCGGACAAGGTGTCACCCCTCACCACCTTCACCCTGCGCTCAGCTAGGGCCTTCCCCGAGGACGCTCTCGCGAAAACAGTGCCGGGTGGCGGGTTTGATTTGAACCAGCGCTGAACACCTCTAAAAATAGCGCTCGCCATTTTGTCCTGATAGCTAGGCGTTGCCAGCAATGACGACTCTTGGGGATTCGAAATGAATCCGGTTTCCACAAGAATCGAGGGAATATCGGGAGACTTGAGCACCAAGAAGGCGGCTTGCTCTACCTTTTTTTTGTGAAGCCTTGATGCCACCTTCCCCATCTCACCCAGGACCTCTGAGCCCACGCTCAAACTCGAGTCGAGCGTACCAGTCATCGACAGATCAGTTAACACGCCCGCCAACACGTCGTCCATATCTGACACCGCTACACCGCCAACCAAATCCGCCGCGTTCTCTTTGTCTGCGAGGAACTGTGCAGTTGTGGAGGTGGCTCCACGGGTAGACAGCGCATAAACCGAAGCACCGTTCGCCGACGGATGGGAGAAGGCATCAGCGTGAATCGAAATAAACAAGTCCGCTTGGTTTTTCCGCGCCAGGTCTCTTCTACCTTTATGCGTGATGTAGTAATCACCGGTGCGGATCATGACGGGGCGAAACTGCGATGAAGAATCAAACTTTGACTTCAATCGATTAGCGATTTGCAGAACCACATGTTTCTCACGCAACTTGTTGGGTCCGGAGGCTCCCGGATCCTCACCCCCATGCCCAGCATCGATAGCCACCACTACAGGGCGACGCTTATCCTCTTTTTTAACAGTTTTCTTCGGCGCAGCGATCACAGGCTGCTTGGAAGTCTCGGCGTCGAATAGATCGAGCACCAAACGATGGCCCGTTCGTTCATTCGGTGCCAACTGGAAGCTCTTGGGATTTACTTCGGCGGAAAGATCAAACACAACGCGTAGGTCTTGTCCTTTACGAATACCTGATCGAACCCGAGTGATTGGCGTCCCATCGAGTGGCAAATCGGTCAGCGCTTCTGCCAATGAAGCATCGGTCAAATCAAGAACTAATCGCGCCGGGTCAGCGAGTTCCAGCACGTTATGGATAGTAGGCCCTGATAGATCCAGCACCACTCGGGTGTGGTCGGGGGCACGCCAAAGGCGGACATCCTCTACCTCCACGCTTGCCGATAAACGCATTGCTAAAAGCGTCATCAGACAAACTATCGCTAGCAGTGAGTGAATGCGGCTATGCATGACAATCTTCCATGCGTGTCAGAACAATCTCACCGTCGGCCGTCAACGCAGTGATCTTCAACTCACGTCCATTATTAAACTCACCCAAGGCGACCTCAAGGTCGGGCGTTGGTAACCAGCCCTCACCTTTCGATGGCCATTCGATGAACAACATCGCGCCACTAGCTACGTAATCTCTGATCCCCAAGAACTCTAGCTCTTCGGGGTTAGACAAACGGTACAAGTCTAAGTGGCAGAACTGCCCTGAATCGGCAAGGTCGTAAGGTTCACAAAGCGTATAGGTGGGACTTTTCACGGAGCCCTCATGCCCAAGCGCCCGAAGAGCACCGCGCGTGAATGTGGTTTTTCCTGCGCCCAGTTCACCATTTAAAAAAACAGTGGCGCCTGTAGTAAGTGCACGTCCAACCGCAGAGCCTGCGGCCACGGTCGCTGCCTCATTAGATAAGAATTGCGTAAAGGAACTGAAATGACCCATGCGCAGAGTGTACCTTGGTCAGCCCCCTATCTGTCACAATGTCGCGGTGAATAACGCAGAGCACAGTGAATTAGTCGATACCATCCGCTGCTGGGCGGCGATGTTGGGTTTTCAGGATATTGGGTTCACGGGGATCGAGCTCAATGAACATGGAGCCTATCTCCAAAAGTGGTTAGATGCAGGCTACCAGGGAACGATGGACTGGATGGGCCGCCATGGCACAAAACGGAGTCGCCCGTCACAGCTTTTACCCGGCACTTGCACGGTGATTTCGTGCAGGATGGATTATCAGCCAGAGGCGAAAGACGCATGGCAAGTGATGAGCGCCTCGGACAAGGGTTTCGTCTCACGCTATGCCGTTGGACGTGACTATCACAAGATCATCCGGTCACGACTCGCCAAACTCGCGGATCGCATACGGCAAGAACTGGGGTCGGGAGAGTTCAGGGCTTTTGTCGACAGCGCCCCTGTACTCGAGCGCGCCATTGCGGAACAGTCAGGTCTCGGCTGGATAGCCAAGAACACCATGCTAATAAATGAGTCTGCTGGCTCCTACTTCTTCCTTGGAGAGATCTACACCGACATTCCGCTACCCCACTCAACCCCTAAGCAGGAGAAGCACTGTGGCAGTTGCTCTGCTTGTTTAACGGCCTGCCCAACCGATGCCTTCGTCGCACCTTTTATTCTCGATGCGCGGCGGTGTATTTCCTACCTGACTATCGAACACGAGGGCTCGATCGCTGAGGATCTCCGTGAAAAAATGGGCAATCGCATTTACGGCTGCGACGACTGTCAACTGGTCTGCCCCTGGAATAAATTCGCTACGATATCGGCGGAACCAGACTTTGCTCCGCGGTGGGATTTGGACAACCCAAATCTGGTAGAGCTCTTTTCCTGGACAGAAGACGAGTTCTCCGAGCGACTCCAGGGTTCGCCTATACGACGCATCGGTTACGAGAAGTGGCTCCGTAATATTGCGGTAGCGCTAGGCAATGCCGACTCTTCAGCCGAAATACTCCGGGCACTCAAGACTCGCGAGCACCACCCGTCGCCGCTTGTTAGAGAACATGTTGCTTGGGCGCTCAATCAGCACAACTGAGGTCACTCCGACATCTACAATCGGATGAGGTGCTCTCTGAAATACCTCAACTCCTCAATGGACTCTCTAATATCCGCAAGCGCCTCGTGAACGTTTCGTTTGGGTGCTGGTGCCAACTCAGGCCGCCAGTAGTTTGCGAGCAACTTCAAAGTCGTCACATCTAGGTTACGGTAGTGGAAAAACGTCTCTAGACCAGGGAGATAACGGGCCATGAACCGGCGATCCTGACAAATCGAATTGCCACACATGGGCGAACGATTCGGCGTTACCCACTCATGGAGAAAACGTAGGATTTCCTGCGCCGCTGAGGCCTCATCAACACTACTGGCTCTCACACGGTCGACCAATCCTGAGTTTGTATGCGTTCGCGTATTCCACTCATCCATTTGAGCCAGCACATCATTACTTTGATGTATTGCAATAACGGGCCCCTCAGCCAATATCTCGAGGTCAAGGGAGGTGACGATTGTTGCAATCTCGATGACCCGGTCGGAGTCCGGGTTTAACCCCGTCATCTCCATGTCGACCCAAATCAGTCGCTTGTCCTTATCCATTGTGCGCCATCCTTAAAAAAGCAAACTGCATCGTTTCGAGAGCTGACAGGGTACACTGACTTGATGGGAAATAGACGACTGACAGATCAGCAGCGCAGGCGCATCGAAGAAAATGCGGTGAAGCGACGCGAGAACGCCAGTGCCGGATGCAGTGATGACAGGGAAGGCATGATCGTCGCGCGTTACGGCAAAACGGCAGTCGTCAGAGCGAGTGGTGGAGAGACGCATACATGCCACTTGCGTCCAAACCTGTCGCATCTGGTCGCCGGAGATCAAGTGCTTTGGTCTCATGAGGACACAGGCGCTTATGTGACAAATCAGCTCGAGCGGAGATCTGAACTCAAGCGCCCTGACGCGCGAGGGCACCTCAAAGCGGTCGCAGCCAATGTCGATCTTATTGCCATTGTCTTTGCGCCGGAACCCGAGTCATATGCCAATCTGATTGACCGCTACTTAGTCGCCGCGCACATGGCGAGTATCGACACCCTTATCATCCTCAATAAATCTGACCTACTGGATCAGCACCCCGAGTGCGCAGCGTTGCTGGAGACCTACCGCAGCATTGGCTACGAGGTAATGACAACCGGCCCAACATCAAACGAGACGCAGGCTCTTAGTGACCTTTTAGAGTCGCGGACATCTGTTTTCGTGGGGCAAAGTGGTGTCGGTAAATCATCCATGATTAACCGATTATTACCCGACGAAGAATTGCGTATTGGTGCTCTGTCGGAGGGCGTACTCAAAGGCCGACATACCACAACAACAGCACAAGTATTTGAGCGTCCGAACGGCGGTTTTATAATCGACTCACCGGGCATCCGAGAGTTCGGACTGCAACACATTGATCCCGCGCTAGTGGCGCCCGGTTTCATCGAGTTCAGGCCTTTTCTCGCTCGCTGTCGATTCCGAGATTGCAGTCATCTCGTTGAAAAGGACTGCGGGATACTCACCGCACTCGAAAATAATGATATCCGCTCAGAGCGCTACCAGAGCTTTGTCAATATCGTCAGAGACATCGACTCACAAAGCTATAAATAGCGAGTAGTCCGTGACTGAGTGTTCTATAAGGCGCCAATATAAAAGACTCGCCGCACTAGATCAGTCAAAGCACTTCTGGACGAGGATTTTCTAACATAGACTAATGTCATGCATACTGCTGCAGCCACAGGAGGTCTCTTGCTGGGCGTTTGCATTGCTTTCAATGCGCACGCACTCGAGACGCATAAGCAGGAACAAAGCACAACGGATAGATTACCCCTAAAGCTTGAGTCCCAGAACGTTACTACAGCAGCGCCTGGAAAAGCTGAGCGCTGGGTGGACTCCAGTCACCGATTTGCAACCGATCGAACCACGACGCTCACGCGTTGGGTTGATAGTTTTTTTGGCGATGTGGATGGCGACGCGGAAATTGCGGAGTCACGCTTGCGACTGAGGCTCACAACTTACTGGGATGAGCCTCTCGGTAGGGAAACTCGCGTAAGCGTGGGCGGCAAGCTCAATCTGCCGCGTTTGGCAGATCGCGTTGATCTGGTCTTCCGTGGTGATGACCCTAACGAACTTGTACCCGGTGATGAGGACGACCCCTCACAAAGCCAGGTGGGCCTGCAGATATTGCTCGATCAGAACGCTGCCGGGAACCACCGAACCGATTTCACCGTAGGATTTTCTGGTGCCAACCCCAAGCCAGGTATGAAATATCGCTATAAGACGCTTTGGGGGTCCAATATCTCGTTTCGATTTTCCCAACGAGCACAATACGATTTTGATGATGGGGCCTTTGCAACCACCAAATTAGATATTGACTATGCGCTCTCTAAACGCTCCCTCATACGGTCACAAAATCGCTTGTTATATAGTGAGAAATCCGATGGTGCGGAGTGGTCCTCCAATATCGGGTTCGTTCGTCAGTGGGCCGTTGAAAACGGATTTGAACGTGCGGCTTATTTTCACGCTGGGGTAAAAGGCCACACTGAGCCAAACAGTTACCGAGAGAATTATCAGCTGGGGCTACGGCTAAGAGCACAGGCGATCCGTGAGTTTTTATTTTTTGAACTTGAGCCGACGCTCAATCAGCGCAAAAACGCGCCAAACTTACACAGAGAAACCACATGGGCAGTGGAAGCGCGGGTCGAATTTCTTCTCTTCGATTAACGCAAAAATTTTCTCGACTCCGACAGACGGGCCAGAGAGCATGATTGGCTTAGAGGTTCTCCTCTGCGAATGCCGCAAGTCTCGATCTGACAATGCCATTAATGTGCATGATACCGGCATGCGGGTAAGGCTTAACGCGCTCAACCAAATACGTGAGGCCCGATGTTAACGGCGAAATATACTTGTTATCGATCTGAGCCAAATTCCCCAAAACCACAATTTTAGAGTCTGAACCCACGCGACTAATAATCGACTTCAATTGAAACTGCGTCAGTCCCTGAGATTCGTCAATAATGATATAGGCACCGTTAAATGATCTGCCCCTCATGAAGTTCAGCGATTTGAACTGGATGTTGGCACGTTCCTTTACATACTCGATGCTGCCATTTGAGCACTCGTCTGCTCCGTGAAGAATTTCAAGGTTATCGTCAAAGGCCGCCAACCAGGGCGCCATTTTTTCTTCCTCGGTCCCCGGCAAAAAACCAATCTCTTCAGCCATGGGAGGTGTTGAACGAGCTACTATGAGCTTTTTGTATTTTTTCTGCTCCAAAATAGCGTGTAGGCCATAAGCCAAAGCCAATAGCGTCTTACCCGACCCCGCCGGTCCCGTCAGCACCGTCATATCCAGATCATCGTTGTCAAGCAGACGCATGGCCATAGCTTGCTCCAAGTTCCTTGGCGCCAGGCCCCAGAAGCGCTGATTCATCAAATTATCTCGGCTGTCGACAGCGAGGTAGACGAAGTCTTGGTCAACGTAATCGACAAAGGCAATAAAGCCGTTGTTGTCATACAAGAACTGGTTAGGATAGGCCTCCGGCAACTCTGACCGTGGAATCCTGTGAAGTGTCATACCGTCCTCACGCACCGTATCCACACGATCAATGCCTTCCCAAAACTCAGCCTCGCTCTTCTTATAGCCGGTCGCTAGAAGGTCAATATCATCAAGCACTCGGTCGTGCCGGTAATCCTCGACATGCAACAAACCAGAGCCCTTCGCCTTGATCCGCATGTTGATATCTTTGGTGACCAGACACACAAACTCGCTCGGGTGCTCTATTTGGTACTTCAGGGCCACGTTAATGATGCGATTATCGTTCGCTTGATCCTGCGTGCTATCGAGAAACGGCACGTGCTCGTTAGCGTCCAACAACTGATCCGGGAATACCGCCAAGCGCCCCAAGGCACCCGATACAGTCGAGCCGGCAATTTCAACACCATCTTGAATGGCCGTAGGTGATGAGGATCCCACCACTTTGTCGATCATCTGAATAGCAATACGTGCCTCTCGACTGACCGACTTGTCACGCCGATCCTTGATGTGATCCAGCTCTTCAAGAACGGTCATAGGAATTACGACGCGATGCTCTGCGAAAGCTGCGATTGCCGTTGGATCATGAAGCAGCACATTGGTATCTAAGACGTACGTCTTCACCTCCGCGGGGCTTAGCTGTGTGACTTCGTTAGGCAAGCTTGCAGATTGCGTCATGAGATCTCCGACCGTATTTCAAAAACTAAAATGACCATCACCTCGCTCTTATCAAGTGGCGAGAACTTTGCACTAATTACAGTTGGCAAAGGATAGGCGCTTGCAGATGCAAAACACAGTGACTTGGTACGTGGTGTCAAGGCAGAGCCGACAAACATCATTACCGATAAACCGTCCTACTCTTTCTATTTCGGGCCTTTGCAGTAAAACCATCGAACCCGTGCATGTCAATTGCCGGTTGATGAATTTTTTTGGGCGCCACAAAAGCGTGAAAAATTGGGGGCTGTCAGCTAGGATTTACGCTTTGATGACGATAGTCATCTCGGCGGTACCAACCTTTTTAAGAGACTCCTCGGTGTATGTTAGATAAAAACGCCCTAAGCCAACTTCAGGGCCTTAAAAACAAGATTGATGCGGAAAAAGAATACGCAGAGGGAACTGTTAAAGCGACACGAAGCCGATTTGGTTTTGTGGTACTCGACGACACCCGAGAAATATTTTTGCCTCCCGACGAAATGCAGCGCGTGCTGCCAGGAGACCGGGTCTCCATCGTTATCAAACCAGCAGCCGCAAAAGACAAGTCAGGCAAAGCTCAGAGCATAGCTGAACTCGAAAAACTGCGCTCAACCGCAGTGGATAATTTCGTCGGGGAAGTGGTTCAAAAAGGTAAAGCTTTTTTCGTTGCT
>Ga0160423_10001387_pt1 | contig 20314 bp, 12 predicted proteins | sample CRUFie14St8metaG_FD_108191 | JGI IMG/M metagenome (GOLD analysis project Ga0160423, IMG submission 108191) | Marine microbial communities from the Costa Rica Dome - CRUD Field 142mm St8 metaG | ecosystem: Environmental > Aquatic > Marine > Oceanic > Photic zone | place: Costa Rica: the Eastern... | reverse complement strand
GGCGTCAATGAGTCCAACGAACCCACAATTCACTCACAATTGGATTGGTTCATCCATGAATTTGGTAGTGCTCTGGTGCTGGATGGCATGTGGTTCAAGCTGTGTTCATCAGCCGGTAAATCTGGAGCACGAACGCCATATGGTGAAAGGGCTCGAGACTCCCTTGGATCGAAAGATCTCAAAGGAATGGCTCTCCCAGTGGATTTCTTTTGGTGAAGGTTTGACCTCGGGGGGGACGCCGCCGGGAGAACCGGCGTTTGCATTCCTCGCAAGAGAGGGCTATCGAACCATTGTCAGCGTGGATGGTGCCCGACCGGATCTCGAGTCAGCGCATCGGCATGGGCTGAGCTATGTTCATTTGCCCATGAGCTATGACGGAGTGGACCCATCGGTGGCGCTGGGTTTGTTTCGTGTCATGCAGCAATCGGATTCCCCGGTTTTCATTCACTGTCACCAAGGCCATCACCGAGGACCCACAGCTGCAGCGATCGCTTCCATGGCCAAGGGCCTTTGTAGCCAAGAGGAGGCATTGTCTCGCATGGAGCTGGCGGGGACTTCGCCGGCTTATTCAGGTTTGTGGCGATCGGTCAGGTCCTATCAGCTACCGGAAAAGGGAACCCCAATGCCGATCCTTAGAGAAGCCGTAGCGGGAAATTTGCTCATCGAAGCCATGGTGACCCTGGATCGGGTGTGTGAATGGCTGGATGAAAGAGCCTCTTTCTCGGATGGCGCTGGATTTCAATCTCACGAGGCCGCATGCATGGAGCGCTTTGTGCTCATCAGGGAGGGGTTCATGGAAGCTGCACGAGAGCCCGATGTCGTGCTGCCCTCAAGCCAGGCCGATTGGGAGGAAAGATTCCATCGAGCTCAAGATGCGGTTGAGGAGATTCTTCAGAGCATGAGGGATCGTAAGTGGGAGGTGGCGCTCTCAGGCTATAAAGAGCTCAAGCGTCAATGCAGTCAATGCCATCAAAAATATCGAGATGAGTAAACCTGCCAAGACCCTTGTCAGCTGGTGAGGATCTCACGTGCGTCACTCCAAGGCGGCGGGTTCGAAGTCGCTGGGATGGACCCATCCGGTCCGAGGCCGTTCACCCGACATGTAGCGCTCGTAAAAATGAACGTTGCCTTCATTGACAAACGGATAGGAGTCAAAAACGTCGCCCTTACCCAACATCCGGGGATCTTGGTGTTGAAGGAGATCTCTTTGCATGAGGTCCTTGAGTCGGGTGCTTGTTTCTTGATGTTCCGTGGACTCAGCGAGATTGTTCATGCAGTCTTCATCCATCGCCACATGGTAAAGTTCTTCCTCCGGGCGTTTTCCAAATGAAAGTTCCCAAGAGGCAGTGGAGAGGCCCTTGCGCCGTGCTTCCAGGATTTGGGTCTTCAAAGGGCTTCCGTCGCAGTTGAGGTAGCCTGTCTCCGGATTGCCTGCGGGCCAGCGAGCGGGTTCAAAATTGTGCAGGTAGAGCCAATCTGAGGTGAGAATTCCCCGGATGGGGTAGCCCCAGTCATTGGGCCGTCCGATGTCATGTCGCTCCTTGCCGACAAGGACCCGGTTGCGCTCTGGGTTGATCTGCCCGGATGCTGAGGCCCTGAAAATATCGAACAGACTGTGACCGCTCATGGCTTGCATGATGGGACCCGGGGACTGGATACCGGCTGCTTCCAAAAAGGTAGGGGCCAGATCCGTGAAATTCACGAAATCAGCGATGCGCCGACCGGATCCCTGGATACCACCAGGCCAGCGAATGGCCAATGGAACGTGGTTGGAGTGCAGGTAGGCCTGTCCTTTGACTCTGGGGAAGGGCATGCCGTGATCGGAGGTGGCGACCACCAGCGTCTGATCCAAAAGTCCGCGCTCTTCGAGCAGGCTTAAAATGCGTTCCAGATGATGGTCATAATGTTCGACCTCAATGGCGTAGTCCAACATATCATTGCGGGTGATGTCATTATCTGGCCAGTAGGCAGGCACTCGATCGATCTGGTTCAGCTTCTTGCCAAGCCGAACCCCCGAACCATATTCATAACCGCGATGCGGTTCGGTGGTGCCATACCAGAAGACCCAGGGCTGCCCGGGCTTTTGCTCGTTGAGAAAGTTTTCAAAATTGCTCGCGTAGTCATTGTGACTGATCCCCGAGGCTTTTGGGCGGCGCTTCGCGCCTTGATAGGCCTTTCCGGTGATGAGGCGAGGTTTCCCGGATGCGTCCTTGGCGGTGCCAGGCCCCCAGCCCTTGCCTGTATATCCGGTTTGGTAGCCTCCAGCCGAAAGTCTTTCCATGAAACCGCCAAACTTGAGAGGAAATGGGCACACGTGGTTGGCAGCTTCTTCCAACTGCCAGGAATAGCGACCCGTGAGAATGGTTGCTCTGGATGGTGCGCACTTGGCATTGGGTGTGTAGGCATGGTCAAAAAGCAATCCTTCCCTTGCCAGACGATCAAAAGCAGGTGTTTCCACCCATGAGCAGCCATAGGCACTGGCGTGGCCATAGGACCAGTCATCGGCAATGGCAAAGAGGATATGAGGCCGAGTGTTTTGTGCTGCTGCCGAGAGTTTGGTTCCACGATTTTCAGTGAATAAGACAAGGCATGCAAGGGGCAGAATCCAATGTTTCATGGTCATGGGGTTAGGTAAGGGGTGGTGAAAGGTCAGGCCAGGACTTGTTGGACGACATGTCCCTGCACGTCGGTGAGTCGTCGGTCCAGGCCATTGTGGTAAACGGTCAATCTTTCGTGATCAAAGCCCAATAGGTGAAGGGCCGTGGCGTAAAAGTCCCAGACGGTGGTTCTGTCTGCTTCTGCCCTGCGTCCGAAAGCATCGCTGGCCCCGTGGCTCACGCCCCCTCGGATGCCTGCCCCCGCCATCCAGCAGGTGAAGGCGTCTGGGTTGTGGTCACGGCCTGAAGTGCCATGCTGATGCGTGGGCATTCGCCCAAATTCCGTGGTCCATAACACGAGGGTGTCTTCCAGCAATCCCCGTTGCTCGAGGTCGGTGAGCAATGCGGCTGCCGGTTGATCCAGAATAGGGCAGTGGCGCTCATAGTCTGATTTGAGCGTCTTGTGCGCATCCCAATTCAGAAGGCCATCGACGCCACTGGCCCTAGAGGCACAGTAAAGGTTCACATAGCGCACGCCTCGTTCGAGCAAGCGCCTGGCCAAGATGCAATTGCGTGCGAAGCCCGCCTTGAGAGGATTGGGATCATTCATGCCATAGAGCTTTCGAACTGAGAGGGGCTCACGGTTCAAGTCCGTGACCTCCGGGGCAGATAGTTGCATTTTTGCTGCCAGTTCATAGGCGGCCATTCGAGCCTGCAGGGCGGAATCCCCGGGATGGTTTTTGGCATGCACTTGATTGATCTCTTCGAGCAATGCATGGCTGCGTTTGTCGTCCTCCAAGCTGATGGCAGGGGGGCGCTGCAAATTGCGAATGGGTTGCTGAGCGCTCATCATGATGCCCTGGTGTCTGGCTGGCAAAAACCCGTGACTCCAATTGGCCTTGCCATTGGGGGGTTCGCCTCGCACATCGGGTATGGCGACATAGGCCGGCAGGTTTTCATTGGCTGAGCCCAGCGCATAGCTCATCCATGCTCCGGCGCTGGGGAAACCCTCGGTCGCATGACCGGTATTCATGAATACGCATCCCGGGCCATGGGTGTTGGTCTTCGAGTGCATGCCATGAAAAAACGCGATTTTATCGGCATGACTTCCGAGATGGGGAAGCATGGAGCTGATCAGCTTGCCAGATTGGCCTTGAGGCGTGAACGCCCAGGGACTGCGCATGAGATTCCCATTGCGCCCCTGAAACGAAAGAAAATCCTCCTCTCCTGGCAGAGGTGTTCCGTGATGCTTTTCGAGAGCAGGTTTGTGTTCCCACAAATCGATGTGGGAGGCTGCACCCGGGCAAAATATTTGAAGCACTCTCTGTGCCCTGGCCTTGTGGTGGGTTTGCCCACTGCCCGGCTGCCAGGGTCGAACTCCCTGAGCGTGGCTGTCCTTGGCCATGAGGGAAAGGAGGCCCATGCCGGTAGTGGCGCGATAGATGTCTTCCAAGAAAGCGCGTCGATGGCAAAGCGCTTGCCAGGAAGCTTCAAACGAGTTGCTGGGCGGGGATGGCATGGTCAGTCCAAGTGAATGAAGGCGTTGGCGTTGAAGAGGGTTCGGCAAAGCAATGCCCCCCCCATAGACTCCTTGAAGGGTTTCATGGCGGCCGTCTCTTCCTGGGTCGGAAGGCGTCCAAAGCATTGCAGGCAGGCTTCGCGTATCCATGTTTCGTCATCTTTACCGGCCATGGCATCCAGCCTTGAGGCCATGGCTTGGGCCATGTCCTGGGTGAAGGAGTGATTCATCAATGTCAGTGCCTGGAGTGGCGTGGTGGTGACCGAGCGTTTCGGGCTGGCGAAGGCGGGGTCGGGACAATCAAACTCACTCATCAGGTCAATCACCGAGGCTCGCGCATGGTGATGATAGACGGCTCTCCGCCACGTCTCGCTGCCATGCTGGTCGAGAGGTACATAGGTGGCGACATTGTCCTGCAGATAGCGATACAGTCGAAATCCCGGTCCCCCCATGCGACGGTTCAAGACCCCAGCCGCGGCGAGCATGGAGTCACGGATTTCCTCTGCAGAGAGCCTTCGCGGTGAGAAGCGCCAAAGGAAACGATTTTCTGCGTCGATCTTGCCTCCCTCGGCATGGTAGGCCGATCCCTGACGGTAGGCCTCCGAGAGGAGGATTATCCGATGGAGCGGTTTCAATTGCCATCCACCGGCCATGAGGCGACGCGCCAACCAATCGAGCAATTCGGGGTGGGACGGGGCCTGCCCCATCAACCCAAAATCGCTTGGGGTGCCTACCAGACCTTGGCCAAAATGGTATTGCCAGATTCGGTTGGCCCATACTCGGGCAGGCAGTGGGTTGTTCGCTGAAGTCAGCCACTTTGCGAGCGCAAGGCGACGTTGAGCCTCAGGAGCATCATCGGCAAGGCTGTAAGTGGGAACACTTGCGTTGAAGGCTGACAGGCTGGCGGGTGATGTGATTTGTGCCTTTCGTTGCGGGTCGCCTCCCAGGAAAACATGGGTGGGCTCCTGGATCTCATGAAAAGTTCCTACCCACCATTGGGGAAGTTCCGGTAATTCGCTGATTCGAGCTTTGACCTTCTGCAGCTGGTCTTTCCATTCCCGCAATTGCTCGCGCTCAGAATCGGTGGTCTCCTTTTGCAGCCATCGATGTTCTCGGTGCGCCTGGTTCGTCGGTTCCCGATCATGGGAATCGGCAATCGGCTGCCAGGTAGTGCCATCTAGTGAGGCTTCCAGACGGTATTCACAGATGAAATTGGCGACGCCATGATCTCCTGCATCGCCTCCTCTGTCACTGGAGAAAAGAACCCGATCGATGGTGGTTGGTTTAACGAGAGTCAGAGTCAAGGTGGGGCCTTGAGCAATCCATCGAGCTCCCCATTTCCCATCAATAGTCAGATTGGCGCTGTAGGCATCACTGAAATCTTCGGCGACTCGGCTTTTGCCGACGGCCCGAGTGCCTTCCGAGAGCAGGGCAACATTCCGGGATGGTTTTTCGGTGTTCCAGATTTCAAATTCATCAATGCCATATCCACTTTGTCGGCCGGGTTGATTTTCAGCCCCTTCAACGACCAATCGCACGTATTGAGCTTCAATGGGGTCAAAGGTTTCTTCAACGCCCGTTCGTTGGATGGGGCCACGCTTCCATGGCATGTGCCTGGAGGAATCCTTTTGCTGGGCTCGCTTGAGAATACTTTCCTGCAGTTCTTGGATCCGGGATTCCAGTTGCTGGGTCTCCTCTTGTAGTGGTTTCAGTGCTTTTTGGTGAACTTCTTTTTGTTCGGAGGAACTCATTTCCCTGGAACCGTGGCGAACCCCCCGAAAAGTGGCATACCATTGGTAGTAATCCTCCTGGGAAATGGGATCAAACTTGTGGTCGTGGCATCGGCTGCATCCAACCGTCAAGCCCAGGAAGGCCTCGGAGGTGGCCCGGATGATTTCATCGATGGTATTGGCTCGTATTTGGGCTGCCTGCGCAGGATCCTGGTTGCCGACATCATCGTAGGGGCCGCATACCAGGAAGGTTGTGCCGACGGAAACACTTGGGTCGTTGGGCGCGATTTGATCCCCAGCCAAATGCTCCAGAATCAGTTGATCCAAGGGCTTGCCTGCATTGAAGGAGTCGATGATGTAGTCCCGAAACGGCCAGGCATTGAGGATGATTTCATTGCGCTCGAATCCACGACTTTCACCAAAGCGAATCACATCCAGCCAGTGGCGTCCCCAGCGCTCTCCGTAGGCAGGGGAGTGCAGTAGACGGTCTACTAGTTTTTCGTAGGCCTGTGGGTCCTGATCTTGCGTAAAGGCGAGAATTTCTGCCGAGCTGGGCGGTAGCCCGGTGAGGTCGTAATAAAGGCGTCGGACCAGAGTTCCTCGATCCGCTGGCGGGCTCAGGCTCAATCCCTTCTTTTCGAGTGAATGGATGACGAAGCGATCGATGGGGTGATCGGCGATTGCGGAATTGGGAGGTTCTCCTTCGAAGAGGGGCTGGAAAGCCCAACCTTGTTGCCCTTGATCGGTTAAGGGCACAAGCACATGTTCTTGGGGCCAGGGTGCCCCCTGGCGTACCCATTCGATGAGAGTTTGTTGCTCCTGCAATGACAGCGGTGGGCCTTTCTTGGGCATCTCCGGAACTTTTCTATCGGATGACTGAATCACCCTCAGAAAGATCGAGGGTTTCTCCAACAAGCCCTGCTTCGTCAAATCCTCCTTGGTAGCAAGAGAAAGATCGCCGTTGTCGTTGTCTGGTTGGTGACAGTTCAGGCAGTTCCTTTCCAGGATGGGGCCCACCTGTTCAGTGAAAAAATGTGCTGAAGGCTGTGTCGGCTGAGCAATGGTTGCAGGATGGGGCTGCATGCCCAAGACTCCGACCAGGATCACCTCGAACCAGCGGCAGCAAAAGCGAGTTGGATGCGGGTCAGCATTCATGGGAACAACCACCAAGTTAAAGAGGTCTCATGAAGGGCTCAAGCCTGAAACAGGTTGCCTCGTCTCATGGGCGCATGAAGGAGAACTCAAGGCACTTTCTACAATGGATGGTCCGTGTGTGCCGCATCCATGAGTCGACGCAGACCCGCGACTCTTGTCAGGTGATCCTTGGCGACATTGCGTTCCTCCCCCAGATCATTCCCGAGATGATAGAGCTCAAAGGTGCAATCACGCCGTTGAATGCCCTTCCAGTCACCCTGCCGAATGGCGGCAAAATGCTGACCGCCACCATGGAATTCCCAATAAAGGTAAGGGTGTTGAGGTTGGGGTTTTCCCAAAAGGGTGGGGAGGAAACTTAAGGAATCCGGGTAGCGATGCGGTAAAGGTTGATCCATCAATTCCGCCATGGTGGCCATGACATCGGCAAAATAACCCATATGGTCGGACTGGGTGCCAGCCTCAATATGACCGGTCCAGCGAGCGATCATGGGTATTCGGATCCCTCCCTCATAGAGGTCGCGCTTGATCCCTCTCAAGGGGCCGTTGGAATCATGGAAAAAGGGGTCATTACCCCCTTCACGATGGGGGCCGTTATCGGATGTGAACAATACAAGCGTATCGTCTCCCCAACCTTTTTGATCAATGGCCGAAAGGATGCGCCCCACATCCATATCCATGCGGCTGATCATGGCCGCATGTCCACGCTGTGCCGGCGGCCAATCCTTGTCGGCATAGTCTCCCAGGTCCGGGACTTCCATCCCACGGGGGCCTCCTTCATTGTTGGCATGGGGTATAGTCAGAGAGAGGAAAAGGAAAAAGGGCTTCGATGCATTTTGCCGATCGATGAACTGGAGAGCTTCGGTGGCACAAAGGTCGTGCGAGTAGAGAGCGCGTCCGGTCGCATAGCCCGCACCGTCTCCCCGCTCATTGTTCACAATGTTCCCCTCCAGAGGAACAAGCTGCTCGTTTCGAAAGAGGAATTCCGGATAATAATTGTGTGCATGCCGCTGGCAGAGGTAGCCGAAAAAGTAGTCAAATCCCTGTCGATTGGGATGCCCGGTTGATCCGGGGCCGCCCAGCCCCCACTTGCCGATCAAGGCTGTCTTATAGCCTGCCCGCTTGAAGCACTCGGCTACCGTGAGCGTCTCATCGGCCAGAGGCCATTGGCCCATGGGTTGAATTTCTCGGTTGCCACGGATCTCTGTGTGACCGGTATGCATGCCGGTCATCAGGACACACCGGGAGGGCGCGCAGACGGTGGATCCAGCATAAAATTGGGTAAATCGAAGACCCTCCCTGGCCATTCGATCCAGCTCAGGGGTTTGAATTTGCTTCTGGCCGTAACACCCCAGATCGCCGTAACCCAAGTCGTCGGTCATGATCAACAGAACATTTGGTCCTTGTTCGGCTGCACGAAGGGCTCCTGCCCAAGTGGTCAACAAACTCCATGAGAGGATCGATGTTAGAAGTAAATGGACTCTTTTTTTCATGAGGTGACGGGTCAAAAGTCGAAACTAGACGAAAATGGCTCATCTGCCAATCTTACACCCGATCTTCTGTTTCTGATGGCCCAAATAAAGGTATTTGTTATTTTTGACGGTTGGCCTCTTGCCAGAAAACCCTCATCCCATCAAGATGTATTGGTACGAGTCAGGAGACACATTGGGTTGAGGATGGCTCGGAAAAAGTGGCTGATCAATGGCACGCGCTTCATGAGACATGCGGATTGTATGATGCTTCCAGCCGAAGTCGTCTTTATTTGTTAGGTAATGATCGAGCCAGTTTTCTTCACGGGCAAGTGACCCAGGAAATCCAGAAGCTCGACTCAGGAGAAGGAATCTATGCGGCTTTGGCAGACCTCAAGGGTCGTTTTGTCAGTGATCTCAACTTTTACTGTCTACCTGATGAAATCCTGCCCGATTTTGAACCGAATGATTTCGACAAGGTAAGGGAGCGACTTGAGGCATTCATCGTGTCCGAAGACGTTTGCCTTGTGGACCCATCAGAGCATTACAGCATGCTTAGCCTTCAGGGTCCGCTCTTTGAAAAAGGATTGAGCACCTGCTTTGACCTGCTCGCGCCTCCAACCCGGCCAGGTCAATTGGTTTCTTTCACTCACCCTGAAATCAAGGGAGAGGGGCTGCGTTTGGAAAACTGCGAAAAACCCAATAAAATACTGTCTTAATAGCGTTAGCTATAGAGAGGTAGTGCCGCAAATTTCCGGCACTATTTATTTTTGTATTAGGTCCAAAGCTTTTAAAGTTTACGTCTCGAGTTTTGTGTTATCTTTACTTGATGTCTTTAAGTAGTGGTATTGAGCCTATTGCTTTGATACCATCTGGTTTTTCAATTTCCACCCACCAGCTAGAGTTACTAGGTAAAGGTTCAGGTGCTACGGCATGAATGTCGTAGTTATCATGAGATGGTTCATATTCACCTTTTCCAACAGAGGATAACGTACGGTCATCAGTTCCAATCCAAGCTCGAACCGTAGTTGCTCCATTGTCCTTGTGGGGCAGTTTGACCACCAGGTGTCCCTCTTTGCCAGCTTCCACACTTCCGTGTCCTTGGGCGGCTTCTACCTTTATGCCAGCTATGTCGTGCGATCCCAGCGAGGCTTCATCATGTTCATGATCCTCTTCGTCATGCTCATGTCCATGATTCTTATCGGCGGAAGCGCTATCTGAATGGGGGTGATCGTGTTCAACTTTTGAACCGTTTTCGTTGCTGCATGCTGTAATGTAGCTAGCAAGTGTCAATAGTATGAATATGTTCCGTGCTTTCATTATGATTGTCTCTAATCAGGTTAATATTTGTTTGTGAGAGTCTGGAATTTTATAGACGGCAGCAAAACCAGCAGGAACTATGACAAGGTTGAGAAATGTAGATGAAAGTAGGCCCCCCAATACAACGACAGAAAGTGGTGCCAGTATCTCGTTTCCCGCCTGATTTCCCTTAAGAATTATCGGTAGCACCGCCAGGGCTGCAGTAAGTGCTGTCATCAGAATGGGGACCAATCTTTCGCTTGATCCTTGTACGATCGCGTCGTGAAGCGACTTTCCATCGTATCTGATCAGATGCTGATAGTGGTTCACCAGTAGAATTCCGTTACGCACGGCAATGCCGAAAAGTGTGATGAATCCGACCATGCTGGCGATCGAGATCACAGGTGCCGTATATTGCCCTTTTAGATGGAATAGTGACAAGGTATTCAGGAGAACACTCGGAGATTCTGTGAAGTATATGGCCAAAATGCCTCCGATCAGAGCAAGAGGGAGATTGACCATGACTAAAAAGGCAGTTCGAAGTGAACCAATGGCCAAATGTAAAAGAATTGCCATCAAAACAATTACCAGACCACTAAAAAGATAAATGGTCTTGCTGGCTGCCTGTTGTGCTTCAAATTGACCACCGTAATGCACCTTGTATCCAAATTGTTGGACAATTGGATCAACGCGCTTCTGGACCTGAGCTACTAAATGCCCTAGGTTATAATTTTCATTGATGTTCAATGTGATCACCGCTTTACGTTGGGTGTTTTCTCGCGCAATTAAGTTGGAAGTCATTTCAGGCCCAATGTCGGCAACCTCATCCAGGCGCACTAATACCCCATCTTGCCCTCGAAGTATTAAGTTTTTAAGGTCATCCAAAGAGTCGCGCTCGGATTCTTTGAGTCGGACAGAGAGATCATATCGACGGACGCCCTGGTTGATTTGTGCCACCTTCGCACCAAATATAGCGTTCCGAACTTGCTGAGCCGCCGACAGAGGTGTTAATCCATAAGCTGAGAGGTCGTTAGCTCGATATTCCACAGGTAAGGATTGAACCATGACCTCTCGGTTAGCCGTCACGTCTCTAGCGCCCGGAAGGGGTTTCAATACACTTTCAATTTCCTTTGCGATTTCTCGCAATTTGGCCAGATTATCTCCGTAGACATTAATTGCTAGCGCGGCAGGGGTGCCTGAGAGAATATGGCTTAAACGGTGTCCTATAGGTTGACCAATATTAGTAGTGATGCCCGGTATTTGCTCCAGAATATGGCTGATCTGCTTACGTACTTCTTCCTTGCTAGATCCTGGTCGGAGGGTCACATCGATTTCTGAGTTGCTTACAGGCTCGGCATGTTCATCACGTTCGGCTCGTCCAGTGCGGCGTGTGACGCTAAGAATGCCATCAAGTTTCATTAGCTGTTTTTCAACCGAAGCTGCCATGCGGTCACTAGAATTCAATGAGGTGCCAGGAGGAGCAAAAAGGCCGATTGTAAATGTTCCCTCGTTAAATTCTGGTAAAAATGATTTCCCGAAAGTAGTGCTGAGCCAAAGCGATCCTATCGTTATAATGACAGCTCCTCCCATGACAGATCGCCTGTGATGTATCGCCCAAATCACTACGGGTTCGTATACACTTTTTAACCAATCTACCAGCATAGTATCGCCGGATTTGGAATGAGTGGAGCGAGCTTGAATCAAGTAACGACATAGTGCAGGCGTGACCGTCAAGGCCACAGCTAGTGAAGTCAAAATGGAGACGCCAAAAGCAATTCCTAATGGACGAAAAAAACGACCTTCGATTCCTTCCAGAAACATCAAGGGTAGAAAAACGATTACGATAATTATTGTAGCAAAGACCATTGCCGGACGTATTTCATTGCTCGCATCAAAAATTACTTGCAACCGAGAACGTCTTTCATGCTCTGGTTTGGCTTCGTTTTGACTGAGGCGCCGTAACACGTTTTCGACGTCAATGATGGCATCATCGACGAGACTTCCCACCGCAATAGCCAATCCGCCAAGAGTCATAACATTGATCGTTGTGTCCATCCACTCAAGCACCAGTAACCCCGCAGCTAGCGAAAGCGGCAAGGCTGTCAATGTTATCAGGGTCGTGCGGACATTGAGGAGGAACAGCATTAGGATAATTGCCACAATTATGGCAGCATCTCTTAGGGCATGAATCACGTTTGAGATAGAAAGTTTAATGAAATCTGCCTGACGAAAGATTTCTCGATTGATGATTAATCCATCCGGAAGTGTTTTCTCCAATTCAGTAAGCAGAGCATCAATTTGTCTGGTGATCATCAAAGTGTTAGTCCCAGGAGCTTTTTGAATTGTCATCACTACAGCTCGCTTCCCGCCATCCGCTCCAGTTCCGCGTTTCGGTGCAGGCCCCAGCTTGACTTCCGCGACTTGTCCGATCTTTACCGGAAACCCCTTGTAATATTTGATTACGGTATTTCCAATATCGCCAATAGACCGAACTTGACCACTCTGGCGAATAGGTATTTCAAGGGAATCAAAATCCGGTAAATAGCCAGCACTCAGGGTGCTGTGCGAAGCACCTGCAGCATCGATCACATCATCAATGGTCAAGTCGTAAAGCCTCAAATCATCCTGCCTGACGAGCACCTGATATTCTGGCAATTCCCCGCCAATAACCGATATTTGAGAGACCCCAGGAATTGCAAGGAGTTTATTGCGGAGATCATACTCCGCAAATGCTCGAATTTCCAGATCGCTCACCCTCTTGTCAGGAGAGGATACTGCCAACAACATTATTTCTCCTGTGATGGAAGTGATGGGAGTCATCTGTGCATGGGCATCCGTTGGCAGATCTTCTCGTACTGCATCCAGCCTTTCAGAAACCAATTGCCTAGCGGTGAGTATATTCATTCCCCACTGGAAATCTACATAGGCAATGGAGAGACCTATTGCGCTTGATGTGCGAACGCGGCGCACCCCAGGAATTCCGTTGACTACGCTTTCAATAGGAAATGTGACGTGTTGCTCTACCTCATCAGCTGCTAATCCAGGAGATTCGGTCATGATCACCACCGTAGGTGCATTCAATTCCGGGAATACATCAACCGATGCCTCGGGGAGGCGTAGGACGACAAAAGCCAGCAAAAAAACGGCTGATAGCAATACCAGAGCTGCGTGATCCAATGAAAAGCGTAAAAGCCGACTGAGCATACAATTAATGACCTCCGTGAAAACTTCCATCAGCATGGAAGTGACCCCCTTTTTGCGTGGTACTATTGGTAGTGCTCGCTAAATTTAATTCATATGCCCCGTTGAGAACTACCTCGTCCTTTGGACCTACTTCACTTTTGACTTCAATCCAGCGGCCATCCTCAACACCAAGATCCGCCTCTACGCGGATGGCTTTGTTTAAGTTGAACGGGTCACGCTTGAAGAAGACATGAGTCAAACCGTCTTTCATGACTGCCGAAAGTGGTATAGCCAATACCATACCAGCAGTTGATTCGATCGTGATTTCCATGAATGCCACTACACCAGGTCTGATCCATGGCTTGAGTTCTTTGGGGAGGCCAAAAAGATCAATCGTCCGGCTCTGTGGGTCCGCCTCTAGGCCAATCAGCAGATTTGCCTCTATCGATTCATTAAGATTCGTTGTACTCGATTGTGGCGGTACTATTCGCACCTCTTTTTCGTATAGAAACCGGTTTAAGTCGCTCTGTAATCCGGCGGCACGAAATCGAATCTTTTTAGGGTCAACTGTAGTAAGTAGCAATGTGGTTTCCTTGGCAAAAGCCCCGTTGGTCAACGCCAATGATTCAACGATCCCGAATTGAACGGCATGGATGTCAATTTGCTCCAACGTCTGATAAAACGGAACAGATCGATTGTTATGCTCAATCTTACCAATTAGGTCTTCAGGTTGAATGCGATGCGTTCCGAAAGCATTGCACAAATTCAGGATGTCGGTGGCGTGCTGGATAACTTCATGAAAGACTGCCTCCTGCTTGTTAAGATCTGCTTCCAATTCTGCAAGATTTGCCTCCAGATCAGCTCTCTTAAAATTTGCTTCCCTGAGGGTTTCGAGGCGCTTTTTAGCTGCATTAAATTTTGTTCTCACTTGAGCAAGCGTAGTCTCTGCGTTAATAATCTCTTCTTGGATCTTCAACCATTCTGTTGAGCGCAGATGGTAAAGCACATCACCTGGCTTAATTATCTGAAATTGCTCTACAGCAAATTCGATCATACCTGATAACATCAACCTGTAATCGCGGCTTGCCAGTGGTTGAAGTTCGAATGTTCCAGGAACTCGAATGGTTTTAGATATTTTGCGACGTTCCACCTTTGCAAATGTGATATCGAGGTTGTTTCGGACGTTCGACGGTATATCAATCCGATTACTCGGAGTTTCGCTTGTCATCGTCTGTTCGTCAGGGACTGAACCATTCCTCTCACAGGAAGCAAACAATAGGACCAGTGAGAGCATCCAAAATATGTTTAGATGGGTACTTTTCATTTATATCACTTCACGGATACTGTTCTTTAATCTGTTTGGGTTGGTCCAATGACATATTGGATTTCATTGATCGTCAGATCAACAGCAAGCTGGGTTTCTATGAGCTTCAGCTTCATTTCATATGCACGCATCAGGCTTTCTAAAAGCACAAGCGAACTACCTTCTCCCAATTCCAAAAGACGATAAGCGTCCGCTACTTGTTGATCAATCTCGGGAGCTATTTTTGCCTCCAACCTCTTTTTTTTGGATTCGAGACCAATTAATCGCGCTTGCAGACCCCTTAGTTGTCCTGTGAGCCTCTCAAATGTTGTTTCAAAGGCAGCTTTAGCCAATTCGCGTCGGGCTTTGGCTTCCGCTATATCTCCTCTGTTTCCATTGAGAATGGGTAGTGGAATCCACCCGACAAATCCGTTTCGCGACTGCCCTCCGTCAGTTTCCAGCTGGGGGCCAATTGTCAGATCGGGGTATTGCCTACGAACTTCCAGAAGTAATTTGGTTTCTGCTATTTCGTAGTCTCGCCTTAATCGAACAAGTCGAGGATTGCGGTCTGCAGATAGCGAAAGTTCGTTGTTTTTATCTGGGTGGATATTGTTTGCAGGGACAAAAACTATAGATGCTTGGGGGGAAAGTCCAAGGAACGATCGCAATCCGTGCTCGGATATCGATAAATCTCCTTTTAATTGGTCAAGATCCGCAAGTGTGGAATTCCGTTCGATGGTAAAAAGCCGTGCTTCTGTTTTCAGTAATTCGCCTTCTTGCGAAAGCGAATCTGTGGTGATGATGATTTTCTCAAGGGCTTGAGCCATTGCCTGCATTTGTTCCCTTTTCAATTTCAAAGCTGACCAAGATAGCCATTGTTCTCTTAGATTTCGCATGACCAGCCATTCGGATTCGGCGACTTGCTGCCATTGCGCTGTGACCTCTGCCGTAGCTAGGGTTTTCTCTGCGCGTTTCCTTCCAGAAATAGGAATTGTGAGCGAAAGCGAGGAACTGACATACCAAGGGTCTGGAATTCTTTCTGCGATATTTAAAATGTTTAAATTGAAAACAGGATCCTGCCATAGTCCAATATAGGGAATTTTCGCTTCGGTAACCTTCGCTTGCTGACGTGCCATTCGCAGATCCGGATTGAAAACGAGCGCGACCAATTCTCCTTCGGTGAGAGTAAGGCCATCTTCTGGATCGAAATTGGCTTTACCTATCAAATGAGCAGTGTTCAATCCCTGAACAAATTGAGCTAAATCCTCGCTAACAAGATTACGCTTATGCCAGATTCGCGAGTACGATTCTAGATCCAAAGGTTTTGGTTCATAGGTTTCACAACCAGCGATCCATACCAATGAAAAAATCAAAGTAACAATCCGTGTCTGTTTATGCCAAAGTAACATAAATAACCCTTTTAGTTCAGTTTAGCCGAATAATGCACGAATACAGTCGGGCCATAAGAACAGCCCAATAATGGTCGAGCACTGAAAACGAATTCAAACAGGCCTTAATCTCGAGGATTTGCCTGTTAAGAAAATGTAGGGGGAGCGTTAGGGAGAACGCTTTGAAAAAAAAGCTCAAGGGGTTGAGCAAGTAAATCATCTGCACCGCCGTTTGGAGGTGGGTGATGCGTTGCTCCACTCGTAGCATCTTGTATAAGAGCCCAAAATGTGTGTTCCAGTGCCCAAATTGAATGCGTAGACAATTCGGCTCCGAATTGCCGATCGCCTTTCAGGTGGGCTATGTTGTGGAAATCAAGAATCAGGATCGATTGATCTGAATGCTTGGATTTTGAGTGGCTATTGTCTGCATGATCACCATGCGCATGGTGATGATGGGCCTTTTCCAACTTATACAACCACACATCATGATATAAGGCACCTAACCACACCATTAGGGTGAATAGCGCCAGTAAAGGAATTGACCAAGAGTTCTTCAACAATCAAACATCTATTGCGTCGAATGAAATCTGTCAACCATTACGAGATTTTCCTTCTTGACTTGAACATATCAGGAAAGCGCCAGAGTACGATCTCATTATTATGTTCAGGCTGGGACAGCGTTCAATCTTCCTCGGCATAGTCTGCCGCTTGCAAACGATATGTTCATTGAGAGGAAAAGAAGAAGGGCTTCAAGGTATTTTGACGATCGATGAACTGAACGGCTTCGGTGGGACAAAGGTCATTTGAGTATAAAACGCGTCCGGTTGCATAGGCTGCAACTTCCCCCCGCTCATTGTGGACCATTTTCCCATTTAGAGAAATCCGCTGATCGTTTCCAAACAAGAATTTTGGATGATAATTTTGAACATACCGCTAGAGAGAATGCCATACCCCAAGTCATCGGTCATGCTTAAAAGGATATTCGGCTGTTCTTTGGCTGCACGAGGGGCCCCCTGCCCAAATGGTCAGCAAACTTAATGAGATGATCGATGCAAGAAGTGGATGGACACTTTTTTCATTAGGTGGCTGGGCAAAGGTCTGCGCAAGAGGAGAATGGCTTATATGCCATTCTCACAGCCAACCTTCTGTTTATGATAGCCTAAAGAAATCTGTGATTTTTGGATGGCTGGTCCCTTGCCAGAAAACCCTGATCCCTTCAAGATAGATGGGATGAGTCAGGAGACACATTGGGTTGAGGATGGTTCGGCAAAAGTTTCTGATCAATGGCGCGCGCTTCATGAGACATGCGGATTGTATGATGCTTCAAGCCGCAGTCGTCTTTGTTTGTTAGGTGGTGATCGAGCCAGTTTTCTTCACGGGCAGGTGACCCAGGAAATCCAGAAGCTTGACTCAGGAGAGGGAACCTATACGGCTTTGGCAGACCGCAAGGGTCGTTTTGTCAGTGATCTCAACGTTTACTGTCTGCCCGATGAAATCCTGCTTGATTTTGAACCAAATGATCTCGACAAGGTGAGGGAGCGTCTTGAGGCATTCATCGTGTCCGAAGACGTTTATCTTGTGGACCCATCAGAACATTACACCATGCTTAGCCTTCAGGGTCCACTCTCTGAAAAAGTATTGAGCACTTGCTTTGACCTGCCCGCCCCTCCAACCCGGCCAGGTCAATTGGTTTCTTTCACTCACACTGAAATCGAGGGAGAGATTTATGTCAGTTGTCGTCCTCGCTGCCCAGGGCATGGGTTTGATTTGTTTGTTCCTCGGCCCCATCACCAGCAGGTTTGGGAAACTCTGCTCCAAGCAACTGAGTCCATACAGGGTATGGAGGTAGGCGAGGTTGCAATGGAAATGGTTCGCATTGAAGCGGGTATTCCTCGCAGTGGCTTCGAGCTGACAAACGCCATCCTGGTACAAGAGTCCGGACTGGCGGATCAAATGATCAGTTTTCATAAGGGCTGCTATATTGGCCAGGAGGTTATCTCGCGCATCAAAAGTGTGGGTAAGCTCAATCGCCAGCTTTGCCGCTTTCGTCTCGTCGGTAAACCGGATCCTACACCGGATCAGCCTGTGGCGCTCATGGCTGGGGACAAGGCATGTGGCTGGTTGACCAGCCTCGCTGTGTTACCTTCTGCAGACACGTCAGTCTTGGCCTTGGGCTATGTCCAGACCTCTATCCTGAAACAACCCTTGCCCATCCATGTCAGCGGTGCGGATGGAGCTTCCTTGGTGGCCGATCTGGATGGCCCGGTGAATGCCTATGGAACATAAAAGAATAAAGTTATTCCATCGTGCCCAGACAGATGCTAGATGGGATTCGCGCTTAGTTTTCCTTGCGGCTCTTTGCGTGGGTTTGACCATATGTTTGCTCACCGTTGCCAGGGCGGAGAAGTCCGTGGCCAGAATATGGAACGAAGAGAACCTCAAGGCGATTCGTCTGTCTTTTCCCGATCCACCCGTGCATGCGCGCAATTTGTTCCATGTTTCCGTCGCCATGTGGGATGCTTGGTGTGCCTTCGATGAAAAGTCCGTGGGATATATTCATCGAGAGCGTGGCGTGATTCCTGAGGGCAGTAGCTTGCAGGCAGCACGACATCAGGCCCTCAGTTATGCTGCCTATCGTACATTAACCCACCGCTACAGCACGGTGAAGCACCCTCAGACTTCGATTATAAACGCGAGGGTAGCGCAGAGAGGTTTTGTGGCTCGCATGCGAGAGTTCGGTTATCCTATAGAGTGGATCCAGGTGGATGAGGGAGATTCTTCTCCGGCAGCCTTGGGTAATCGCATTGCTCATAGTGTGAGGACCTTTTTCCAGCAGGATGGCTCTAATGAAATTGATGAATATACGGATGTCTCGTATCAGCCAGTTAATGCCCCGCTTGTCCTTGCTCAGGAAGGCAACCTCATGGACCACCTAACACGGTGGCAACCTTTGCAATTTGAGGACGCATTTTCCCAGACTGGAGAGCCACTCGATTTCAACACTCAAATTTTCATTGGATCTCACTGGGGATCAGTTTGGCCTTTTGCGATCGATCTGCCCATCGGTGAGTCCGAATATCAGAACGTCCATCTTTCTGCTTTCATTTCCGGAGAGGTAGACAATGCCTTCAAAGACGCCTTTGTTGAGGTGATTGCCATGGGCGCTCAACTGGATCCAGATGATGCTCCCATGTTGGATATGGCTCCTTCGAATCAGGGCAATCATTCTCTGGGTGCTCAAGATGGGAAGGGATACGACATCAACCCGTCGACCAGCGAGCCCTACCTTCCACAATGGATTAACCATGCCGACTATGCACGTGTGATAGCTGAATATTGGGCTGATGGACCTGATTCGGAAACGCCCCCAGGTCATTGGAATGTCATTGCCAATGAGGTTGTGGATCATCCTGAGTTTGAGCGAAAATTCATGGGCAAGGGGGGGACTCTAAGCCCTTTGGAATGGGATGTCAGAATGTATTTTCTCCTCAATGGAGCAGTGCATGATGCTGCTGTAGCGGCCTGGGGCTTGAAACGTCAATTTGACACGAGCCGACCCGTGAGCGTGATTCGACATATGGGACAGCTCGGGCAGTGTTCTGATCCATCGCTTGGCTCCTATCACCCTCTGGGGTTACCCCTAGTTGAGGGATTGATTATGCTTGTGACTGAAGAAACGGTCGTTGCGGGTGGTGCCCATGCTCATCTGGGTGCTTCCTCTATCGGTCAAGTGGCAGTGAGGGCGTGGAGGGCTGAGGCCATGGAGAAGGACTCGAAACCTTCCGGGGTAGACTGGATCCTTGCTCAAAACTGGATGCCTTATCAGCAGGCTACTTTTGTCACTCCTGCTTTTGCAGGTTTTGTTTCAGGCCACAGCGCCTTCAGTCGAGCTGCGGCCGAAATACTGACTCGTATAACCGGCAGTGAATTTTTTCCCGGAGGCTTGATGGAACATGCGATCGAGCCTGGCTGGCTTGAATTTGAACAGGGTCCTTCAGAGCCCATGGTTCTTCAGTGGGCCACTTATTTTGATGCTTCCGACGAGGCAGGTAGATCCAGGCTCTATGGCGGAATTCATATTCCTGCCGACGATTTCGCAGGCAGAAAAGTAGGTGCTTATTGCGGGCAAGCAGTGTGGGATCTGGGCTTGAATTACGTGGATGGCAGTCTTACCTCAAACCGGTTGCCCATAAAATTGGTCACGAAGGGGGATTACCTGTTCGAAGTCTTTTGGCCTCAGCGCCGTGGCCTTTTTTATGGTGTTGGCAGATCATCATCCTTGAAAATCAGCGATTCGATGGCTTCGTTGGTAAACTTCTACAGGGCAAAAGATAAGCAAGGATTCTGGGCTTTCCGTGTTGAGCCTGAGTTTGAGGGAAAGGGTTTTTTGTTTGTCATTGAATCTTTAAATGATGGACTTTTTCCAAAGTATGACTAGAATTCACTTCAGGCTCAATTAAGGCCTTATTTATATAATTTATCTGTTTCAGATCCCGTTCTTGTCTTGAAAAAAGCTGAAATATAATCAGCCATCTTACCAAGCTAAAAAGCAAAAAAACCGAATATAAAATGATAAATCTAAAAAACCTTTTAAGTGGGAGCGGATTCTTTATAGCCATCGTTTGTTCACTACTTTCATCACCGCTTCATGCCGGTACAATCACCGTCAATAGT
>Ga0160423_10001386_pt1 | contig 20315 bp, 18 predicted proteins | sample CRUFie14St8metaG_FD_108191 | JGI IMG/M metagenome (GOLD analysis project Ga0160423, IMG submission 108191) | Marine microbial communities from the Costa Rica Dome - CRUD Field 142mm St8 metaG | ecosystem: Environmental > Aquatic > Marine > Oceanic > Photic zone | place: Costa Rica: the Eastern... | reverse complement strand
TGCCGGAGCCACGCCGGTGTTCGTGGATATTGAAAAAACAACTTGGAATATGGACCCCACGTTGCTGGAGGCGGCCATTACCAAGCGCACAAAGGCCATCATGCCCGTTGGTATTTACGGACAAACGGCTGACATGGATCCGATAAACGAGATTGCGGCCCGCCATAAACTTCCGGTCATTGAGGATGCCGCGCAAAGTTTTGGCGCCACCTATCGCGGTAAAAAATCCTGCGCACTATCGCAGATTGGCAGCACTTCATTTTTCCCCTCCAAACCACTTGGCGGCTTTGGTGACGGTGGTGCATTATTCACTGATGATGATGACCTCGCAGAGATCTTTCGGCAAATCCGCGTCCACGGACAAGCCGGCAAACATTATCACCCCATCGTCGGGCTCAATGGCCGTCTTGATACTTTGCAAGCGGCGATGCTCCTAACAGCTATCGAACATTTCCCGGCCGAGATAAAACAACGACAACAAATCGCAGCGCAATATGATGCGTTATTCAGTGAAACAAACTTGCCTGAGGTGGAACTCCCACAAATTGCGGGAAATTCGACCAGCGTATACGCGCAGTATACTATCTGTAGCCGTGAGCGTGATGTACTTCATGAAAAATTGAAAGCAGCAGACGTTCCCTCCGTGGCCTATTACTCCAAACCATTACATTTGCAACCAGTTTTCGAGAATTTGGGGCATCAATGCGGAGACTTTCCAGTAACAGAATCAGTCGCAGCAACTAGTCTAAGCTTGCCGATGAGCGCGTATTTGACAGAAAAAGATCAGATTAAAGTTGTTAGATGTATTCAAGATGTATACGCCTAATACCGCGCCTCAACCCTTAACGAAATTGCTGTCGCAAACTTGGGGAATACTCCCTAGTGACGATCGGAAGCAGTTGGCCGTTGTATTTTGTTATATTCTGATAAGCACAGTATTAGAAATTATTGGCATTGGACTCGTTATTCCTGCTGCTACACTGTTAAGCGTAGATGAAATCAATACGGCCCCTTTATTTATGCGGAATGCGCACGCTTTCTTGGGATATCCTTCTCAACAAGCATTTACATTGTGGGCGCTCGTTTTAATGTTGGCTGCTTTTGTTATAAAGAATGGGTTTTTGGGATTTTCTATTTATCAACAAAACAAGGTTTTATATAATTTACAGGCAAAGCTGGCAGGCCATTTAGTCACCGGATATTACAATAGAACATATGATTTTCACCTCAAACATTCGTCTGCAGAACTCCTTCAAAAGGTAAATGGAGAGCTGACAACAATGGTGCAAAATGTTTTGGCCCCAGGGTTGTGGATAATTAGTGAGAGCTTGGTGGCAATGGGTTTGTTCGCGCTCGCTTTTTACATGCACCCAATTTGCGCTTCAGTGGTTGCTATAGGTTTAGGATTAGGGGCTTATTTCTATTATCAGCTGTTAAAAAAACCTGTCGAAAAATTAGGAAAAAAAGCGCAAGAGCATTCCAGAGGAATGTATCAGGAAATGCAAAAAGGCTTAGGGGGAATCAAGGAAGTCAAATTATTAGGCAGAGAATCATTCTTCTCAAAAGAATTTTACGGCAATGCTGAAGGCGCTGCAAAGAGTGCGAGCAGGTATAATTTTTTTTCACAAGTGTCGCGCCAAGTCATTGAGTTACTAGTCATAACTGTAATGCTAGGGGCTACCATGTTGTTGGTACGGGATGGATCAAAATTGCAGGCGGCACTCCCGTTATTGGCCTTTTTCAGCATCACGGCATTTCGCCTTATGCCTTCGGCCCAGAGGCTAATATCTAGTGCACAGAGCGTGAGGTTCGGATCAAGGGCATTGCCCATCATTATCCCGGATCTAAAGGAAGCAAACCGATATTTAACCCTCACTCGTAATGTGGACACGTCAATAAAATTCAAAAACAATCTCGAATTGATAGATGTAGAATTTTCTTATCCAGGAACAAGGCGGTCTGTTTTTAAAAACATAACTTTGAAAATGCCCCGCGGGAAAATGGTGGGGATTCAAGGAGAGAGTGGGGTCGGTAAATCAACGCTGGTAAACTTAATCACAGGACTATTGAGGCCAACTCAAGGAAGCATCTTAGTTGATGGCAAAGATATATTCTCCAACTTAAGCGCTTGGCAGGGAATAATTGGATATGTGCCTCAAAATATTTTTTTGACCGAAGATACAATTCGAAGAAATGTGGCGTTCGGAATCGAAGATGAATCGATAGATGATTGCCGCGTAAGAGAGGTTTTAAAATTTGCGTGTTTAGAAAAATTTATAGAAAATAGAGATGGAGGGTTAGATGCAAGGCTTGGCGAACGGGGTGTGCTTATCTCAGGAGGTGAGCGGCAGAGAATTGGAATTGCCCGAGCGTTATATCATGAGCCTCAAATTTTAATATTGGATGAAGCAACGGCTGCCTTGGATGCTGATGCAGAGTCGGATATTATAAAAGTGGTGGAAGAATTAAGAGGGGAAAAAACCTTAATCCTAATTTCTCACAACTCGGATTCCTTAATTGGGTGCGACATTATTTATAATTTAAAAGACCGAACGCTTAGCGTTATGGGAAACGGAAAGAATCAGGATGAATCTATCGGGTTGTAATATACTTGTTATTGGCGGCGCCGGTTTTATCGGTAGTAGCGTTGTGCAAGAGCTTTTGAAGTGCAACGTTGCTCAAGTTACAGTATTTGATAATTTCACTCGTGGAAAATTGGACTACATATCTCAATCCCTTAATGATCCACGTTGTCGAATTTGGCCGCACGGTGGCGATATTAGGGATGTTGATCTGCTTGATGATGCGATGAAAGAGGTTGATGTTGTTGTTCATTTGGCTGCCATGTGGTTATTACATTGCCGTGATTACCCTCGGACTGCTTTTCATGTTAACATAGAAGGTACGTTCAATGTGCTGGAAGCGTGTGTTCGCAATAACGTAAAACGGTTGGTTTACTCTTCTTCTGCATCGGTCTATGGCGATGCCACTGAAGTTCCAATGACGGAGAGCCATCCTTTCAATAATCGAAATTTTTACGGGGCAACTAAAATTGCCGGTGAAGCAATGTGCCGTGCCTATTATGATCGGTATGGCTTGGATTATGTGGGGCTTCGTTACATGAATGTATACGGGCCTAGACAGGATCAGCATGCGGTTTATTCGGGGGTTATCCCGATCATGCTCAATAACATTGATGCAGGAAAAGCTCCCACGGTCAATGGGGACGGAACGCAGGCTTACGACTTTATTTATGTGGAGGATGTGGGACGTGCCAATATCTGTGCGATGGAGTCTGATAGCACAGATCAATTCTACAATGTGGGGACAGGCATCCAGACAACCATAAAAGAGCTTTGTGACACAATTTTGGATCTCAAGGGCTCAGATTTAAAAGTCCAGTATCAACCATATGCAGACGATGATGCCCGGCAACTGGTACAAAACCGCATAGGATGTCCGAAATTAGCCCAGCAAGATTTGGGATTTGAACATCAGTATAACTTAAAGAGCGGCTTGCAAAAACTGATCGATTGGCGGGATGCGGCAAAGTAAGAACATCCCAATTGCCATTCCTGTTATTGGGCAAGCCGAAATAGATGCGGTTACAGAAGTGCTTCACTCAGGTTGGTTGACTCAAGGCTCACGCGTATCCGCCTTTGAGGAACAGTTTGCAAATCTTCACGGCGTAAAGCACGCCATAGCAGTGACTTCATGTACAACCGGTCTTCACTTGGCGCTTGCTGCTTTAGGTGTGGGTCCCGGAGATGAGGTGATTGTGCCTGCGTTTACTTGGGTGGCTACGGCTAACGTAGTGGTACAATGCGGTGCGAAGCCGGTTTTCGTAGATGTTGATAAGGATACTTACAACATCGACCCCAACCTTATAAAAGAGGCGGTTAGCTCTGCTACAAAAGCCATTATTCCAGTTCATTTATTTGGCCTCTGTGCCGATATGGATCGGATCCGGGAAAACCTACCGGAAGGTGTAAAAATATTAGAGGATGCTGCCTGTGCGGCAGGGGCAAAATATGGTGAACAATATGCCGGGGCATTGGGTGATGCTGCGGTGTTCTCATTTCACCCACGAAAGCCCATTACCACCGGTGAGGGGGGCATGGTTACGACCAACAGCGATGAGCTTGCTGAAAAGCTGAGGAGATTACGTAACCATGGTGCCTCTATTCCCGAGGAAGTTCGCCATCGTAGTCCCCGGCCACATGAATTACCTGCCTTTGATGAATTCGGATTCAACTACCGCATGACTGATTTGCAGGGCGCGGTTGGCTTGGAGCAGTTAAAGCGACTTGAGGGATTTATCCAGGAACGTGCTGAATGGGCTGATTGGTACCGCCAAGAGCTAAGTGATTTAAAGTCGTTAGAGTGTCCGTCAGAGCCCTCTGCTGGACGCCATTCTTGGCAATCTTTTGTCACGCGGCTGACAAGCGCTTCCTCAGTATCACGGAATCATATTATGGATGAGCTGCATGCAGTCGGTATTTCCACCCGTCCGGGCACGCATGCTGTTACCAATCTCGGCGCTTATCGATCCGCAAATATCAATTGTCCGAGAGCTGTGGAATGTGAGGAGCAAACAATTGCTATACCGCTCCATAACAAAATGACGGAGTCGGACTTTGAGCGCGTTGTAGCCGAAATAAAGCGAATATTGGACTCATAATCCGTGTTCTTTAGAAATTATCTTCCATGTGTGGCATAGCGGGAATCTTACACCTTGATGGTGCGCCCGCTTCGCCTTCGGTTCTTAGGAAAATGACCGACATCATCGCTCACCGGGGCCCGGATGGGGAAGGCCATTGGGTTGATGGCCCGGTCGGTCTTGGGCATCGCCGTTTGGCAATCATCGATCTCTCGGAGGCTGGTAGTCAGCCGATGGTATCGGCGGATGGTCGATATGTGATCAGCTACAATGGTGAAGTTTATAATTTCCAGGACTTGCGCGTCGAATTGCGAGAAGCGGGATACCAGTTTCAATCCCATACTGATAGTGAAGTAGTCCTTTATGCTTTTGCCGAATGGGGTCCTGAATGTGTACGTCGTTTCAACGGAATGTTTGCTTTTGTTGTGTGGGACTGTAAGGAACGCACAATCCACTTGGCACGGGATCGGTATGGCATTAAGCCACTCTACCATGCACAATGGGGTGATATTTTTCTCTTTGGCTCAGAGCAAAAGGCTATTTTGGAGCATCCGTCTGCCAGAAAGGAAATCGATAAGAAAGCCCTACTCGAATATTTTACATTCCAGAATATTTTCACGGACCGGACCCTCTTGAAGAATGTAAAAATATTCCCCCCGGCAACTTACGGTCGGATTGATTTAAATTCTCAGACTAAAATCTTACAGCTCGATTCCTATTGGGATTATCATTTCGAAGAGCCAAAAAACCCTAAGGATCTGAGAGAATATGAGGAAGAACTCAATCGACTCCTCAAGCAGGCCGTCCATCGGCAGCTGGTAACGGATGTAGAATTGGGATCATATCTTTCCGGTGGCATGGACTCTGGTACGCTGACGGCTTTGGCTTCTGAGGGGGGGCCCTATATTAAGACTTTCACCTGCGGATTTGATCTCTCCTCCGCCTCCGGTATGGAATTGGCGTTTGATGAAAGGGAGAAAGCTGAAGCCATGTCCGCTTGCTACAAGACCGAACATTACGAAATGGTACTGAAAGCCGGCGATATGGAGCGCTGCCTGCCCAAGTTGGCGTGGCACCTTGAAGAACCGCGAGTCGGGCAGAGTTATCCGAACTATTACGCTGCAGGACTGGCGAGTAAGTTTGTAAAGGTGGTATTATCCGGAGTGGGCGGTGATGAGCTCTTCGGGGGTTACCCTTGGCGTTATTACAGGGCAGTAGTGAATGACAACTTCGAGCACTACATCGACCAGTATTATCTCTTTTGGCAGCGCCTGATCTCAAACAAGGAAATACAGCAGGTTTTTTCCCCCGTATGGGATGAGATCAAAGAGGTCTGGACCCGTGATATTTTCCGGGATGTTTTTATGAGTCATAAGAATGAACTCAAAACACCTGAAGATTACATCAATCACTCTCTTTATTTCGAGACTAAGACCTTTCTGCACGGTCTTCTAGTGGTTGAAGACAAGCTTTCCATGGCTCACGGTTTGGAAACACGCGTCCCTTTTCTCGATAATGATCTAGTGGACTTTGCCATGAAATGTCCCGTGTCGTTCAAGCTAAACAATCTAGGAGAGGCGATTCGTGTAAACGAAAATGAGCCCGGAAAACAAAAAAAGCATTTCCGAAAAACCAACGAAGGCAAACAGATTCTAAGGAGTGTGATGGAAAGTTATGTGTCGAATTCTATTATTAATGCGCCCAAGCAAGGCTTCTCCTCTCCGGACGCTAGTTGGTTCAAGGGGGAAAGCATTGATTTTGTGAAAAAAAGGATATGTAACAAAAATGCACGCATTTATGATCTTCTCGATAGGGATTCAATTCAAGGCATGGTTCAGCAACATTTGGATGGAGAACAGAATCGCAGGCTGTTGATTTGGTCTCTACTCAACGTTGAAGAGCTTTTGCAGCAGTTTGATTGATGGTTATTAGCTCAAACAGATATTTTTATTTTTCTGTTCGCTTGCGCGCCAAGACAAAGCTGTTTTAATTGCAAATTCAAAGAATAGACGAATGCGGTGACGATGAGCTAAAGGACTATGTTTTGAGTAATCCTCGCTCATTGCTCTATTCCAGTCCTGACTACCTTCGATTGATAAGCCAGCACCTTAATGCTGAGGTGGGTTGGCTCGTTGCTAGAAATGCCAGCGAGATTCAAGGTGTTTTGTCTGTCGCAAAACGCAACGGTCCCCTTGGGCCAGTTTTCAACTCATTCGCATATTATGGCAGCAATGGAGCCGTCGTACAGCGCGAAGCCAATGAAGAAGCCAAAACTGCTTTGATTCATGCTTTTTACGCAGGTGCGAAAGAGTCCGGCGCTTGTTCCGCAACGATCATCAATAATCCTTTGGAGGAAGATGGTGAGTTTTATGCAGCTAATGCGAATCACGACTATCTAGACGAACGAATTGGTCAAATCACTCATTTTCCCGATAGCAAAGAGGGCGACGATCTCTTCGCAATGTTTTCCAATCCCCGTCCACGAAATATTCGTAAAGCCATTAAGGAGGGGGTAGAGGTTTCAGCATCAAATGATGAATCGGCTCTTGAATTCCTTTATAAGGTTCATTGCGAAAACATGCAGAGCATCGGCGGATTGGGTAAGTCATGGGATTTTTTCCAAAAAGTGAAAATACTTATGCCGAAAGATGCTTGGAGCGTTCATCTAGCCACCATGGAGGGGCAACCCATCGCAGCTCTACTCCTGTTTTATTTTAATAGAACTGTCGAATACTACACCCCTGTGATTTTATCCGAACATCGGGGTACGCAAGCTTTGGCCTTGGTGATTTTTGAAGCCATGAAAGACGCCATGCTTCGAGGTTATGACAATTGGAATTGGGGCGGTACTTGGCTGAGCCAAGGGGGAGTGTACGATTTCAAAAAGCGCTGGGGGACTAGCGAGCATCCGTATTATTATTACACGCAAGTATTCAATCAAGATCTCCTTTCTCTGCCAAAAGCTAGTTTGGCAGACAATTATCGTGGATTTTACGTGGTCCCATTTGATGCACTGAAAGGCGAATGATATGAAAAACTCCGACAACAAATTGATTATAATTGGAACAGGACCTTTCGCGCAGATTGCGAGGGATTATTTCGACCGGTTCTCGGATTATCAAGTTGTGGGCTTCGCTTGCCACAGGGAATACAAGGACTCCGATTCCGTCTACGATATGCCGCTTTCAGCCATCGAGGATTTGAGCGAGATTCATCCGACTCAGGAAGTGAGCGCATTTGTGGCAGTTGGATATGCCAAAATGAATAAGATGCGGCAAAAAGTGTATGAAGAAATCAAGGGGAAGGGTTATAGTTGCCCAAATTTCATCCATCCAAACGTCAGCATTTGCGAGACTGCCGAGCTTGGAGACAACATTTTTATTTTCGAGGACAACACCATCCAGCCCTACACCTCGATTGGCAACGACACCATTTTGTGGAGCGGCAATCACTTGGGGCACCACTCCACGGTTGGTGACCACTGCTTTATTTCCTCTCATGTGGTTATTTCTGGTTCCTGTACGATAGGAAACAATGTGTTTGTCGGAGTAAATGCTACCTTTCATGATGGGCTGACAATAGGAGCCGAATCGCTTATCGGTGCGGGAGCACTAATCACGAAGAATACAAAGCCGAAAGAAGCTTATATCAATTCAGGCACGAAACCTTTTCCCAAGAATAGCGAACAACTTGGATTCTAGATCATGGACGATACCCTAAATAAGATTTCCAGTCTCTATTCCGAGAATTTATCCAAGCACGGGGACCAATCACAGGCTGTTGGTTGGCCGACTTCGGATTCTCAAGAATTAAGATTCCAAAAATTGACTAACCAGCTTGTGGCCGATGAAGCTGATTTTTCTGTCAATGACTATGGGTGCGGATATGGTGCTCATTTGGATTATCTGATTCAGAAACAATATTCCGTGTCCACTTACAATGGATACGACCTAAGCGAAGAAATGCTGATTAAGTCTAAAGATCGGTTGAAAGGCTTCGGAGGGGACCTTAACCTAATTAATTCAAGCAGGATTTCCATACCCGCCGACTTTACTTTTGTCTCCGGTACCTTCAATGTGCGTTTCGATTCACCCGATGAGGAATGGAAGAAGTTCATTAAGGACGCTCTGGCGATGATCAGCGAGTTCTCCAATCTAGGCTTCAGCTTCAACCTCTTGTCGAAATACGTGGATTGGGAAGAACCGCATCTTTTTTACGGCGACCCTTGCTACTGGTTCGACTATTGTAAGAAGAATTTTTCCAGGCAGGTTTCCCTTCTGCATGATTACCCACTTTACGAATGGACAATTCTGGTAAGAAAATAATGTGAACTGGTAAAGCTTGGGGAATTTTTTAGGCGAACGGGCGATGTGGCTCTATCCATCTTACTTGGACTTTTCATCGAGACTGGAGGGAGATTTTCCCCGGCCAAAAACTTCTATTGATATGCACGATCTACTAAAGGGCTTGATCTATCAGCAGTGAATTTCTCCACCTCGTCAATTAACTTGTAACCCAGAAGTCTTCTTGGACGCATTCAATACCCAACGCAGTCTAGCAGTCGCTCAGGATTGCTTGGCACGACTCAAACTCGATTTGAACGGCTTGTGCGTTCTTACTGAATGTGCCAGCAATGCTTATGCCTTCACTCCAGTCCTCGCAACCTTAGCTGGCGCCAAAGTTCTGGTAGTCGGCCGCGATTCACAGTTTGGACGCTTTGAGGAAAACAAATTGTATATACAGCAATTGCTCGAGCTTTCTGGTGCTACTGGATCAATCGAGTTTTTCGATAGTAATCTTCCTGACCATAAGTGGAGTGAAGCTGATATTATCACAAATAGTGGTTTTCTCAGACCTTTTACTAAAAACAAAATCGAAAAAATGAATTCAAAGGCGGTTTTGTGTTTAATGTGGGAAACATGGGAGTTCCGCGAAGGTGAGATTGATATAGAAGCTTGCCGGAACAGGGATATTCCAATCATCGGCACAAACGAAAATTTTGAAGGTGCCAATATGTATGAGTATCCAGGTATGCTTTGCCTAAAACTACTTTTTGAGATGGGTCTTGAGGTTGCTAATAATTCCTTCGTTCTTTTAGGCGAAGGTTTGACCGGCAGTTTAGTTGCAAAGACTTTCCGCCACCTAGGGATAGAATTTGATTGGTTTGTGGAATCTCTAGACAAACACGAAAAGCAAGGACCCTGTCGGCAATACAGGGATTTACCATCAATTTTGGGAAAAAACCGCTTAGATGCAATTATTTGCGCTGATCACGAAAGCCGAAATCCACCTCTTGGCAGGTCTGGATTTCTCGACCTCGCTACATTGAGAGAAAAGTTTCCTACTCTTCGATGGGCACATTTAACAGGTCCAGTTGACCTCCTTGAGCTAAAGGAGAGCGGGATTCCCTTTATGCCCAATGAGATCAAACCTGTTGGCTACATGACTTATGACAGTCATGTTTTGGGTTGGGAACCAGTCATTCTCTTAAACAGTGCCGGCCTCAAGGTGGGAGAATTAGCCGCTAGAGCTAGGATAGGTGGAGCAACTGCTACTGAGGCGATAAATCTTACAGTAGAGCACGGCATTGGACAAGACTTCGAGGGCGGCTTCTTGAATTTCACCCAACCTTATTAAAAATTACAATGAGTAAATTAAAGGTTAATCTCCCCTCCCGAACAAAATCCGCTACCTCAAGTGCGTGGGAAAAACTAGGTCTTTTGTTCCGCCCCGAAAACGAGAGTGACTCCATGCGGAGTTACTGCTCCATGCCTATGATTCATCGAAAAGAGGGAAGCCTTTACCGCCTATTTTTTAGTTCAAGGGATGCAAAGCAACATTCCGCGGTCCACTTCCTCGAGTTCGATGTTAAAACCCCATTAAAAATTCACAAGATTCAAACTGAGCCCGTTTTCTCGAAGGGAAATTTAGGGCATTTTGACGACAACGGAGTTTACTCTGGCTCAATCATAGAGAAGGACGAAAAACTTTATATGTTTTATAGTGGGCGCTCCAACGGGGTGAGGGATATCTATTACATGAGTGTTGGCCTGGCCGTCAGCGAAGATGGCGGCTCCTCCTTCACGAGGGTTCAACAGTCCCCCGTCCTCAGCCGCTCCGAATTTGACCCCTGGTTGGTTACGGCTCCATATGTCTTTAAGAGTGGCGAGAAGTGGTTGATGGTCTACACGTCGGGTACAGAGATTTTTAACGATCGCACAAGCCGTTACGATCTGAAGATTGCTAGATCTGACGATTTCTTTAATTGGAAACAAACTGGAAAAACCGCGGTTCCACTCCAAGACCACGAGGCAAACTTGTCCACTTCAACCGTCCTGAAATTGAACGGAACTTATCACCTTTGGTTTTCCGTAAAACCAAAAAGAGAACCCTATAGTATTGGATACGCGCGATCCAAGAACGGTTTAGACTGGCAAAGAGACGACGATAGACTAGGTTTAACTGCTTCTCTAACTGGATTTGATAGCGAAGCACTTTCTTATCCCAATGTCTTTGCCCACGACTCATATTTGTACATGGTTTATAGCGGAAACCAGAATGGAAAGGAAGGTTGTGGTCTCGCCCGCCTCAGCATCGAAGATCTGTGAGTTCGAGTAATACCTATCTTACGTTTGATATTGACTGGGCCGAAGACAAAATGATGGAGCCCATTCTCGAAGAGCTCCTCAAGCGGCGTATGAAGTCAACTTGGTTCGTCACTCATGATACCCCACTCCTTCAAGTCTTTCGGAAACATAGCGATTTGGTCGACTTAGGCATACATCCCAACTTCCTTGATGGGACTACCCATGGAGAGTCAGAGGAAGAGATCCTCCAGCACGTGTTGGCTTTAGTCCCGGAAGCAAGGGTCATTCGAACGCATAACGTATTCCAGTCGGGTCCTCTTCTCAGTAAGATTGCGAACCTTAAATCGATTCAATTGGACAGCAGCATCTTTTTACCGGAAATGAGTAATATCCTCCCAGTCAAACATCTCACCCCAAACGGGCCATTATTTCGATTGCCCATTTTCTGGGCGGACGACTACGAACTTCTAAAACCTCAAAGCGAATGGTCTCCCGAGAAATATTTTAAGAAGGTTGGTCATAGGGTCTTTCTGTTTCATCCTGTCCATCTTTTTCTCAATTCCGCTGAATTTAGGGACTACGAATTATACAAGAAGGGGAGCCTAAATCCATCCCTCGCAGATACGGGAGCAATGGATTTTTTTCTACGCTTAATCGATATTCTAGACAAAACAAACGTTAAACCACTGTTCTTGAGGGACATACTATGACTGAAAAAAAAGGGACCTACTCACTAACTGAATCTAACGCGAGTCCGCAGCAAATTGCAGAAAGGCAGGAACTTGAAAATATGTTTCAGGGATCATCCATGCCCGTGGATGAACTTATGACCCAGTTTGGATTATTCATCAGAAGCTCCTACCTTGTCAAATTTCTTGTACTGAACGATCTCTATCAGCGCATCAAGAATATCCCGGGTCACATCTTTGAATTTGGAACGCGATTTGGCCACAATCTCGTAGTCTTTGAAAACCTTCGGTCAATCTATGAACCATTTAACAAAACCCGGCGCATCTTTGGTTTTGATACCTTTGAGGGGTATAGAAACTTCTCAGATAAGGATGTAGAAGGAGATGTCTTTTCAAGCGAAACCTATCAGACATCCGAATCTTACCCAGATTACCTGAAAAAACTTCTTACAGTTCACGAAAAGAATAATGTATTAGGGCACATTAGTGGAAATCATGACGTCATTGTCGGAGATGTTACTGTTACCTCAAAAGAATTCTTCGAAAAACATCCCGAAACCGTGGTCTCTCTAGCCTACTTCGATATGGGACTTTATCACCCTACCAAGGCCGCCCTTGAAGCAATTCAGCCGCACCTTGTGCCAGGTTCCATAATCCTTCTAGATGAATTTACCTGGTCGGAGGCCCCAGGGGAAGCAGTTGCATTCAAAGAGGTCTTCGGTAAGGCAGGCTACCGAATAGAAAAATCCCAATTCACACCTATGCGGTCTATTGTAACGATAAGTTAATTACTTTAGATTCAGAGATGGACGTCTATTTAACTAGAAGCTTCCTTATTTTATTAGTCTTCTGTTTTCTGTACTTTGTATATTCAAGGTACTTTCAAAGGCTAAATCCCTTCCTGAGTCGAATACGGGAATCGTTCCCCCCGTTAAAAAGCCCTCGAATTGTCTCTTGTTTTAGAATTGCTCACTCCCTATGCACATTATGGATCGCCATTCAATTGATAGAGCTGGTCCCTTTCACTTTTTATGACGGAGATAATAATGAAATTAGCAGTGTCTACTATGTGCTTCATGGACTTTGGGTTTTGGGAACAATCCTAGCCACCCTTGGAACCCGCTTCAGAGCTGTTTACATCCTCAACTTCATACTCGCATACATGTTGTTGGGTACAAACGTTGGGGACTTCATGCTTAAGCTGGCTGCCTTTTGGATGATCTTTATTCTTCCCGTTGCTCACTTCTCTGTCAGAAGAAAGGAATTTAAAATAATCGGATTGGACCGGTCTCCCGACACCCATACCCAGGCTTGGGCTGTCTACCTAATGGGTGTCAATCTTGCGTTTATTATCACAATTGCTGGTCTCTTTAAACTGATTGATCCCGTTTGGTTTAACGGCCTAGGTTTTTACTACTCCTATATCCAGCCTTGGATTCATGTGGAATGGACTCATTTTGTATTGGATTTTGAGTGGCTAATGTACGTCATGAACTATCTCGGAATCATCTTCGAGTCGTCCGCTTTTTTCTTATTTTTGTTTAGAAAAACAAGAATCTGGGGGATTTGCGTGATGTTCGCATTTCTTGGTCTAGTAGCCTTTCCTTTACGGATTGATCCTGTTGGACCAGCTGGCTTGGTGATTTTGCTAGCACTTCTTGCATTCTACCGCGTGGATCCGATTGCCAAGCGGAAGCCCGAATATCTGAAACCCATCAAATCAGATTCAACCCCAAGCTTGTGCAATTATCTAATGGCCTTATCTGCAGGAATTCTCATTTTTCAGACGGTGGCAGGTCTAATCAACAACTGGCAACGCTTTAAATATCCATTTGTCGACTGGCCTTTCGTTTACCATGAAACGCAGGGGGAAGGAAAGTCGGCAGCTTCTTCTCAGGCACACTCACCTCTCCTGAATATTAATAATCAAATTGGTATTGGTCTGTCAAAAATCTCGCTTCATACGCATTGGGGCATCGTTAATTATCAATCTATATTCAGTTTCAACCATTCATTCGCAAGGGGTTTTTACCGAGTATTTTCCGATGGGCCGTCTGGGCGTCATGAACTCATCCGGGTCTTTACGGATGAAGGAAAAGTCCCCTCAGGTGGCGATCGGTCTGGTTTTTTGAAACCTCTTAACCTTCACGTGGTTTACGGACAGCTTGGAATCATTTACTATAAGTTAGCAAAAAATAAATCCTTGGAGGCATTAGACGAAAGGGAGCGCAAAACTTTGAAAAATGTATTGAATTTCTCTTCCGTCCGATACGAACGCAAAACTGGAAAGAAGGCAAAGAACAGTCAGATGTTAATTAACCCCATTCTAGTGCCTGAGCGGTACGTGGGTCGTTTTAATGGTGCCCCCAAAGAATGGAACCTTATAATTAACTACAATCACGAGAATCAAACCATGAAGCTAGATCGGGTTTCTGATTATAAGACCAACTTTAATAAAATTGAGGTTCCCGGATTTCGAGAGGGGGAGATAGTATTCCTTCTAGATTCGGAATGAGTATTAGCATCATCGCGTGTAACTTAGGAACTATCGCTTTTTGAAAAGTTAAATTCATGTGTCAGTACCCAAGCCTAATATTTAAAGAAAATTATATTAATGTGTTCACTAATTTCAGGTAAACATGATGATTAATCTAAAAGAAGAGCTAATTCGTATTCAAAAAGAACTTCGTCAGTATACCAAAGATAAATATAATCGAGTTAATCCATTTGTTGAAGATATTACTGATTGGAGAGAAAGGGGAGAATTTCTATTTGGAAAAAATAAAAATATTACCGTTTACAACACATGCACCGTCGCTGGAGAAGTGAGAGTTGGTGAAGATACTTGGATTGGTCCCTATACCGCATTGGATGGGGGCAAGTGTGGTATCGAAATAGGAAGCAATTGCTCGATTTCCTCAGGTGTCAACATTATCGGACATGATTCAGTTAAGTGGGCTCTATCTGGTGGAAGCCAGGATCACGAGTATGCTCCAATCAGGATAGGTGATAATTGTTTCATTGGAACTAACGTCGTGATTACAAAAGATGTCACAATCGGCAACCATTGTCTTGTGGGTGCTAATGCAGTAGTAAGTAAAAGCTTTCCTGATTATTCGATAATCCTCGGAGTTCCTGGAAAACTTGCCGGAAAAGTCATTGTTACCAATGAAGGAGTTCAACTCGAATATTTCAATTACTAATTAAAAAAATTTTCCTTCGGGTTGTTACAGAATCTCGTGAATGAGTTTTGGCCAAGTAATACATTTTTCCTATTAGTTGCAATTGCTTTTGGCGCTCGGTTTCTAGTCATCAGACATGCTACGATAAGTTTTGATGCGTATGGGCATCTCTATTTTATAAAGGAGATTAAGGCTCAGAGGTCCGGTCCTTTCGGAGGTATTGACCCGAAAGTTATAGGTGCGACCACCTTCAGGCATCCATTTCTTTGGCATTGGTTGTTTGGGATTTTGCCTGTGCCGGCACTCCTGCGTCATCAAAAATGGATCAATGCGACTTTGGACGCACTGTTTTCCCTGATAGCTTATATCGTTGTTTTATGGATGGGTTTTTCCGAGTCAATAGCTTTCTTCACAGCGCTACTTTATTTGTTTACTCCGATGTGGTTTTCACGCCTTTCTATTGGGCCTCGAATTGCGAGCTTGACGCCTCGATTATCGTCAGAGCTTGCCGCCAATTTGTTTTTTATGACGTTCCTATTTAAGGATGTTACAGGTGATACTTTGTTTTTGTTAACAGGAATGTTAATCACTGCATTTATTATGCTTTCTTCTAAGTTCGGATTTCAGGCAATGATCTTTCTTGTTCCGTTAGTTGCATTAATATCTTGGAAGCCCATGCCAATCTTTGCCCTATTGTTAGGTGGTTTATTTTCGTTAATTTTGACGCGAGGCCATTTTCTATTGACCGCGAAGAGCCAGCTTCGACATTTGGTGTGGTATTTTAAAGAAAACCTTCAAGGCAAGATGCCTGTGTCGAATCGCAACAGTTTGGCAAAATTGTTGGGTAATCTTGATCACCAAAATGGAGTGCTTCGAAAAGTCCTGGCGGTTTTTAGCCGGATGATAATTCAAAATTCATTTACATCAGTCTTGATCAAGATGCCCGTTCTCTTAGTTGCTCTCATAATTTTACTTGAGGGGTTCTTTAATGGGAATGCGAATGTGGAGTTGAGTGTTTTAGTCCCAATACTTGCCGCTTTTTTGGTCTTTCTATTGGTGAACTGGGGGCCTCTACTTTTCCTTGGTGAGGCGGAGCGTTATCTCAACCATGTTGCTTTCTTCATTGTATTTTCCTGTGTTATTGCAGCAACTGACCAGAATTTGCACTGGTTAATTTGGCTGTTAGTTTGTTACGGATTAATCTTTTGGTGTTTCGAATGTTTTTGGCTCCATTTGTTGGAAGAAAAATATTTAAACATGGAAGTTAAAGCTGATCAGCAAAAAGTAATCAGTTTCCTGACATCGATAGAGACCCCTCAAGTGATCCTTGCTTATCCCTATCATGCGGGCGGGGGAGTGTTTAAGTTCATGCTCCTGACAATACACAAAGTAGTTTTTTGCTTTATGCAAAACCCAAAGAATGAAGAAAAATTTAATAAAAGATTTGCGGCGGATTATCCCTTTGTCCGTTTAGATAAACTAGACGAGATGGCCGATGAGATGGGTGTGAGCGTTCTCGTTGCAGATAAGAAATCGCTATGTCAGCAGGGTTATCAAAATTGGGTGCCTTCCGATCAATGGCAGTCAGTGGATATAGACACAGAGTTGCTCAATGTCTACCAGCGAGTTCAGGTGTGACAAAAATAATACAACTACTCAGAACGCAGGTTTATTTCTTCGGCTGCGTAGGGCGGCGTCAAAAGTCTGCTTGGGGATATATATAACTATTTATATGTTATTTGTATTGGCAGTTGCTCTAATGTGTACTTCAAATACAACAGAACGACCGACTCGGCAGATTTCAATAAGATCTAAGTATCTGGATTTGATTAGGGAGTCCTTATTGCCAACATAAAATGATTCATAGGATGTTTATGATGTCTTGGCAGTCAGTGGTTTTATCCCCGTATATTGCTGATCCTGTAAAAATGAGGGAGGCAGCCAAGGAAGGGCGTTGTTGGTATGAGGACGAGGTTTTTGAAAATCAAAGCAGCAATACATGGATTATATTCATCGGAAGATTGGGTACTCATCCTGATAGTATATGAAGGAAGTGAAAAGTATTAGGTGTAGCTTGAATCCTGTTATTAAACAATTAAATGAAGCAAAGTCCAAAAGGTGGCTTGTAACCGGGGCTGCAGGATTTATTGGATCGCATTTGGTCGAAGTATTACTCGAATTAGAGCAGCATGTCGTCGGATTGGATAATTTATCGACCGGAAATAAAGATAACTTGGTCGAAGTGCAAAAGAATGTCGGCAATGATAAATGGGGAAGGTTTAAATTTATTGAAGGTGATATTTTAGATTTGGAATGCTGCCAACAAGCATGCAATGGCGTAGATTTTGTTTTGCATCAAGCGGCTCTCGGATCAGTTCCGCGATCACTGGCAGATCCTTTAGCGACCAATTCGGCCAATGTGACAGGGTTTTTGAACGTTATAACAGTGGCCAAAAATTTGGGGGTAAGTAGGGTAGTGTACGCTTCAAGCAGTTCAGTTTACGGCAGTCATGAAGCATTACCTAAAAAAGAAGAAAACATCGGGGGTGCTCTTTCCCCATATGCACTTAGCAAGCGGGTGAACGAGCTTTACGCTGGTGTCTTCAAGAAATGTTACGATCTTTCGCTTGTTGGTTTGAGATATTTTAATGTTTTTGGACCTCGCCAGGATCCACATGGTCAATATGCAGCCGTAATACCAAAATGGATATCGGCGATAATCAAAAACCAAGAGGTCCAAATATTCGGTGATGGTGAAACGACACGCGACTTTTGCTATGTAAAAAATGTGGTACAGGCGAATATTTTGTCTGCTCTGGGCGAATTTGAGGGCGAAAAGGGTGCAATAATGAACGTTGCTGTGAGTGAGCAGATCAGCCTTAGCAAACTGTATGAACTGATTCGCGAAATAGTTGCTCATAGAATAACTATCGGTGAAAAGCTGATAAAAAAATTGCCTGAAAGAGATGGAGATATAAAGCAATCGCTTGCGGATATAAGTCTGATACGTGGGCAAATAGGATATAAGCCAGAATTTAATCTCCAAGACGGATTAGAAAAGACTGTGGATTGGCACCTTAAGAAAAATGATAAGGAACGATAATTGAAGACACTCAGAAATTTGCGAGTGTTATGCATTTCAAGTAACTGGCCAGGGCAGCGTCAATCATATGGGGATATATTTTTTAAGCGATGCCTCATGGGGCTGTCGGAGAGAGGGCACCGGATAGCAGTGCTTGCACCTGCAGTGTTCATGCGGGATAAACCAGTACATGAAAGTAATTGGTGCGAAATTAAACAACCCAAGTATATTTCGTTTTCAAACATTCAAATCCCATTGTTTGGAAACACTGTTAATTTGAGTAATTTCTTTAAATCTTCAGTATCATTAAAGGGTTCCAATGAATTTGTTGCTGAGGGAGTAAAGCCGGATATTGTATATGCAAAATTTTTTTCGTCCGCGTTGTCAGCCCAAAAAATCGCACGATATCACAAGATTCCTTGGGTGCTTTCTGTTGGAGAAAGCATATTGGATTACGAAGAAAATATAATACCTATATACACACATTCTGAAATGGTGGATATATTTCAAGATGCTGATGGTATTGAGGCTGTATCAGTTGATTTGGGGAAATACATTACTAATAAATTTGGTGTGCCCCAAAAAAAGGTTCACGTAATTCCGAACGCAGTAGACACCGAATTTTTCAAGCAATTAGATCGTAACGATTCTCGCATACGTCTAGGCCTTGAGCGCAATGATTATTTGGTCTGTTATGTTGGGGCTGACACTCATAATAAGGGGGCGAGGAGGGTTTTGGAGGCAGTTCATCATCTGCAAAAAGACAATCACAATGATATTGGCCTATTGATGTTGGGGAAAACGGAATATTTAAGTAAATATGATGTTGTCAAATATTCTGGCACTGTAAAGCCCGATGAAATGCCTCTTTACATGGCGGCGTCGAATGTTTTTGTGTTACCCACCACAAACGAAGGGATGTGCAATTCAATTCTTGAAGCAATGTCAGCGGGGTTACCAATTATTAGTTCAGATTTACCTTTTAATCACGAAATCATTAATACGACAAATGGAATATTAATAGATCCTTTCGACGTGGGCCAAATTGCTGCTGCAATTTTGCGTTTAAAAAACGATAAACAATTGACTAGTAACTTAAGCCAAGGGGCAAGGCAATTGGCCGAATCAATGGATATTAAAAATCGAATTAGGAATGTGGAAAAAATGTTACACACTACTGTTGGTGCGTAGAATCAGGATATTCAAAATTTTGGAAAACGTCTGGCTTATTGCCTAAGCCGTAAGGCATGTCTTCTGCGCAATTGTACAGTTTAGAATGAATAAACATTGAGAATATTGTATTAGAAAAAATATGGGCTCCGGAGGGGGAAAGATGAAAATACTCGTAATTTCTTTATCACCAATTGCAAGTGATCCGCGAGTTATAAGGCAAATTGAAGCTTTAAATGAAATTGCAGATGTTCGTGTGCTTGGCTACTCACCGCTGCCAGAAAATGTAAAAGGATCAAACGTTTTTCAGCCTGAATTGCTTCCGTGGTATTGTAAAATTATTTTAGGGTTTTTATTGGCATGTAGGGCGCATCGAGCTGCAGAATATATATATTACGAAAAATTAATGGGTTCGTGCATAGCGGGGATCGGGTATGTGCCTGATGTACTGGTTGTGAACGACATTACCGCAATGCCTGTTGCGAAAAATTTCATTAGGCAATGTGGAGCGGGCCCAAAGCCAATTTATCTCGACCTTCACGAATTTGGGCCTGCTGAGGGAGGGGGGCTGATAGATCGACTTATTAAGAATCCGTTCAAATCATATTTGTGCGAAGTATATCTGAGCAGAGCGAATACAATTACTACCGTGAGCTACGGTCTCGTAAAAGCGTATCAACGTTTGACTGATAAATGCGTCCGCTTGATTTCCAATGCACCTTTTTACGAACGATTGATCCCTAGTGAAATATCTGAAGAAAAAGTGAAATTGGTTCATCATGGAGGATTCGGCCCTGGGAGAGATTTTGAAGGCTTGATAGAAACTATGGAGCACTTGGGTGACGGATTTGAATTACATTTTTATCTGATAGGAAATGACAGGCAGCTTAATAACCTCCGGGAAAGAGCCAGGCACTTGCCCGTAATATTCCATGACCCCGTGCC
>Ga0160423_10001385_pt1 | contig 20341 bp, 19 predicted proteins | sample CRUFie14St8metaG_FD_108191 | JGI IMG/M metagenome (GOLD analysis project Ga0160423, IMG submission 108191) | Marine microbial communities from the Costa Rica Dome - CRUD Field 142mm St8 metaG | ecosystem: Environmental > Aquatic > Marine > Oceanic > Photic zone | place: Costa Rica: the Eastern... | reverse complement strand
TGGCGCTCTAGCCAAGCTGAGCTACGCTCCGACCCGAGGCAAGCGCTAATAAGAAGCCAAAAGCGGACAAAAGCAAAGGTTTTTTTCCAGATTGTTCGTGGGTCCGGTGCCTCGAGCAAACAAGGGCTTGGAGTGGCGTTTTATTGGGCTAGAATGGACAATACCGATGATGCGTTCGTTTTTCATCTGGGCAGGGCTTTCGCTGCTGGTTTCGGTGGTGGCGATCTGGGCACGCTGGCGCACGCCCATGATCGACATGGGGCGTTATGACAGCTTGTTTGAGGAAGTGGCGGCACCTTCACCCCTCCATCCAGCCTTGATCAAGGCGGTGGCATGGCAGGAGAGTCGCTTTGATGCCGGGGCCAGGGGCGGGGTGGGGGAACTCGGTCTGATGCAACTCACGGACATGGCTGCTTATGAGTGGGCCGACCATCATGGACAGGTTGCTTTCAAGCCGGAACATCTGCTCGATGCGCGCACCAATGTGATGGCGGGTACGTTTTATCTGGCTAAGCTGGTGAAGCGTTATCAGGACTTGGATCGTCCCTTGGTGTATGCGCTGGCTGACTACAATGCCGGGCGCAAGCCGGTCCTGGGATGGATGGAGGGAGCCGGGGCCACCAATAGTCAGGTTTTTCTCGAACAAATGGACTACCCATCAACGCACGAATACGTTCTACGTGTCCTGAAATACGCCGAGGATTTCCGTTACGACTTCGAACCGGGCCCTGAGGACCCTGCCGTTGAAATGATCCCTGAGGAGCTCCGCGAGAACCTCAACTCGGATCGCACCCCTCCTGCACAAGGTGATGACTCCACGCACTATGATTAGGTCAGGCACTCAACGTGCCTTCTTGATTTTCTGATAAGCGCCCAGCGCTCGTTCGCGCGCAATGGTGTGGTTCACGACCGGATGCGGGTAGGTGACACCCAGCTGGATGCCGGCTGAAGCCAAGGCGAGAGGAGGGACTTCCCAGGGGGCATGGAGATCTGCATCGGAAAGTTCGGCAAGCTCGGGCACCCACCGTCGGATATAATCGCCATGACCATCAAATTTTTTGCTCTGGGTCATTGGGTTGAAGATGCGAAAATAAGGCGCGGCATCGGCGCCACAACCCGCAATCCACTGCCACCCCAGGGTGTTGCTGGCCAGGTCGGCATCCACCAGGGTATCCCAGAACCATTTCGCGCCCTCCTGCCAGCGGATCAACAGATGTTTGACCAGAAAGGAACCCACGATCATGCGCATGCGATTGTGCATCCATCCTGTGGACCAGAGTTCACGCATGCCGGCATCGACCATCGGGTAACCGGTCTGGCCTTTCTGCCAGGCACGAAGCAAGCCCTCGTCTTCCATCCATGGGAAAGCCTCGAACTCGGGACGAAGTGGGCGATCGGTGGTGTCCGGAAAATGATGCAGGAGGTGATGGGCAAACTCCCTCCAACCCAGCTCTCGCATGTAGCACGAGCTCATCAGTGCGGTGGGACTCACGCCTCTGGGTTGGAGTCGTTTCAGGAGGCCATGATAAATTTGTGCTGGAGTGATTTCTCCAAAATGCAGGTGGGGAGAAAGACGTGAGGTTCCCTCGATGCCGGGAAGATCTCGGCCGACCTCATAAGTCTCGTAAGCCTCAGAAGCAAACCGCTCCACTGCCTGAGCGGCGCCTTTTTCGCCAGGTTGCCAGATATCTTTCCACCCGGCATCCCATGAAATGGAAGGCAGCAGGTGAAGAGACTCCAGTGGGTCAGAGGCAGGCCACTGTTGGGGAGAGGGCCAATGGGTAGGGGCTGGAAGGGGTTTGCCCGGTTCAAACCCCTGACTCTGAGCCCGCCAGAACGGAGTGAATACCTGAAAGGGTTTTCCGCTCTTGTTGCGGACTTCAGTTGGTTCCCACATCAGGTGTCCACCAAAGGTTTTCCACGTGATGTGTCTTTCATCCAGAAAACCTTGCACGGCGTGGTCGAGCGCATCGGTGGAGCGATCGTACGCGCGACTGGCATAAACCGCCTTCGCACCGGTCTCAGCGATCAGTTTTGCAAGGACCTCCGCGGGGTCTCCCTGGCGAACAATCAGCCTTGCCTCCAGGGCCCGCAACCGTGCCTCGTGAGCTTGAAGGGCATGATGCAGCCACCACTGAGAGGCTGCCCCTATGGACGGGACGGTTTCCGTCTCGTGGATGTAGAGCGGAAGGATGGGCGAACCTCCCTTCAACGCTTCTGAAAGGGCGGCATGATCTTCAAGTCGCAGATCGCGACGAAACCAGAGGATGATGGGCGCTGGACTCATGTTTGATAAAAAGATTTGAAAACTGTGCCACGAATCAGTGTGAGTGCAACCAGGGGATCCACCCACTACCGGGACATGTCTTCGGCCTGGAGGTATTCGCGATGGGTGAAGAGCAGACAGCCCACGCCCAGGCTGATAAGGGTTGCCATGGCGAGCATGAGAAGAGAAAGCCAGGGCTGAGCGGAATCACGCACCAGGTGCGCCCCAATCTCGGGATGCAGGGCGAGGAGATCTTTGAGGTGATGCGTCACGGAGAGACTGTGAAGGTTGGTGGGGATCTGTCCCACGCCAAATTCGATCACGCAACCATAGATTAGACCTAAAACAAGATACTTTCGGGTCAATAATCCCATCAGGGAACTGATGGCTCCATAGACCAGGATGGCAGGAACGGCAACGCTCATGAGGCCCAGCATGACGGGTAACCATCCTTCGACCTCCTGCAGCCACCACATGCTTCCAAACGCCAGATAGGTCAGGGCGACGATGATACATGTCCACAGGCACTGACAGGTATATTGGCCGACGAGAAACTGCCATCGGCGTATGGGACGGGTGAGGATGTAGCAGGCTGTATCCTCCTGCAGGTCATCCCTGACCAGGCCACCAAAGCTATGCAGGCAAAACAGGGGAAGGGCGAGGAAAGTATAAAGGTCGATCGTAAAGAGCATCCATCCGCCCATGGATTGAAAGGAAGAAGCCCTGAGGTAGCCCAGGAGGGGGAGTCCCAGTACGTGGAGCAGGATCGCCAGGGACTTGCGCCAGCTGAGTTGCGAGCGCCAGGTCAGGCACCACAAGCCTGCAAGGCTTTGCCAAGTGCCAGGGTGCCGTGGGGCAGCTCGCATGCGCAGGTCTTGTGCTGAATCGCTCTCGGCCTTCATGAGTGAGTGACCTTGTTGAAAAGGGTTTGGAGGGATCGGTTCCCGCTGCGAATTTCATGGATGGCCTGACCGCTTTCTCGCACGAGCGATGCCCATTGCGGAAAAAAGCCTTGAGGATTTTTGATGCGGAACGTCAGTCGACCTTCCTCCCGATGGGCATCAAAACCCAGCAAATAACCGCCTTCAAACAGGAGTGCTGCCAGGCCTTCAGGGTCTTCGCAAAGGACCGTAAGTTGTTCGGGCCAGTCCGTCAGGCCAGAACGTATGTGCTGTCGGGCGCCGGTGGCCATGACTCGCCCCCAGTTCAGAATCATGATGTTTCGGCATAGGGGCTCCAGCTCGGCCAGGATGTGGCTGGAGATAAGAATGTGCACTCCTTGAGCCGCCAGTTCCTTGAGGATGGTGGCGATCTCCTGTCGGCCCATGGGGTCGAGCCCATTCATGGGTTCATCCAGCACCAGCAAATCGGGCTGGTGCATGATGGCTTGAGCCAGCTTCACGCGCTGCCGCATGCCTTTGGAAAACTGTCCCAGCCGTTTGCCCCAGTCAGCTTCCCGCAATCTTACTTTGGCAAGGGAGGCTGAAGCGATTGGGCCTACCTGCTGTCGTGGGAGCCCCGAGAGCAAACCCAAACCGGTCAGCCATTCCAAAGGGCGAAGGTGTTCGGGGAGGGCCTCCTTTTCCGGACAGTAGCCCAGACGAGCCAGGCTGGGGGGATGGTTCCAGGGAGTGTGGCCGAGAACCGTCAGCGTACCGGAACTGGGTTTGAGTTGGCCAGTAATGATCTGGATCAGGGTGCTCTTGCCAGCTCCATTGGGGCCTACCAATCCGGTGATGCCCGGCAGGATGTCAAAACTGATATGGTTGAGTCCCATCACCAGTCCATACCAGCGACTCACCTGGCGAGCTTCAATGATCCGAGCACTCATTCGGGTTTTACCTTTCGCTTGAGAATGATCGCGCTCATTCCCACCATGATGGCCGCACCCACCCAGGGGGCGGAACCCTCAGCGGTAGGGAAACGCATCCATCTTTCGGTGAGGCTGGTGAAGCTTCCTAGGATGGGGAGGTTTTCCATGAGCTGCGAGACATGAGCCGACGGGTTGAAAAGTTGGATGGCCCATTGATCCAGGATGTGGGTGAAGCTCAAATACGCCAGCCATGTATGATCTTCCCCCTGGGACTTGGCCAGAAAGTGGCCGAGGATCCATAAAACCAGCCAGATTACGGTGGTGGCCTTCTCACGCTGGGAGAGAGCGGAAACTCCCATGGCCAGCAGACTCAGGAAGGTGATGGAGGCGATCACAAAGCCGATGCTCTGAAACAAGGCCAGGCGGGCATGCCAAAGAAAGAACCACTCCGGTGAAAGCAGGCAGCCCAGTAACCAGGCCTGAATGATGGGCAAGAGCCAGACAAAACCCAGCAGTCCGAAAACGGCCATGAACTTGCCGAAGAGATAGTCTCCCTGGTCAAGGGCCTTGGATCGATAGATGATGATCGCGCGACTGAAGAGATCCTGTGAAATGAGCGTCGGGATCATTAAAGTCACCAGGACCAGGGAGAGGGGCTGAAACCAGCGAGTAAAGTAATAGAAACACAAACCGTAGGTGCTGCTTACCGAGAGGTCCGGGCGTTCCAGAATCCAACTCACCAGGCCACCTACCAGGGCACGTGGCTGGGCATCCATCTGGTTGACGACGGTATAAATGACGCTGTCCTTGACCAGCAACTGGCCCACCCCGAAGAGAATGGCACTTTGCCCGAGGCAGAGCACCCAGGCGGCCAGGCTCAGGTGCCGCACCCATTTGTTGGACCACACCGAGCGAAAGGCCTGTGCTGCGACGGCCAGACGCCGGTGCCAGATGCCACGGGCCTGCCCCTTCCAGTGTTCGTAGAGATCAGGAAGCAGGTTCATCATGGGTTTCGAGGGCTTGAACGAAGAGGGCCTCGAGCTGGTTGGGGCTTTGAAGGATTTCCAGCGGTGTGATTCCGGCCTGATCCAGGGCTTCTACCAGGGGACCCAGATGGTCGCACCCATGTTCGACCTGGACATGCCCGTTGGTCAGCAGGGTGGTCTGCCAACCCGAGCGCTGCATACAGGTCATGACCGTCTCGGCAGGAGACTCGGTGATGATTTCAGCCGTGGGCTTGCGTTGGGCCTTGAGCCGATCGATGCGATCCTGCATCAGTACTTTGCCCATGGCGATGATGGTGATCTGATCGCAGATGCGTTCGACATCGCTTAGGAGATGGGACGAGAGGACCACGCTGATCCCATGGTCCTTCCAGAGGGAGCGGATGAGCTCGAGAATTTGTTCCCTGCCCGACGGGTCCAGACCGTTGGTGGGCTCGTCCAGAAAGACAATTTCCGGGTCATGCACAATGGCCTGGGCGAGTTTCACCCGCTGCTTCATGCCCGTGGAATAGGTGTCGACCTTGCGATAACGCTCCTGGCCCATACCGACAAAATCAAGCATCTCATGAGCGCGTTGTCGGGCGTCCTGAAAGGGCATGCCTGAAAGTTGGGCGCAGTAGGTGACATACTCACACCCGACCATGCCTGGAATGTGGCAGTCTTGCTCGGGTGCATAACCGACGCGGGTGCGGATGTCGCGGCCCGCACGGGCAATGTCGCTGCCCAGAAGCCAGGCCTTACCGGAAGTGGGCTTGAGGAGTTGCAGCAGGCACTTCATGAAGGTGCTCTTGCCGGCACCATTGGGGCCCAGAAGGCCGACGGCACCCGGAGGGATCGTTACCGAGACCTCCTGAAGAGCCCACTGCGATCCGAAGCGCTGACTCAAGCCTTCGGTCTGGATCACTGTGTCTGGCATCCTGCTGGAATTACGTCAGAACTAACGTCCGATCACCATGACAGGCCGGCTCAGGCTCGACAAGCTTGCGATGGGGCAAGAGCAAAGGTTGGGTTCATGCGTCCTCTTTCTGACTGAGCCCTAACGAAGGAGAAAGACATTGCCTTCATGCATGGCCACTATGAGACTGATCCTTCCGTGAGAACACCGCTTCCAGTCTATGATATCCACCAAGACTATGATTGGAACTATGCCTATGCTCCAAAGCTGTCCATGGAATCCATCGATTCCATGGACCCTGTACCCGGACAGTGGACTTATGCCGGGTTGTCGGTTCCCTCTCCGTTGGCCATGGCGGCGGGCCCGCTTCTCAATAGCCAGTGGCTGCTTTACTACGCGCGCCTGGGGTTTGACGTGCTGACCTACAAGACCGTGCGCCGTTGTGAACGTGCCAGCTACCCCATGCCCAACCTGGTGCCGGTTGTTTCAGACGTTCTCACGCCCGGGGTACCTGCGGTGAATGCGCAAGCCACGATGGGGGATGCCTGGGCCGTCTCTTTTGGCATGCCCTCCAAGATGCCAGCGGTGTGGCGCTCCGACGTCGCCCTCTGTCGGTCACACTTGGCATCTCACCAGATCCTTTCGGTCTCAGTGGTGGCGACTCCAGATGCGACGACCAGCGCTGTGGCTCTGGGCGAGGATTACGCCCAATGCGCGGTGTGGGCTTTTGAAAGCGGTGCCGACGTGGTGGAGTTGAATTTTTCCTGCCCCAATGTCTCCACCTCCGATGGACAACTTTCCAATCAGCTGGATGCGGCAAAGGGGGTCCTGGAAACCGTCCGTGCTGCGGTAGGGGATTGCCCTCTGTTGGTCAAGCTGGGTGTCGTGGACGACATGGAACAGATCGATTTGTGGATTGCCCTGGCTCAGTTGACACGCATTGGATTGGTGATGATCAATTGTGTCGGAGCTCGAGTGCTAACGGTGGGTGCTTCCTCCAATACCTTTCACTTTGGCGGAGACTCTCGAGGCATTGCCGGCAAGGCTATTGCTCCTGCTGTGAAGCAACAATTTCATGCTTTCGCAGAGGCCCGAAAGCGGCAGCAGGCCAGTGTGAGCCTCCTGCCGGTCGGGGGTATTGATCAGGCTGAGGAAGTCACCTGGTTTCTGGACCAGGGTGCCGAAGCCATTCAGGTGGCCACCGCTCCCATGCTCAACCCGCACTGGGCCATGGAGATCCGTCAAGGCATGCACCCTTCGAGGCACCGATAATGACAAAAATGTCATGAGCCAACTGCAATCCTCCATTGCCAGGCAGCCCATCCGGTTCTAATTTGGAATCAGACAAGTGGCTTCTCAAAAAAGCGTCAACCAAGGCTTGTCGACACTTCAAACATGTATTGGATCTTATTCATTGGAACCTTGCTGATGGGTCTTTGGGCCCAGGCCAAAGTCAAGGGTGCCTATCGGCGCCAGTCACAGATACGGGCCCACAACGGTTATTCCGGAGCCCAGGTGGCGGCCCAAATGCTCCAGCGTGCCGGCATCCAGGATGTTGGTATCGAAATGCAGCGGGGCATGCTCAGTGACCATTATAATCCGACCCGCAAGCGTCTGGTCCTCTCCGAAGAAAATTATCATGGTACTTCGGTTGCTGCGATTGCCGTTGCGGCTCATGAGTGCGGTCATGCCCTGCAGCACCAACAGGCCTACGGGCCACTGAACATCCGCATGGCCTCAGTCGGTATCACCTCCTTCGCCAATGGCATGCTGACCTGGCTCATGGTTGGAGCCTTGTTTCTGGGGCTGATTCCCATCCAACTGGCCCTGCCCCTTCTGGTGGGTTGCTGGGGCATCATCATGGCCTTCAACCTCATCACGTTGCCTGTGGAATTCGATGCTTCGCGACGAGCCAAGGTGATGCTCACTGAAATGGGCTTCACCGCAACAGCCACCGAAGACAGAGGGGTCTCCGAGGTGCTCAATGCTGCGGCCTGGACCTACGTCGCTGCCTTCATTACTTCTTTGGCTTACTTCCTGTATTATTTGCTACCTTTTCTGACAGGCCGCAGCGACGATTGAAGCAGGGACCTCCTTCCCTCGTGGGCAAGGGTTTCAATGGACTTTTCCCTCCCGTGGGTCGCCGCAGAAATTCATCAGCTTGATGGCAGATTCGCGTTGCCACAGCTAGGCTGCGATCGGCAAGATACGTGGGTGAGTCACAAGAGCAAAGCCCCGGGCTTGTCGGCCTACCCGCGTCTGGACCCGCAAGGCATTCGCCCCAACATGAAAGTGGCCGATCTGATTGATCAGGCGTTCCTCGCCTACAATGGTGGGCGGTTACGGGAAGCGGCCCACTTATTGACCACCCAAATGCTGCCCCGTGAGGGGACCCTGGGCATGAGTCTTACCGGAGCGCTCACTCCCGCCGGTCTCGGGAAATCCTGTCTCATCCCGTGGATGAAGGCGGGTTTTGTCGACTGGGTCGTTTCGACCGGTGCCAATCTCTATCACGATCTGCATTACGGCTTGGATTTGAATTTGCATCAAGGTTCTCCCTTCCTGGACGATGTGCAGTTGCACCGCGATGGCGTGGTGCGCATCTACGATGTCCTATTTGATTACGATGTCCTTCTCGACACCGATGCCTTCGTGCGCCAGGTCATTCAGGGGGAGGAGTTTCAGCGCGTCATGGGCACCGATGAGTTTCACTACTTGCTGGGCAAGTATGTGGCTGAACGAGGTCGCAGGCTGGGGCTCAAGGATAGCTCAGTGCTGGCGACAGCCTACCGTTATGGCATCCCTATTTTCACCAGCAGCCCGGGCGACAGTTCCATCGGGATGAACGTGGCCGCCATGGCCCTGCGAGATCAGGCCCTCCAGTTTGATGTCAACCGCGATGTCAATCAGAGCGCCTCTATCGTCTATGATGCCAAGGCTTCCGGGCGCACGTCTTCGGTTTTCATTCTGGGGGGAGGTAGCCCGAAGAATTTCATGCTCCAGACCGAGCCTCAGATCCAGGAAGTGATGGGGATTGATGAGAAGGGCCACGATTACTTTCTGCAGTGCACCGATGCCCGGCCTGATACCGGAGGCTTGAGCGGTGCCACTCCGGCTGAAGCCGTCAGTTGGGGCAAGGTCGATCCTCAGGCCTTGCCCGATTGTGTGGTGGCCTATGTGGACTCCACGGTTTCGCTGCCACTGCTCACTGCTTACTGCCTTTCTCGGGTGCCCAAACGCCCGCACAAGCGGCTCTATGACCGCCGCGATGAACTGATGGGGGCCTTGACGCAAGCCTATCTCAAGGTGGGAAGTGTGGCCAAAGTTCAGGCGAAGCGGCATCTGGCCAAGCGGGTCACGAGTGCTGGTAAACAAGCCAAGCGCCCTACCTGCCGAAAATGAAAAGCGACCTTCAGGAAAGAGGTTCCCCAAAAAATTCAAGCGATGCATTGGGCTGGTTCCTTTTGTTGATATGCCTGGGCGCACTGGTCGGTTCCTTTGGGGTGTTGGCAGACGATGCGCCCAAGGCATCGTCTGGAAAAATCCTGAAGGTGATGTCTTATAATATTCATCATGGTGAAGGGACCGACCGGCGTCTGGATCTGGAACGCATTGCGGCTGTCATAGCCGATTCGGGGGCAGACATCGTGGCCCTCCAGGAGTTGGATCAATCCACCCGTCGTGCTGGTGGGGTAGCCCAGACCGAGGTTCTGGCCCATCACCTTGGGATGCATCATCAATTTGCCAAGGCCCTTCATTTTCAGGGTGGGGCCTATGGTCTAGCAGTGTTGAGTCGGTGGCCCATCCTGCGGCATCGCGTTCACGCCCTGCCCTATCGCCTAGGCCAGGAGCCTCGCATTGCGTTGGAGACCTGGATTGCGCCGGGAGAGGGTCGCCCGGAGTTACACCTGGTGGATGTGCATCTCTGTCATATGAGCTCTGAGACGCGACAGGAGCAAGTGCAACGGGTGCTCCAGCTGATCGATCACCGTGGCGCCGTACTGACTCTTCTTGCAGGAGACTTCAATGCCCTCCCCGAGAGCTCGCCCATGGAATGGCTGTGGGAACAAGGATGGCAGGATGACCTTAAGCCTCACCGTGGTATTGATTATGTGCTTCGTGCGCCTAGCTCTAAACTCAAGCCCCGCTCGGCCAAAATCCTCGACGCACCCACCGCCTCGGATCACCTGCCGGTCATGATGACCTATGATTGGCCGGAGGTGGACTGAAGCCCCTCCTTGAGGTCTTCCACAAAATAGCGCACATCCTCGGGGGTCGTGTCCCACGAGCACATCAGGCGACAACCTTTTTCTCCGATGAAGGCATAGAACTTCCAACCCAGATCTTGCAGATAGCGGATCAGGCTCTTGGGCATTTCCACGAAGACCGAGTTGGCTTGTCTGGGAAAGAGAATCTCAATACCCTCCACCGGGTTGAGCAGTTCATGCATCAAGGCGGCCATGGCATTGGCATGAGCCGCATGCTTGAGCCATACCCCATTTTGCAGCATGCCTACCCAGGGAGCCGAGAGGTAACGCATCTTGGATGCCAGCTGGCCGGCCTGCTTGCAGCGGTAATCAAACTCATGGGCCAGTCGGCGATTGAAAAAGACCACCGCATCTCCTACCGCCGAGCCATTTTTGGTGCCCCCCAGGCAAAGTACGTCAACCCCGGCCTGCCAGGTGAGGGCTTTGGGAGCGACGCCCAGTTGTGCCACGGCATTGGCAAAGCGGGCCCCGTCCATTTGCAAGGTCAGCCCCAGGTGCTTGGCCCGGCAGCCCAGTGCTTCCAGTTCATCCAACGTGTAGCAGGTACCCATTTCGGTGGCCTGAGTGACACTGATCACCTTGGGTTTGGGGTAGTGCACGTCGGTGCGGCGCCGGACCATGGCTTCTACCGCGTCGGGGTGGATTTTACCATTGGAGCCTTCGATCAATTGCACCTTGGTGCCATTGGAAAAGAACTCAGGAGCCCCGCATTCATCCCGTTCCACATGGGCGAAGTCATGGCAGAGGATGCTGTGGTAGGATTGGCACATGGCAGCCAGTGACAGGCTGTTGGCAGAGGTGCCGTTGAAAACGAAAAAGACTTCACAGTCGGTTTCAAACACCTCACGGATCATGTCGCAGGCTTTCACCGACCAGGGGTCTTCACCATAAGCCGGCTGATGATCCCGATTGGCCTCTTCCAATGCCTGCCATGCCTCGGGGCAAACTCCTGCATAGTTGTCGCTGGCAAAATGACGTGGGCGTTCTTTTTTCATGGTGTGCTTGAACCCTCTTGGATGCTTGAGCAACTTGCCAGCGCCCTGGCCTTCTGGCCAGCCGGAATGTCCTCAGGACCCTTTGATCATGGCTTTTCCCTGTTGCCGCGGAAGGGGTTATGAGGCAAATTTTGAGATTATGAACCGTTTTTCACTCTCCATCCTGGGATCCCTTGCACTGGTGTTTACTCTGACGCTGAAGGGTGCTGAAAAGCCCACTCATTCAGCCGTCACGCCCGCAGCACGGGAAGGTGGTTGGATGAAACGCCACGACCAATTCAATCAAAACGTTCAAGCCCACCAGGGAGATATCGACTTGATCTTTGTGGGCGATTCCATCACCCAGGGATGGGAAGGTGCGGGCAAGGCAGTCTGGGAAACCTACTACGGACACCGCAAGGCACTGAATCTGGGGATTGGTGGAGATCGCACTCAGCATGTTCTCTGGCGTTTGGACCACGGTAATCTTGAGGGTATTTCACCCAAGGTGGCGGTGGTGATGATCGGTAACAATAATTCAGGGGACGATCGCAATACGGCCGATGAGATGGTCGATGGCATTACTGCAGTGGTCCATAAGCTCAAGGCCAAGCTTCCAGAGACAAAGATCCTGCTTCTGGGTATCTTCCCGCGTGGAGAAAACTTCAACGACCAGCGAGGCAAGATCCTGCAGGTCAATCAGGCTATCCAGAAGCTTCAGGACTGGAAGCGGGTGCAATACCTGGACATCGGTCATCGCTTCATGGAGCGTTCGGGAAGCATTCCAAAGGCCATCATGCCCGATTTCCTCCACTTCTCCACCGCCGGTTACGGCATCTGGGCCTCGGCGATGGAAAAGCGCATCTCCACCCTCCTCAAAGATCGACCGGTTGAAATGACCCATGCCGACTTTAGTGGAGAATGGACCTTTTCCATTCAGGGACCCAACGGTGAAATGGTGGATTCACCCTTGAACATCAAACAAAATGGTGCGCGCATTCGTGGCTCCATGACCATGGGGCCTGACCGGTCTTTTAATCTGGAACACGGTGGCATCTTTGGGGATCAAATTGCCTTAACCATCAACCGCGACCGACCCCAGGGCGGGCAGATGATCTACCAGCTCAAGGGAACCCTCAAGGACCAGCGTCTGGAAGGAAAGGTGACTGCCAAGATGGATGGTGAAACCACCACCATTGACTGGAGCGCCAAGCGATAGGCTTGGTCTGAAAATGTCTTTTGAACAGGATCAAAGCCTTCCCGCGAAGTAATCCAGGCGGCGTTTGACTTCGTCACGATCTTCGGGGTCCTTTAATTGGGACACGTCAAAGGGCAGGGGGTTTTCCACCCGGTCGTGGAACAGCACTGCACTATTAAGGGTGATGAGTTTCACTGCATGGCTGACTTCTTCATTGAGGATTTCATAAAACGTTGGGCGTGGGTCCCGTTTGCCGATGAGCCCCAGAAATTCAGCGGCACGAAGTCTTACGAGTGGATCTTCAGCCTTGAGCAGGGCCTTGGCCTGTGGAACAAAGGCTGCCGCCTCTTCGCCGAAAATACTGCACACCGTCAAGGCCCAATAGCGTATGGTGGGATCTTCGGTTCGAAGGGCACGCATGAGATTGCGCTCGGCCTGATCAAATGGTTCCAGCGCCAGGTTGCAGATGCGAAGCAGTTGTCGAATGTCCCGTTGGTGCTCATGGCCATAGCCAATACCATCCTCAAGGGCATGCTCTATCATCTCACTCTCGGGATAGAGGCTCAGGTCATTGATGCGGTTCATGTGATAGCTCAGCCGATCGCGCATAACCTCCAATAGCGCGGCATGACCGGGGCTTTGCGCCAGGTTGTTGACTTCATCCGGATCTTCTTGAAGGTCAAAGAGCATTTCCACCGGTTTGGGCTGGAAAAATGCGCTTTGAGCGGCGTTGAGCTTGCCCTCCGTAAAGAGCTTCCGCCACTCGGCATAAGCGAGCATGCGGTATCGATAGTTGTTTTGAAGCCCATCTGGATAGAAGGGCTGAAAACTACGAATATACTTGATGGAACCTTTGCGAAGGGAGCGGACCATCTCGTATTTCTCATCAAAGCGATCGGCATGACCAAAGGCTTCATCCCGTGATTCGAGGCGTGCAGCGGTAAAGAGTTCTCCTAGAAAAGGGTTCCCATCCATCACGGCTGGAATCGGTAGTCCTGCCAGGTGAAGCAGCGTAGGCCCAAAATCAATAAAACTCACAAAACCCTGCGGACGGGTGCCAACTTTGAGTGGAAGGCGCTCGCGCCAGGTCTCGGGAATACGAATGACCAGAGGTACGTGGAGACCGGTTTCATAAAGGTAGCCCTTCCCACGGGGCAATACTCCGCCATGATCCCCAAAGTAGAAAATGAAAGTGTTCTCCAGTAAACCATCGGCTTCAAGTTGTCGGACCAGGTTGCCGACCTGTCCATCGACCTGTTGGATGCGGTCGAAGTAGCGCGCCTTTGTGAAACGAAAGGTTGGTGTGTCGGGTTGGTAGGGTGTGAGATAAATGTCAGTGGCGTCGGTCCGGTTGGGTTGCTGAGTGAAAGCCGTTTCATCAAAATGCAGAGAACTTTCGTGAGTGGTGGTGAAGGTCTGCATGTGAAAAAAGGGTGTTTGTGGTGTGGGGCGATTGCGCCAGCTGGCCTGGCGAGAGGAGACATCCCACAAGCCTTCTCCCTCGACCACATTGTAATCTTTTTTTTGGTTATTGGTGGTGTAATATCCGGCCTCTCGAAGCAACGCTGGCCACATGCGTACGCCCTCGGGAAGTTGGGCCGGCTGGAGCTTGCGATGGTATTGAAACCCTCCTCGAGGCGCGAGAATCCCGGTCATCAGAGTGGTGCGGGCCACCGAACAAACCGGAGCGTTGGAAAATGCATGATCAAAGACCAAGCCTTCCTTGCCCAGAGCGGCAATGGCTGGCGTGGCTCCGTGTTCGTTGCCGTAGAGTTGCATGTAGTGCTTGGAGTTGTCTTCGGAGAGGATGAAGACAAAGTTGGGAGGGCCTTGGGCTGCTCGGGCACTGAGCCATGGCCCTGAGCACAGGATGAAGGCAATCAGCGGGCAGGCGTGTCGCAGGCGATCAAGGAGCGAGGGGATGGATTGCATGGCCTCATCCAATCACAAACAAAGCTTCCTTGGCAACCCCGAGCGGTTGCCGGGCTCAACGATACCAACCCAGGTCCTGCAGGCGCTGGAGTTCTCCGACGATATCCACACCCTTGTAAAAAGGAAACTAACCCTTGAGTCTTTGGGGTTCTCCTGGGCCGCAGTCCGGAAATTGGGGGTCGGAATGCATGCAGGGGCAGGGTGCGTTTGCCCAGCATTGTTGGTTTTGGGTCTGGGCGGTGATCGCCCATCGCCTCCCCTAAACATCATGGCAGGCAATGCAAGGGTGAAGAAGTAACTTGTTGTCGTTTGTTTGAACGTCGAATCCAGCGAGTTCACGAAACATCACAAAGTTCTGAACTCGGAGATCATCCAGCGCCGCCTCGCTTTCGTTGCGAAGCGACATGTCCATGATCAAGCCGCCGTGGGCCCCTGCCACATGGGTGCCAAAAGAGATCCCGTTGGGAAGAAGACGCTCCATGCTCAGATAATGATCGGGGTGCCGCGTCCATTCGGTAGGTTTTAGAGCGATGGATTGCTTATCCCGGACCGTGGGAATGTGAGTATGGGCCAAGCAGGTCAGTCCCAAATTAGACCAGATGGCCTCTGGGATATCCAATACGGCATAACCTCCTCCTTTCCAGGGAGCAAAGGCACTGACCTTGGTTTCGCGCTGAGGATCGATTGCCCCGTCCAGAAACCCAATGCGGGGATGGCGGCCTCCAGGGTAGGGAAGGACGAGTAGATGCGACGGGCTGGATCGACCACTTTTGCATGGCCTTTTCAATATGCTGATGACTCAGACCGCTAGCCGATGCTGCTTTCGACACCGTGAAATTATGATGGGTGATCATGTTCTCCAGCCAGTAGCGCAGCTCATAATCATGGCTAGGTGTGCGTGCCACTGAAGAGCCTGCCTGGAGGTTTGATCCCAACCCGAGCCCCCAGACAAGCCACCAAGGGGCAATTGTTCCCAGAGGGGCTTTCAGAGACCGCAAGGCACCTTGACTGATGGAGAAAGAGAAAGGAAATTGCTGAATAGCCTGACGATGTCAGAAAACAGGGCTGAGGGGTGTATGAGTAGGTTGTAACCTCCCTTCATGAAAAGTCGATTGATATTCAAAGGGCGACCCGCTAGCGTGAAGTGATGTTGGACGACCGCTCCTACATGCAATCCTCCTACGAGCCTGCAAAGCGCTACCCTGCCGTGGTGGTGCTGATGGGGGTCTGTGGTGTGGTCTTCCTTCTCCAGGTAATCACCCGCACGCCTGGCTTTCCCAGTTTGTGGGACAAATATTTTTTTCTTAGTCAAGTGGGGGTGGGAAGCGGTTTTCTTTGGCAGTTGATCTCCTTCCAATTCATTCACGGTGACGTGTGGCACCTGCTTTTTAATGGTTGGGCGCTGTATGTTTTTGGCCGGTCGATCGAGGAGACGCTGGGCAAGGATGGTTTTTTGAGTCTCTTCTTCATGTCAGGTGCTGTGGGTGGGCTGCTTCATTTGCTCATTGCGTGGCTCACCGTTGGGATGCAGGTGCCTCAATACATGGTGGGAGCCTCAGCAGGTATCTATGGTCTGATTGCCGTTTTTGCCCGTCTGTGGCCCGATTCCCCTCTTATGCTCTTTCCTTTCCCGGTCACCATCCGGGTGAAGCATTTGTTCATCTTGCTGCTGGTCATCGCAGGCTTAGGTCTGCTCTTTTCCAAGGCAGGCCAGGTGTCGCATGCGGGACATTTCGGAGGAGCCATCGGTGGTTTGCTCTATGCCCACTATTTCATGGGTAGAAGTTCGCCAGTCTTTGTAGCGCAGTCAGAGCCTGTGCGCCCCAAGGCCCGCAAGGCAGCCCCGGTGGCCAAAGTGACCCGGATGTTTGGTCAGAAGGCTTCGCGCTTGCAGAAACCAGCCGAGCTGACTCGCGAAGAATTCATTTCCCGTGAAATTGATCCGATTCTGGAAAAAATTTCAGCTCATGGCATGCACAGCCTGACCGACAAAGAGCGCCGTCTGCTGGAGTCGGCTCGCTCCAAACTGGACGGTCGATCGCGTTAGTATCCTTCTTTCAGGACAGGAGTCAGAGGATCACGGCTCCTTTACATTTTGAGGGATTATAGCCGCCCCCAAAGCCAAGGGACTATGATCAAGGCACTGCCCATTGTAGTGCGAGAATTGCAGGTGGCTAGCCGCCGACCCTCCACCCATGATGGCGTATGCTTTGTTCTCTTGCAGGTTCTACCCTGGTCATGGTGGCTCTGATGAGTGTGTCGCTGGCCAGTCTTAGAGGCCCCACTCAGTCAAGTCAGGGACAGGAAATCTTTCATTCATTGAGTTTGGCCGCATTTGCCTTCTGTGCGCTTGCTGGCGTATTTGCCTGTCCCGATGCCTTGAGTCGTGAACGTCGAGAAGGTACCTTGCGGCTCCCGTTTCTCACCGATCTGCATCCCTAGGATGTCATCATGGGTAAATGGACGGGGCATGGCATCAATCTCTTTTTTGGATTGCTTGGAATGCTCCCATTTTTTGCCCTGACCTTGCAATTGGGGGGCACTTTTGGCCTTTTTTTGAAAACCATCATCTCCCTTCTCAACACCCTCTTTCTTTCTATTGCTACCGCCTTGCTATTTTCATCGTTCAGTCAGGACGAACGTCGCAGCTTGATGGCCTCTTTGGCTGTGGTTGGGACGCTCATCCTGGGACCAGCCGTTGTTGTTGAATTCCTGGTGGGTCTCGGCTGGAACGCTGTCTTTGCCTGGGGCATCATCCGCCGCTGCGTTCTATCCCGGTTTGAAAGAACGGTGGCCGAGGGTGCCATGGGTGCTTCCAAAGCGTCGAACACCCACTAGTCTGACCAAGCATGTCTGAGTGCATCGGGCTGAGAACCTTGCTGGCGAAGGGTTCTCAGGCTGAGAGACGCATCTCGCTTTGCCAGTCGCTGCCCATTAGCATCGCACACCAATGGACAATGGTAGAAATCGGGGGCCTGCCACCCAAGAGCACGATAGATCAGGAGTTGTCGGGCAGTGGATACCAACAAGTCCTCTCCCCGAACCACTTCGCTGACCTGCATGCGATGATCATCGACCGTCACGGCCAGCTGATAGGATGGCACTCCATCGGAACGCCAAATCACAAAATCACCAAAGTCGCGTCCTGCTTCATAAGATAGGGGGCCCAGACGGCGGTCTTCAAAGACGATGTGTTCTCCCTTGGGGACCTTGAATCGCCAACAATGGGGTTGATCCGTGATTTCTCTGATGGAAGCCGAGTCGCTGGGGCGGCAAGTGCCCGGATAGAGCCATTCATCATCTGTGGCGTGTGGGGCACGCTGGGCTTGCTGGATATCTTTTCGGGAACAGGTGCATGGATAGAGGTAACCTTTTGCTTTGAGTTGGGCCATCGTGGCCTGATAGAGAGAGGTCGAGGTGCTTTGGAGGTAGGGTGTGTGGGGTCCCCCCACATCGGGCCCTTCCTGCCATCGAAATCCAAACCAGCTCAGGTCCTTGTAACAGTCACGGACAAACTCTGGTTTGCAACGGGGCCCATCCAGGTCCTCCATGCGGAGGATGAGAGTGCCCTTTTTTGCAATCGCTCGCTGTTGAGCTTTCCAGAAAGTCCGTGCGTGGCCCAGATGCAGGTGTCCTGTCGGTGTGGGGGCAATCCGTCCTCGATAAATGCGTGGGGCATCTTCCATCAGAAAAGGCTTTTGGGATGATCCGCCAACCAGGATTCAAAACCAGGCAATGGAAACGAGAGCATGGACTGAAGCTTGGAACAGTCCAGTGTGGTGTCCGGCGCACGGGGTGGACCTTCGTAGGAAGCCAGGGAGGTGGCACGGATCAACGAGGGATCATGTCCCCACCGGTCGTTGAGCAGGATGCCAATGGCATGGCGTGAGAGGCGCTGGGACCCGCACAAGTGGTAAAGCCCGCTCAGGCCTTTCTCGAGCATTTCCCACAGGGCCCTTGCCATGACCGTCGCCGCCAAAGGGCTTCGAAACTCATCCACAAACAAGGGGATCGGCGTACCTTTTCTGAGAGCCGCTCGTATTTGTTCGTTGAAACCACGGTCTCCGGTGGGAGAAATACCTCCATTGAGAGAAGTGCGGACGATGGAGTGGTGGGGATTGCCTGCCACCACCGCCTCTGCGTCCCATTTGGTGCGGGCGTAGGTGTTGAGGGGATGGGGGGGATCATTCTCGGCGTAATGTCCTTTTTGGCCGTCAAAGACCAAGTCGGTGGAGAGAAAGATAAGAGGAATGGAATGGGCCAGCTGGGCCAGGTGGCGTGTCGCATCCACATTGATCGCTTGGGCTTCCTTGGGTTGGGCTTCGCATTGAGGACTTTTGCTCATGGCGGCACAGTGGATGACGGCAGCCGGTCTACGATCCTTGAATTGCCTTTCGACAGCCTTAAAATCTAACAAATCAAGGTTACGGCGCAGCCAACCAATGACCCGCTTGTTCCCGGGGCATTGCTTCACCACATGGTGGCCAATGAGGCCGCCAGCCCCGGTCACCCAGATGGGACCTTCCCTCAAAGCCTGCCTTTCTGGCAAGGTAGAAGCTGTCAATGAGTCTGACATACGTCAAAGGGGCTTATGTTTACAGCGTTCTGGTGGGAGTAATTGGCCTCGCGAGGTGGGTCAATTACTCCCTGCAGCACTTTTGTACAAGCCCGAGACTTGCAACCAAAAGCAACTTAAAGCAACTTCCCTCTACCTCAGACGCTCCATCACCGGCTAATGGACGGTATCTTGACGCGTCAGGATCCGGGCTCAGTAAGGTTTTTTATATCATGTATCGACAGGTTCAGCCATGCGGCCCCTTTTCGGCAGCGCATCACCCAACCGAAACTTCCATCCTTAGGGGGCCCTCCGGACACCCTCGAGGCCTTTGGATCTGTCTTGTGTTGCTTTTGGCCCTCGGCAGTGCCTGTGGGAAGTTTGGCAAGCCTAAAGACAAAAAAGAAGCGGAAAAGGAGACTTCTATTCCCGTTGAGCTCACGACCCTTGGAAGGGGTGCGATTGAGAGTGTGCTGGAGGCTTCCAGTAGTCTCGAGGCGGAGCGCGAGGTGAAAGTGGTGGCGCGAACGGCCAACCGCGTCGAAACTCTGCAGGTAGAAGAGGGGGATTCGGTGGTGCTGGATGACCTGTTGGTTCAGCTGCAGAACGATGTTCAGATCCTGCAGGTTTCCAAGGCGAGTAATCAGGTGGAAGAGGCCAGGGAGGAGTTTGAGCGACAGACCTCCCTGCATGAGCAAAACCTAGTCAGTGATCAGGCTTTCAGTCAGACCAAATACCAATTGCAGCAGCTGCAATTAAATCTGGAAGACGCTCAACGCGAGTTGGGTTACACTCTTATCAAAGCACCCATTGGAGGCAAGGTAACCCAACGGTTGGTGCGGGTGGGTGATCAAATTACCGCAGGCCAGGATCTTTTCACGATCATTGATTTTGATTCGATTGTGGCGCGGCTCTTTATTCCGGAAAAGGAGCTCAAACGCATCGCCGTTGACCAGCCCGTGCGGGTGCGCTCGACCGCGTTCCCGGATCAGCTTTTTGAAGGCTATGTACTTCGGGTGGCTCCGGTGGTGGAGTCCGCTTCGGGCATGATTAAGGTCACGGTGGGGTTCAAGGATGTGGGTCCCTTGCTCCCTGGCATGTATGTGGATGCCGATATCGTGACAGCTTCCCATGAGCAAGCTCTGCTTTTGCCCAAAAAAGCCATCGTATACGATGGGGAACAACGCTTTGTCTTTCGGCTCAAGCCGGATGACACTGTCGAGCGCATTCTGTTGGCCTCAGGGCTGGAGGATGCCTACCATGTGCAACCTGTGGCCGTGCTTGAGGTGGGGGATCGCATTGTGGTGGCAGGTCAGACCGGTCTTAAGGATGGCAGTAAGGTGAAGGCACTGAATGTCGGATTGGCTGATGAAGCGGAGGTGCCCGCCGCTGAAGCAGCTTCCCCTCAAAACCCCAACCAGTCCTAAATTACGCAG
>Ga0160423_10001384_pt1 | contig 20345 bp, 32 predicted proteins | sample CRUFie14St8metaG_FD_108191 | JGI IMG/M metagenome (GOLD analysis project Ga0160423, IMG submission 108191) | Marine microbial communities from the Costa Rica Dome - CRUD Field 142mm St8 metaG | ecosystem: Environmental > Aquatic > Marine > Oceanic > Photic zone | place: Costa Rica: the Eastern... | reverse complement strand
TAATCTTGTGGGTTCCATACTTCTGTATGGGACTCGCAGGGTTGGTGATGGAAATAGCATCACAACTTAAAGACAGAGATCTTAGTGAGTAATAGTGGCGTAATGAACCACTCTTAACGAATTACTCGATGGTTGCCCTGCCAACCATTACAAAATCCATCGACATGGATGGATAGCAGGAACATTTCTTTGACTAGGAACAACGATATACATCACGCTGCAGATGGTCAATGTATCGGGATCAGTATGGTAGTCGGGGTTTAGTGACGGCTAGACTAGACTGCCTTAACTCTGATAAAGGGAGGCTGATCTGTTCCGTACTTTTTTTATTTAATTTTTCTGTAAGAAAAATAACAGTCGAGATTTTGAAAATAACAGCGAATTGGTAAGGTGTACATCGGCTTTGCCAAAAAGCTTATGGCTGACATTATTAAAATTCAATGGATGCTGTCGCATCCATGAGGAGGCAGTAACTATGAAGATTAAATTTAGACAACCGATACTTGTGTTCAGTAAGTCTCGACCCCACAAGGTTAAGACTAAGGTCTTACATCGTAAGATGAAGCACAAGAAGAGGTTACATTGTTGAGTTGTGTTGAACATATGAGGTCGTAAGACCAATGTCTGACGGGGCAGACTATAAACTCTCCCCGAGTATTTCAAATGCTTTGCCTAAAGCATGGTAGCAATACCAATCAGTGAGGTTTGGAAGTATTAACCACGCTATCCTTCATGGATAACTAGGTTGGCTTACTCATGGCAGTCCTTTCTATGGGGCTTCATACCGAGGCTAGGTCTCATGTCGTTGACATCTAGTCGGGCTGTAACTGCATAGAATATCTTGTAATACAAGCTGTCTGTCTCTCCTTGATGAGAGGCATCGGAGTCCCAGGCATAGGAGAACGATCTATTGAGGCTTATCACCTTTCTATGTCCCAAGGTAGGCATAGGGGACAACGGCATCGTGGTTTACCACCGATGCTAAGGGGCAACATTTACACGGAGGGTTGCCATGCAGTATAGCAGGAAGGAGGCTATACTACTATTTATCTCATCGACTGACAGGGCAGTCGTTAAACAATCCCTGTCAATTTACTTTTGATGGACTGATCATCCATCATGGGACGCTAGTAGAAGTCACAACCTTAGTGACACTAGCACTCACGACCGAGTGATGCTCGGGGTCAACGGCTGAGTAGCTGAGGCTAGATGATAAGGGTCATCGATGCAGGGTAACGCCTGCCGTGAGGTACTGATCTGACAATCCTATACAATGAACTATAGGTATGTCTCTTGCAGGTGAGGGTTCATAGCCCAAGTCCTGTCGCTGTCGCATAACAATGGACTTAGGAACATAGTGCGAACAAGGTCTGCGTAGTGCAGGTTCAACGAGCAAGTGCTTGAGAACGGGGTAACGCCTACCAAGTTGCAGAGGCATTCTGTCGGTAACTAAGGATCAGTTGGGAGAAGGCTGAAGAGTAATCTCCCCCCACCCACTTTACTTTTGGATAGAGGGTTCGGACTGCTATGTATACGCAACCCTTAATACACTGATAATCGAGCAGGGAATGTCAGTGATCTATCCAATTCACTTTAGCCGTGAGGCAAGTTCGTTATAAAAAGAACTGGAATGATGGATGTGCGAACATAGGGTAACGACCTTGAGGCCTGCCATCCACGGCTATCACTTTCACCAACAATAACAACTAACAAGGAGGAAATATGTTAAAGTCTAAACCATTCGCTGGTCTTAAAGCAGGGAAGGATGCAAAGGGTCAAACATTCTTTAGGTTTGATGCTGATGCAAAGCCTGCAAAGATGAAGAAGTATAAACCCAAACCCAAGCCAAAGTTTGCATTTGTATTGCAAGCATTCAATGGCAAAAAGTGGAAGGTCGTCCGTAAGGATGGAATGATAATCACTTCCAAACAGTGCAAAGAGGCACGAACCAAGGAGTTTGTTGCTTGTCTGAGTGATGGCAACTTTGTGTCGCAGATGAAGACACAGATCTTTGGAGGGAATGTGAGTGACAAGCAGTTCTTTGCAACGCCTGTTAGATGGAGACGGATTGATGCCGTATCTCTCGTCTGAAACAAACAAACTGCAGGGGAGAGCAATCTCCCCTGCTTAACCTTTATATATTATGGAACTAACAAATGATGAGCTTAAGGCTCTTGATATGTTGCTCACTGCAGAGCGTAACTACTACAGGGGTATGCATGGGTATGGTAAGATCAGTGGTGGATTTTGCACCACAGACTACGATGTTGATGATGAGTATATCAATGTCACAATTACTCATGGTGTGCAGAACGATGCAGTCAATCGTACTGATGTAATCAATGACAGGATCATACGATCCACTATGGCATGGGAGGGTAGCGATCAACCAGACAAGGAGGAGGAGTAATGGGATTAGATCAATATGGGTATGCGATTAAAGAGGGTAAGAAGCTAGAGCTTATGTACTGGCGTAAACACCCTAACCTGCATGGATTCATGGAGGAACTATGGGAGTCAAAGGATAGACCAATGACTAACCCTGAGACAGGTGATGAGGTGGAAGCTGACGAGATGGAAAGCTTCAACTGCATACCTTTGTCTCTCACTATGGGTGACATCGAGGAGCTAGAGGATTGTGTAAGGGGTAACAAGTTGCCTGACACATCAGGGTTCTTCTTCGGTGAGTCAAGGGAGGAGCATGACGAAGCGACCCTTGAGTTTATTACTAAAGCAAAGCAAGCACTGCTTGATGGATACGATGTTATCTATGATAGCTGGTGGTAATGTTGTGGGTTAAAGTGCAGCCAAGCAACTTCTCAAATTGGTACGAGGTTCGTGTCAATGGGAGGCTTGCTGATAATGCAAACTCAAAAGCTGAGGCTGACAGGTTAGCCGAAGCAATTAAGAACAAATCAAAGGTAAGGAGGAAGTATGGCAAAGTGGTCAGATAATTATCACAATGGAGTAGTCGATGGTGCAACAGCTATCACTAGTCTGATTGATGGTATGGTATTGGATAGTATGTCGGCGCGGGATCGTGGTGATCAGTGGAGATACAAACTAATAAGAACGATTGAGATAAGCATACTGCTTGAACTTAAGGAAAGAATTAAACCACACTTAGTAAAGGAGGAATTAGGTTATGGCAAAAAGGGGTAAAGCAAAACAGGAAGTTAAGTATACCGAAGGGTTTCGCAGTGGGTTGGACTTTGGTAAGGCAAGAGCGTTGCACTTACTGCGAATGATGAACGAAGGCTTCGAGGACGCAATCAATGATGAGGAACTATGGCATGAGGTTAAGCTGAAGGAGGGCGAGGATGAAATGAAAGCCAAGCAAGCAACAGCTGAGCTTCAAGCTAAGACTGTTCAGTTCTGCATCAAGTATATGCTTGAAGCATGGGAACAACCTGGTGAGCAGGAGGACTACTACAAGGACAATCCTGGTCGTAATGCAGATAACATAGTTAAATTCAAGGAAGATAAAGAGAGTTAAGATGATGACTCCCGATATTGATACCGAGGATTACTTCGGTATGTCACCCAATGCAGTGCAGGAGATAATCCATAGGGAAAAGCAAGTGCTGATTGATGCAGTTCAACAGGTACAGGACATGATGCCCGAAGCTGATGGACAGGACTGGTGCTTTAAAGCCTTTCATTATCTGACTGCGATTAACATATTATTACGAGCTATAGATGAGATTAAATAATACACAAACATTATTCATGACTGATGAATACACAGAAGAAGATCGGGTTGCAGCTGTGTGCAGGAGGCTATATGCTGAACGCTATCGAGATGTTAGACGACCTGATAGAACCAGGCTATGGAAGAGTCACTCTGCAGTGCAGGGTGTGATCAGCGTAGCCATAAGAGAGAACAGTGTTCCCTTCTTTAGCAGGGGACGATGGAAGTATATCAAAGAGCAACACGCTATCGAGTTCTTGGATAACTATATTGCCACAAGAATAAATTCTAATGGCACTACTAGATCTCCAATCGCAGAACAGGAGACCGTGAGGGAGCATAGTGTGTCGTATGGTTTTGTGCAGAGATTGATTGGTATCCCCAAGATAATTGATGCATTGAATCACATTGCAGATATACAACTAAGAACATTGGAACAGGTTAACGAGCTTAATGAAGTATGGAAACCTACCTCTAGAGGTGCTGATGACAAGCGATCAACTGGAGGAGATGATACGCAAAGAGCAGGTTGAGGTAGATGCGTGGCGACTACGAGAGCAAGGTAAAACTTGCGAAGAAAGTTTTTACGAGACTACTGAGGGATGTGAAGTTAGATCCACAGATAGTTCCTCAACTTGTTTCAGTAGCAATGGACACGGATCACAAAGGGGATGGCAGATCCATCCTTGTTATACATAAACATAAAGAACATAGAACGGAGGTATATATAGATGGCAAAACTATTGGTTAAGGAATTTGTAGATTGTGCAAGAGCGTTGGGTTCGGCAACGACTACCAACAAGGAAAGGTTCACTAAGTTCCTCAAGGAAGCAGGGTACGAATCACTTAACGACTACAAAGCGAGAGCAAGCGAAGAGAAACAGGCAGAAAATTTCAAGCTATGGACTAGTCAGCTTGGTGATAATGGATCAGTGGAGTTCCTATGGGCAACAGACAGCAATGATATTATTGATGACATTATCCCTGACAGAAGTCCTGCGACTCAGATCAAGGAAGCTGTCGGTGACAGTGACATGATGGATGAGGAAGGTTTTCCTAATGAGGAGGTTACCATTGGGGACATAACCGATGAGGTTGACCTAACACCTAGTGACAGCGAGAAGCTTGACAGATACGACAAGTTGATGGATGTGCTTGGTGGTCTCAACGCAAGCAGAGAGAACAAGGTGTACGATGACGCAATGGTAGAGCGTGTTGATGAGGCGTGTGAAGTGTCGCATCAGAATGCCAAGGTTGTTAATCGTATGATGAAACAACTTGCTACCCATGTTGCTGACGAGAGTTTGCACAGAGGTGGTGCTGTTCCATCATTCAAGCTTGAGATCAACGAGGCACAGACTTATCAATCGGAACAACCATTGCACTACAAGTTTCCACTTGTTGCTGCAGCTGTTACCAACAGGATACCAACCATGATTGTTGGCCCTGCTGGTTGGGGTAAGACATCTACCATCAAGGCATTGGCTAATGCCTGTGGTATTGCATGGGATAGTCAAGAGGATATTGAGTATATCATTCAGTCTATCGGCCCACAGACATCGAAGGCTGACATCCTGGGTTACATGGATGCCAATGGTAAGTATGTCGAGAGTCAATTCCGTAAGTGCTTTGAGAACGGATTGATCTATGCTTGTGATGAGGCAGATGCAGGTAGTGCAGGTTCATTGACCCTGCTCAATCAAGGCTTTGCCAATGAGGAGTGTAGCTTTCCTGACAATGGTATGGTGCAGAGACATGAGGACTTTGTTCCTTTGTTCCTTGCCAACACCTATGGTCAAGGTGCTAACGCTACTTATGTAGGCAGGAATCAGTTGGATGCAGCTACCCTAGACAGATTCGCAGTCGTTGAGTATGACTACGATGAAGCATGGGAGGGCAAGATCTGTGGAGTAGACAGGGAAGGTAGCCAACTTAAGATGGACGCAGGTGGTAAACGCACCAATGAAGAGTGGGTTGACTATGTGTGTCGGGTTCGTGGTGCTGTTGACTCTCTTGCTGTACGCCATGTCGTATCACCAAGGGCTTCTATCAATGGCATCAAACTATTGAATGCGGGCGTAGGGTTTACGCACGTTGCTAATATGTGCGTTTGGAAGGGCATGGACTCTGCCACTCGTGCAAAAATCACTAACGAAATGGATAACTAATATGGGAGTTAAAGGGAGACCAAAGAAAAAGACTAGGTATTTTACATACAGAGTCAGTTATGATGTCACTGCAACAGCAGAAGGCACAGTATATATAACGCTAAGCGATGATGATATTGATGTGGTGGACGGCAAGCCTGTTGCCACAGACATAGTTCCCTTAATGAGGGAGATCATTGAGCAAAACGCTGAGGGTGATCAGAAGGTATGCACCGACAATCAGTATGGTGGTATATCATATCACGAGGTTGAGGATGGGAGCATCACACCAGACTATGAGGATTCACAGGATGAGTGGACTTACTATCCATCCAATGTGGAGATCAAAGACTTCGAGCCTGTTACTGATAGGATAGAGCGAAGAACACAGTCAGAGCCATTCGTAACTAGGATGGAAGTATATCACCCACTGAATTACAAGCTTGATGATTCATACTGCTACACCATCAAGGTTGGCAGTAACACAGTGAGGATATGGGCTGAGCCTAATCAACACACAAGGACAGAGATCGAAGGGTCAGGTCTGAACTCAAGCGTAGTGAATAACATAATAGATAGTATAGCTGACGGGGACTTTGAGTTGAAAGACTCGAATGATCCACAAGCACCGAGTGGGGACATCACCCATGATGAAATGAAAACAGATATAAGGAGGTTATATAATGGCATTCTATAAAGCAGGACACGAGACTTGCAGACGAGAGCTTGAGGACATCAAGCGTGGTGGAACTGAATACACCTTAGTTCGTAGGCATAGTAAAAACTTCAGTGACTTCCTTACATTCTGTAAGGATCAACCTGATCTATGTGCTTACTTTGAGAGCAGAAAGGACGCAAGGTCAAGCAGGAGAGAGGAGGAGGATGATGGCTGGGCAGGCACACCGAACTATGCCAAGTGTCAGGAGTTGGCAGAGAATGGTTGGGCTGATGGTCTCAAGTATGTCGAGGAGGTTCGTGAGAAGATGAACCGAATTGTTGCATCCAAGATCAAGGCATTCCATCCTAGACTTGCTGATGCAGGTGACGAGATTGACATCGGTGCATTCGTAGAGGGTGACCCCGAACATTGGATTGAGTTCCATGAGATAGATACTGATGGCCCAGGTGGTAAGATTGTACGAGTGCTTGTTAATGTTGCAGTGTCATGCAGTGTTGACAAGAAGTACTTCATCCATCGTGGTGCTGCTGTTGTTGGATTGATGGAGGCATTGCAAAACTGTGGTTACTCTGTCGAGCTAACTCTTCTATCCACAACCGAACACGAGAATCATATACATCAGTATGAGATACCAGTGAAGAGACCAGACGAACACCTTGATGGTGACCGCTGTTCATTCATGGTAATTCATCCGTCTATACTCAGACGCTTGGTGTTCTCTGCCAAGGAGCAAGAGGAGACTGACGACTACACATCAGGGTATGGCATACCTACTGAGATTGTGGGTGCTACCGATAAGGACTTCGTGTTCGACAGGATGCACGCCGATGATGACTTCAAGCCATTCAAGACAGTTGAAAGTTCAGCAGATCATATGCTGAAGATGCTTGTTGATCGTGGCTTGGTGACAGTAGAAGAATGATTAAGAATTTATTCTTTAATCTGTTCGGCAATCTATTGTTCTCATGGTTTCTCAGACTTGGGAAGCTGTTCTTTAATACGATTGCGGTAAAGAGCGATGTGTCTGCCGCACACTTCGCTCGTAGTGATTGGCATATGTACCAATCAATGGAAGATTACATCGAGGACGATGACTTCCACACAACAAACAAACAAAACAAAGGAAAAGATAGTGATTGATTTAAGCGAACTCCAAGGTGGCGGAGGTAAGAAGGTCACCAAGAAAAAGCAGGACAAACCCTTGCTAAACAATATAACATCGGATGTAGTTGATACATTCTGCCAAGGTAATGGCATCAAGAAGGAAGGTGAAGCACTCAAGGCTCAGCCCGAAGCACAGATCAAGGAGGCTTATGTGAACGATCTGTTCCACAGGAATGCAGGTGTAGCTGAAGCAGCCAAGACATTTCAGGCATTGGGTTCTGCACCACAGGACAGAGTTACGATATACAATAACTCAGCATGGTCTCGTGTTGTATTACAGGATGGCACAGAGGTTGACCCCAAGGGTGAAGCTAAGCTCCGTGCATTGAAGGATATTACCGAGAAGAAGTTTGATAAGTGCTTTGAGGAGCATCTTGAGATCAAGATGGACACAAGCCAAGTAGCTAAGTCTCAGCGTGAGGAGTTCATAGTGGATATGATTGCTGTGCTTAACAAGTATGGACAAGCTCATACTCTGCGTAAGGTTCTCAAGTTTACCTCAGCCTTTGAAGCGGGACGCTATGAATTGCTTAGCCCAAATCAAAACCTACAGGTGAACCAACATATGCCACTCAGTATTATCTGCAAGTAATGGATACTTACTGTGGAATAATGGACTGTCATGGTCTTGAACACTTCACTGAAGGAGCTGACAATAAGTTCTATAAGATGAGGGCAATGGCTAATGATCAGCGTCACGCACTATACTACGAGGTTCAATTGACTGATGAGGAGAAACAGGATGTTGAAAAATTGCTCGGCAATAATGATTGGCAAGCAGCCTGTGTGTATATCAAGAACAAGGAAACCTTTGTCAGTAAAGGCCCAGGCAAGGCACACCTTATACCTAACCCAGACTTAGATCCTTGGAGGTAAACACTATGCACTTTGAACACGCATTTGAATGCTTGGAGATTCAATATGAAGGACAATACTATCAAGTGTATGGTTGCTTGGAGGTTGCACCCGAAGACAACTCGTTCTCATATGATTACGGAGAGCAGACTAACCTAACGCATGATCCTGGCACTAGCTTTGACATAGAGAATGTAGTCTTGGAGAGCGTCATGGATGAGAACGACAAGGATATATACCCTGACCTATCGGACAGACATATCCATGACTTCGAGGATGAGGTTAAGAATTGGTTCGATGCTAACGGATACGATTCACTAATGACCACACTCAATGATCACATTGAGTCAGCCAAAGAGGAGGCAGCTATTGCAAGATACGAATCACGAGATGATAGAGACTATTGAGACAGGATTAAATCCGCCATCATACCCAGCACGACCATCGAAAGGTGGCGTGCCATTGGGTATTGCTTGGCAGAAGATGAGCCACAAGAACACTGTATATACACCCAAGTACAACGGATGGCGTGTGCTTCTTCATGTACCAACAGGGCTGTGTTACAACAGGCATCTTGAACGATTGACTATTGCTGATGAGTTCAAGGAATCTATATACAAGATACAGAAGTGTTGTCCTGATGATATAGAATGGCTTGATTGCGAGGGGCTAGAGCGTAGGCATGGTATAGGTAAGGGTACTCTGTTTGTACTCGACTTCATACCAACGCCTGTTGTTCAGCATGAAGCATTGGATATATCATATGAGGATCGTCAATCGGTACTAGCCTGTACACTACAGAAGGCAAGCCTGATTGATGTGTGGGAGAAGCCACAGGAGGACAGCGTTTATCTGCCACCTCATTACAATTCGTATGAGGTTGAAGGTATAGATAGTATGCTGAAGGCAATCAATGAAAAGTGGAACGCAGAGTTCTACGAGGGTTGGGTAGGCGTGAAAGCTGACAGCAAGTATCCTATTCAACTTGTTGGTGCTGAGAAGAAAGCACTCAACTGGACTAAGCATAGATGGGAGGTTTGATATGTGGATGTTTACACCACAGGGTATGCTCAGTACAACTGAGTATCCGAGCGACTCTGACTACATACAAGTCAGGGCTAGAAATAAGAAACAATTACTCGCATTCATCAGAAAGGTAGATGATGAATGTGATTATGATAGCGTAGATGTAATAGATAATCCTAAGAAGGACTATCAATATCGTGTAATAGTAAAGCGTACTTTGTTTTCCGAATGGATGGCGAGGTATGTTGAGCGAATTAACTACACCAACTTCAAGACAGAAGCAACTCGTGTCAATGGATACGATGAGTATGTCAGAATGCTTGGTAGAATATGGGAAGATGGTATGGATACCATCGGAGAAAACAAGGAGGAATACTGGGGAATAACATGAGCTATGATTTGCATATAAGGAAAGACGGAACTCTCGGTGTAAGTGAGATCCGTTTGTCCAACTTAAATAAATGGCAGCACATCAATGTACTGCGTAGGTTGCGTGATGAAACACCTGTTGCTCTGCTAACAGAGAAGCACAGTCGCACAGCAATGACTGATATACTTCGCCTATCAGATGAGGGTGAGGTAACTATTGAGCCATTGGCAAGTGAGGCAATAAGAGCATCTCTTCAGCAGGGTGAGGAATACAATGCACCCATCCGTCCACCAACAGATCAAGAGTTGGTTGCGTATGCTGATGAACTAGGCAAGCTTCATTGTCATACACTTGGTGGTGGCGATGGACTACAGTTGCAGGTCGGCAAGGAGTATGACATCCGAACAGGATCAACTCAATTCACGGAGAGGTTCACACGCAAGAAGCCTTACTTTGATGAGGAAGAGGGAGTGATGAAGGTGATCGAGCATACCTGTGAGTTAACAGGTGTGGATAGATACATCAGGTTGATGGATGACAATGGTCAGTATCACTTCTTCAGAGACAGACCTGGCAAACATGAGAACCAACACCACGAGTCTGACTTGTGGAAGTACTTCTCTAGACCTAATGTTAAAACTGTCAAGGAGATAGCAAGGGATAAGTATGACGAGAACTTGGCAGAGATGTCAGCGTTCGAGGCGATGGCAGGGTTTCAGTACTATGAGGGACAGCGTGACTACTATGCTCGTATGGGCATCAAGGACTATGGTCTTGTTGCTGCTGATGTTGGTACAGGTAAGACCCTTGGTGCATTGACATTGGCTTGGCTCAAGAAAGCAGAGCGTGTACTTATCATGGCTCCGAAAGGTACTGTTGAGAATGAGATGGGCGACAAGCAGGAGTTTGATCCTGCTCAGTGGGTTGGGGAGATACAAAAGTTCTGTCCATACTATCCTGTTCGTACCCTGTTTAATCAGAGTGATTACGACAAAGCATATGCTGAGCGTGATGAAGATGGCAATCTTCCAAGTGGTATATACATTACCTATCCGTCTGCATTCCTACGCAACAATGCATTGGAGTATCAGCCTGGAACATGGAAGAGAAAGACAAATGTTCAGAGAGAGTATGACTTCAGAGAGCGTATGAAGATGGACTTGAAGTTCGATCACGATGGTGAACACTTCCATCATGGTCTTGGTATTGCCGAGAAGAAAGCTGGTATACAATGCATTGCCAAGCCATCGCTTGCCACAGTGTGCGGTAATCAGTTTGACATGGTGATCATTGACGAAGCACATCTTATGAGATCGTTGCACTCCATACAGACAAGGACACTACTTAGGTTGCAACCAAGGTACAAGTTCTGCCTGTCTGCCACACCAATACCAAATCAAGTTACAAACATCTTCCCCTTGCTGGGTTGGCTTGCTGTGCCTGAGTGGTATCGTGGTGATAAAAGGAATGCGGCATTCCCTTATTCCATCAAGGAGCATAGTCAGTTTGAGCGTCAGTTTATGTCGCAAGAGTTTGACAACTCGGAAGAGCGTAAGCGTAGGAGGGAGGATCCCAACTGGAACGGACGGATCAAAGCTAACTCAGCAATCATATCTTCACCTAGTAGATTGCTCAAGCTAATCAAGCCTATACTTTCATACATCGGCAAGGAAGAATGTAATCCCGACATTGTAAACTGCAATGTACAGGACATCCGTGTTCCTATGGGTGCTGAGCAGATGGCTCTGTATGCCAAGTATATCAACAGGAAGATGTTTGTTCCCAAGGATATGCCCAAGAAAGAGAGGCGTGAGAAACAGAATGCACTCATGGCTGCTGCATTACGGCAGACCAATGCACTGCGTTCTATCTGTGCTTCACCTAAGGATGGATTCAAGGGACTGAAGGATGAGGATACTGAAGTCTGCACTAGCAACTTCAATCCCAAGATTGTTACTGCCTTGGAGATCGTTAAGCAAAACCTAGATAAGGGTGAGCAGACTGTGATTGTATACGCAAGAACAGGACAGGGCAATGAGCTTGCATCTAGACTAGCTCATGCTGGCGTAAAGTACAGCAGGATTGACGGCACTTCCAAGAAGCACGCCATCGAATCTTCGCAGTTCAAGAAGGGGGAGACAAAGGTTATGCTGATGGGTATAGCCTGCGCGCAAGCTTATAGCTTTGAGAACTGTTCCAATCTGATAGTGACATCACTAGACTGGGGTTACGGCACACTGTATCAAGCACTTGGTCGTATCTACAGACTCAACTCACCAAGAGAATGCAATGTATATGTGTTGCTATTCGAGAACACTATCGAGGAGGCTATCTTCGACAGGGTATCAACCAAGCAGGATGCAGCTACTCTGTGTCTGCATGGCAAGAGAATTGATAAGGACTACAAACAGATGGATGCAAGCGAAGTACTTGCAGAACATATCATCAGCTTCACCAATAATGGTAGAGCTAAACCAGAATCACAGTGCGAGCTTGAATGGGATAAGCTTAGCACAGCAATCAAGGAGGCAAATATATAATGTCGGACTACATAGATAACGATGAACCCCAATGGCCTTGGGGTTTCTTTAACACCGAATACAAGGAGTGGGCAGAGCATAATCGTGCAGCCAACACAGCCGAGTCACAGGGTAGTGCCATAAGGAAATGGATATACGAGTACCTGGATGTCAGACTAAAGCTCGATGACATCAAGCCCGAAGATGTCAGCAAGTATATCAATGCCGAAGATGGCGTTGGTTTATCACAGCGTAAGTTCAGACTTGCGGCTGTTAGTTCATTCCTGTCCCTTGCTAAGGCTCGTGGATATTGCAAGGGCAATGTAGCTGAGAAGCTCAGGGTGAACATGAAGAAACTGACAACCAAGCAGAAGGAAAAGAAACTTAAAGTACCATTCACCTTCAGTCAGTTTGCTTACATTCAACAGCACACGAAAGATAATTCGCATCGTGGCAACAATAGGTTCTGGCACTACGCCACTAGCTTATCTTACTGGACTGGTCTTAGGTTGATAGATTGTGCAAGCTTAGAGTGGGAGGATGTGATGGCTGTCGATGATCACTTGGTGGTATGGACTGCCAAGGCAGGCGACAAGAATCATGCAAGGGTTGCTCTACCTTTGAAGCACGAGCTTCTTGGTAGCGGTCAGCTGATTAACATCTTCAATGGACTGCTTGATCTGTATGATCCTGAGTGTCCACACATCTGGCCCAAGCAGGAGGAGATGATGAACAATGTCAAGAAGAGATCACTGTTACCGCAGGAGTATATCCGTATGCTTCGCAGACATAAGTATATGGACTTGTCCTTTCATTGTCTTCGCCACTCGTTTGTTACTCGGCTTCGTAAAAACAAGGTATCACTTGAGGACATTGGTAAGCTAGTAGCACATAACTCAACAGGAACTACGGAGATATACGATCATGCATGATAAAGATTTAATGGAACAAGCACTGCACTGCTTTGAGAAGAGAGCAAGACATAAGTTTTTGCAAGGAGTGCAGGAGCATAACCCTGATGGCGATAAAGGTCTTGAGAGAATGACACTCAGTCAGAAAGTTCAAGCCTGTCAGGAGGAAGTTATTGACTTGTGGTTTTACTTGGCCTCTATAGAACAAGAGGACGAATGACTTTGGCGTAATGAGTCAGGGGCATATCAAACAAGTACGACTGACACGGGATGATAGTCCTCCAGGCTAATTATTATTGGTCATCCTAGAAGGGATAAAGCGTGTAAGGTTTTTTGTTTTTTATCCTTACTAAGCCCAACCTGCTTGATGCCTTTGGCTTTGTAGCCACATGCAACAGGGTTATTGGATTGACCCTGCCCCTCCCTCTGTCAGGGGGGAGGGGAAAACATTTTTAAGACTCCGCTAACCCTTTGGAGGTGGACAGCGTGGTTCAGTGCTGTGAAAGGATATACCAGCCGCTCGGTGAGTAGACCATAAGCGATCCAAGTTGAGGGATCACAAACACCATGACATAACTATGCAAACATTCTTACCATACCCAGACTTTTACGATTCACATATGTGTCTTGATAAAAGCAGATTGGGTAACCAAGTATATCGTGAAGGTCTCACCCTTCTCAATGGAGGGTGGGGCAATCACCCCGCATCTAAGATGTGGAAGGACTACAAGCCTGCACTTGCACTATACTGCTTGGCAGGTGCTTTAGCCATGAAGGATCGTGGCTGGTACTCTGAAGAAGTTACAGATCGATGGATCACTCGGTTCAGCAGGATGTATGATGCTTGGGGAGGTGATGAACTTTTTGAGTATCCACCTTGGCTAGGCAATATGCAACTGCACATGAGTCACCGATCAAACCTAATTAGGAAAGACCCTGAGTGGTATGGGCAGTTCGGGTGGAAGGTAGGCCCAGGATGGGACTACTGGTGGCCTATATCCTAAGGTTGTTACCCCCGTAAGGATTGAGTTTCTTAGGTGCAGGAGGATCAACTTCTTTTTGAAGAAGCTCAAGGATTCTTTTCTGCCCTGGTTTGCCGTAGTTCTTCATGATGTCCTTAACTACTTGCGCAGGCCAAGGTTTCCCTGGTTTTTCCCCTAGGTTAGATTTCTTTTTCATCTTCTTTAGTATATCCATCTTCTTTAGTATGTCCTTCATGTATATCAGTGCAAGGTTTATTTTTATTCGCCACGGGCGAGGGGAATTGTTTCTGTTGGTGAGGGTGAGGAGGGCAGGTTACATCTTGAGTATCCCACATCCATGCTAGTGCAAGCACATGATCAAATTCTATTTCCATTTAAAATAAATTAAAGAGTTGCGGATACCTATCATGCATAATTGTTAGCACTATTTCCTCATCATATATAATATAGTTATTATCAACAAACCTTAAACACTCCTCGTATCTCTCGATAAAATTCATAACCATATGTCTTGGTATCTTTATAACTTGAGCCAAAATTTTTATTGAAGGTAAATCGTTTGTGATCATTCCACCGAATATTTTTCCTCGCAACTGATCTGGTGAGTATTTGTTAATAGCACACTTGTTGCTAGTGGTTTTATATATTATATCTTTGTTAGTTGAATGTACGCAATCAGTCCACATTATATAATCAGCATCTGTGTGTTCTAACATTTTTTCAAACAGTAGAATCTTACTTGTCCATATGGTTGCTAACCTGACGAAGGCACTGGATTTAATAGGATGTGTAAATTTTAGATATACATCATCGTAATGTGTTTTTATTTTTGATAAATTGTTTATAAATTTATGACTAGGTAGGTCATCAAATTTTAAGTCTATAGTTTTTAAACTAGGATGCTTGCTCTCAGCGAAGAAAAAATCTAAATCCTTATTGATAACGCATTGTAAATGTTTGTCGGCGGAAAGTTTAGTGTTGTCATCTACATGCCAGTAAGCAGAAAAAGTTGTTGTGTTATGCATCAGCCCCCAAATTTGTAACCAAAACACTCAATGTCTCGCGCATATTTTTCCGCAACAATTTTACGGGTTTCATCATCGTAGTATTCGGTGTAGTGTTTGCGGTTTGTTTTGTTTTCGTGAGGAAGTTCTTGTCGCGGGATTCCTATTTTGTCGCAGACGGTGTTAAAGTCTTGTTGGAGGTTTTCAAATCGCCCGATGAAATCAAGCGTGTATTTTTCAGAGGTCAACCAACTAGAAAAATCACCATCACATCCTTCATGCCTTTCATTGATGTCTACAGACCTTATAGTTGGTGCTTGAAATGACGAATGAGTTACCCATTCTTTGAAGCTTAATTTACAGAAATCCTTATTGATACTGCGCCATTCTTTTGACCAAGGTGATTCTTTTTTCCATAGATAATTAAACATTGAGGTCGTCATATCCCAAGGATTTCTAACGAAAGAAAACTTGTAATATTGATCTATTTTATCATTCAAACTTTCATACTTCCTTAATGTGTAATGCTTATATTTAACATTCCTAACTGATGCAAGTTTATCAAATATAGATTCTATACTTGTTCCACCTGTTTTGGGAATGTGTACAAATACAAATTTATCTTTATGATTTATCATCCCCTGTTCGCCCAAAACTTTTTGAATGTTGGGTTGCTGAATCCACAAAACGCCAGCATCTCTATGCACTTGTCAGGATCATTCAAGTCCTCAGTGTTCATATGGAATGCATTGGGTATACTTTCTGCCATCGAATAGTACTTATCATAGTACATTCCAATTGCATCAGCCTTGTCTTTGGCCTTAAACTTTGGATAGCTTTCATCCCATGGATTCTTACGGTCAGTAGTCCCGCTCTGCCAATGATTGGAACCCTTGGTTTTCTTTAAGTATGACTGGATAACAGAGTCCCTATCTCTCTTCAGTATAATAAATTTAGTCTCTGGATCCCTTTCCAAAAATAAATTGTAATATGGTAGGTTGTAAAATGAAACGTCTCCTACAATGCTCAACTCGCCTTGTGTGATTTTATTGTACGCCTTATTAAACCTACCTTCATTCACAACCCATGGAAGCCGAACCCCCTCGTGTGAACATCTAGCACCATCCTGTCTATCTATGTGCTTAGATAGACTAACAGTTCCACATCTCCCTGTCCCAAGTCCTATTATTACCATCTGCAAGCCTTTAATATTGATGTACCCTTGCCTGCAACAGACCACCCCTCACCAAGAGGCTGTGGATATATTTGTTTTGATTTTAAAATTCCAGCTATTGTCACATCCTCAAGTATTTTCCAGTACCTTAGGGATTTAGTTTGAACTATTGCCTCACAAGCCTTGCGTGATAAGTAATATGCTCCACCTTTACACCAAGCTAGATCATGCCCAAGCCACTCCGTCCTTGCATTTACATAGTAATTAGTCACGCATCTTCCCCTGTGGTAGTTAGACCCACCTCCGCCCTCACATACTATACCACTATAGTCGTAGGCTTCAGCCTCTTTATCACAATCTAATATGTTTTTGTTGATGTGTACATCATCATCCGTTTTCAAAATATGTGTAAACTCTTTGTTATTTAAGGCCCACTCTATCGCTCCAACAACCTTTGAAGCCAGAGCTTCATAGGTGTCTGGGCATGGTAGATATACAATGTCCCCGTCTTCCTTCGGCTTTGAGTTACAAATTGGATTGGTCACTAGGCTTGAGTCACCAATAAAATATTTGTAGTCACCAAGATTAGTTTTGTCCTGACTGTCTCTGCGACTCTTATATTTTTCGCAACTAAGTACTATAGTAAATCTCTTCAATGTAAGTAATCCTTCAGGTTAAATGTAGCTGGTATATCATTCCAGTTGGGTGTCTTTACTTTGTCCTTGTATGTATACCAATGAATATAGTTAAACTCCTGATTGTCCACACGCAACACTCCGTCAGTGCAATCTATGGATTTATCCTCGATATACCCATAGTCTTGAGCTTTTATTCCTCCAGCTCCCAGCCCATATTCGTGTATCAAAACCGTAGGCACTAGCCACTCATCTATATAATTATTAGTACCCTCTTCAAGCAGGTCTCTGGCGGTCGGTAAGTGTTCAAGTATTCGTCTTCCGCGATCATCGTTTGTCATCATCACGAAATGCCCAGGTATAAACCATCTGCCAACTGGCTTTGCACTTTTCACAAGCTCTATGTCTGGCCTCTGATGCTTAGCACAATACAGCTCTAAGTCCCCGAATGCAGGCAGCTTGCCATATACCACATCAGAATCACCATACCCCCAGTACTCATAATCCTTCAGTTCATCCTCAAATATTTTACCATAGAATGACTTGAGGTCGCATAGCTTGTATGGATACCTGCTTTTAAACTTTAGCCCATATATTTTTTCAGCCCTATCGAATACATCATTCATGGTACACTTGTGTACCTTAACATTAGGGGGAGGCGGAGTATCAAAATTATAATCCGTAAAAAACAAAACATCCATGTTCTGTCGGGCTACAGATGATAACCATAAGTCTAAGTATGGCCAGCCGTTTCCAAACTGGGCTATAACAAGGGCTGCATTATTCATAGTTCTAATCCTTCCGCAAACGCTTTGATGTCTTCGGGCAAAAACCTCCAACATATTTCCTTTAACTGATTATACCCTTCCGTTAGCCCTTCGTTTGCTCGTGCATAATTTTCCTCGAAGGCATGGAAGTGTAGAGAAATAGCACCATCAAAAAGATTCTCGTCATGCTCAAGTCGTAGCTTGCCATCGGGCCAAGGTTTCCTGAATCTCCAGAATCCTATGTTGTGACTCTTTGGGAATGTTGAGGTATCAAAGTGTTCCATTAAATGAAACATTCCCTGCTGCTCATAGAAGGTAGATTTATTTAAATATATATCACGCCATACATCTCCAAGGGTTGGCTGATCTGTCCACAAGTAACCAGCATTGTATATTCCATACTCAGTATTTTGCTCGACCCTCTCCTCTGAATGATAGTGAGGGCTGAGCATCAACTGGATGTTAGGTTGTATATCAATATCAGGTTTCGCCAGGAAGACAAGATCCGCATCTATAAATAAAGTATTTCCATATGCACCCACTGCATGAGACACGCAGTCCATCTTCGATAGTATCATGCCTGCATGATGGAAATCATTCTTCTTTGTTACCCTCGATGAACCCTGTTCGAGTTTCCTAAGGTATGATGAGGTGAGGGTTGCGTCTATATCCGCATTGCTAAAATTAAATTTATTTAAATAACTGGAGGTCTCATCGTCAGTCATTATGTAGATCGGCTTATCTGTGAACCTCCTTATAGAGTATACAAGCAGGGCAAGCTCACGCTTGGTTCTTGAATTACCAACTACACTATATGAATTAACCTTATCCACCGCTTGCTCTTCGGCACTAGGGTTAGGCTCAGCAAGTACTGCCCAGCCTTGCTTATGTACTTTTTCTATTGTATCCATTTTATTTTTCCCGCAAGCAGTCTCGGTCTCAAGCTTAATGTCCCCCATGAAGCTAAGTATATCTTCAGGTAATCCCCTGAGCCACCAACGCCTACGCTTGTCGTATCTATCTTTGAGCTGCTGAAATGCATGACTGTATGTAGCTGTATCAAAATGCTGGTGTATTGATATGGTTAGGTCACGATGGAATCCGCTTCTCCATATACCTATGTTATGCTGCTTGCTAAATTTTCCACAATCATAGTTCTCTGTAAGTATAGCCATGCACTCCTGTTCATAGAATCTTGATCGGTTTAAATACAACCACCTCCATCTTTCGGGCAGGGTCGGGTCTTCGGAAAACAAGTACCCTGCGTTGAAGCCTCCGTATCTGTCAGCTGACTCCTGCGTTCCATAGTGAGGTGAAAGCATATTAGGATAGTTGATTTCATAATCAAAATCCCTAAGAAAAAGAAGGTCAGAGTCCACGAACATTGTGTTATCACACTCATCAATGGCCCACTGCATGGCATCCATCTTCTTCATTATTATTTGAGGACGATGGAAAGTATTTTTCTCCTCGACCTTGGCATTCTCTAGCTGATGTGTGTTCGCTTCCCTTTTTATTATTATGTTAGGAAACTTGAATTGCCTTAGGTAGTTTGCAACTATGTCATCGCAAACCAGAAGTATCGGGCATTGATACCCCGCTCTTCTTATTGAGAATATTAGAAGTGCTGTCTCCCTTTCGCAGGGATGTGTGCTTACTAAACTAAACGACCTTACGTCCCGCAATTTTTCTCGCATAATTTACGGCATCCTCCAGGTTTTCGTATTCTTTGTTTATATTTGTGGGGTCGGGGTTACTTTCAGGGTGCAAGAAAGCCTGAACCACCCACTTCTGGGTGTCTAGGTTAAGTATAACACTAGCATCTCTCTCGCCTTTTATATGAACAGTAAATTTATTACACTTTATTGTCGGGGTCATCATCCTCTTTTTTCTCCTTCTTCTCTGTATCTAATTCGTCTGAAAACAAAACTGTACCATAATCTCTCAGATCCATGGCAGCAAACATTAGAGTGCCAGCCAAGGTCTCTGGCTCTAAGCCAAACTCAGATTGAAAATAGTAAACCTTGTCTGCTACTTCCTGTGTAAATAAATCAATCTGCTTGTGCCTATCCATTAATCTTCTCAAAAATCTTTTGTATATCTCGCCTTCTGTCCTCCGAAACTTTCTCAAGAAAGTATATCTTCTCTTCCTGTTTCGCGTGTTCCAATTCCATATCACGCAGATGTTCCTTGAGGGTGTCAATTTCATTCTTATTTTTCTTAAGAAAGAAAGCTAATATGGATAGCGTAACTCCAACACCTGCAAACATATACATATAGTCAGGCATCACTCTTCTTCTTCTTCTTCAGGAGGATAGCATACCTCCCCTTCATCCTCAAGATAACACTTGGTACTTATATCTGAAGGCTCCTCTCCAAACCAAAATTCTGGGAGTTTATAGTTTTCTGTACAGCAGCAT
>Ga0160423_10001383_pt1 | contig 20349 bp, 19 predicted proteins | sample CRUFie14St8metaG_FD_108191 | JGI IMG/M metagenome (GOLD analysis project Ga0160423, IMG submission 108191) | Marine microbial communities from the Costa Rica Dome - CRUD Field 142mm St8 metaG | ecosystem: Environmental > Aquatic > Marine > Oceanic > Photic zone | place: Costa Rica: the Eastern... | reverse complement strand
CCAGACCTATGATGGCGGCGAAGGCACCGATACATATAAAATTGATTTCAGTGTATTCAGCATAGATCCCTCACGTGTAATTGAAGTTAATATGATTACCGGCTACTCGGGTCTACAGGGTGACACCAATCTTTCAGATACCATCGCTAATTTTGAGAACATTGACTTATCTACCGCAACAAATGCAGTCTTAATCACTGGTGACGCAGGTAGTAATACCTTAACGGGTGGTGCTGGTAACGATAATATCACTGGGGGAGTGGGAAAAGACACTGCAATATTTTCTGGTTCAAAGTCTCAGTACACATTCCAAGAATCAGGAAAAACGGTGATAGTTTCTGACTCACAAGCAGGACGAGATGGTTCGGATACGTTATCTTCAATTGAAAATTACGAGTTTAGTGATGGAACTTTTCAGTTAACCGATCTATTGGGCGCTATCGACATAGACAGAGGCATATATCGTTTCTTTAATGTCGATACAGGAACACACTTTTTGAGTGGCAGTACAGTTGAACGAGACTCAGTGATTAATAATTTAGACGCATTTAACTTTGAGGGACCAACATTCAGAGCTGCTGATCCAACGAATGCAGCAGCAGATACTGTCTTTCGTTTCTTTAATACCCAAACAGGTACCCACTTTTTTACACAATCTACTGTTGAAAGAGACAATATATTAGAAACCCTTCCTCAATTTAGTTTTGAGGGAGAGGCTTACAAGGGTTACACAGAACAGGTAGATGGATCGATACCCTTGTACCGTTTCTTTAATACACAAACAGGCACTCACTTCTACACTGCAGCTGAAGCGGAAAAGGATAGTATCATAGACAACCTACCTACCTTTAACTTTGAAGGCACTGCTTACTGGGTAGATCCTGTAATGGGGTAGATGTTTGACTTGTATTGATTACTTAAATCAGCCGGAATTCGTCTGATAAAATAATAGATACCGTTTGATTGAGTTAGGTATTATTTGTACTAGTTAATGGTGGGGACGGCATGGTTATTTGCCTTACAAAGGCACCATTCTCAAATCAATCTATGCAATATAAATAGGTTAGCTGATCTACTGGTTTGATCAAGTGGCTCGATTTGTACCTTAGTTTGCACCCTAGTTTTATATGAACAAATTCTAACTTATTCATACAAATAATCTAACTAATCCGGTTAACCCGTATGCGGTCGCCATGGCATCCTAGTACGTTATGTAGATATGGTTATCGGCACTTATCCAAAATAACTCGTCGAAACCTAAAGTGTGTTTGAGAGGCTAGACGAGAGTTAGTGAGTAATGGTTAAGTTCATCAGGTATGAGAGTGAGTCAGATTGTCTAGATGGACTCAGTGAGTCTTGAATTGAGTCCTGAAGACAGTATGATGGTTGGATGGTTAATAAATTAGTTTTAAGAATATTTACGAGTAAGTTAATGAGTAATCTGATATAGCGAGCACATTGGTGGGCACAAAATTCCGCTATCGTAATTTGAATTTAAAAATTTGTTTCTACACTTTGTAGATTAGATTAGTCTCGGTCAATAATAGTGTTTACGCCAACAAAGATTAAAAACGAAGAATGAATGACAGAACAAGTAAGATAGATAGTTTACCCTCGGTGAATATTTCAAAGTTTTTTTCAGGTTCACCAAGAGATAAACAGGAAGTAGCTCGACAAGTTGCCAAGGCTTGTCGCGACGTTGGTTTCTTATTGATTTCTGGACATGGTATTTCCCAAAATCAACAGGAGGTAATTAAAGCAAAGACATTTGACTTTTTTGACCTACCATTAAAAGAAAAGCAAAAATGGGGCCCTATTGGTTCTGCTAAACAGAGAGGTTATCAAAGGATCGAGACACGAAATTTAGCATCCACAATTGGAGAAATAGCGCCACCCGATCTCAGAGAAACCATATTTATTGGTCCGATAGATGATCACCGCAGCCACTATGCCGAAACACCTGAGGCTCAAAATGCTTATGCAGAAAACATAATTCCCACTAATCCAGAAGGAACAAAAGAAGCTTTCACAGAAGCTTACAGGATTTTCGAAAAACTATCTTCTTCAATTATGCGGATCATGGCATTGGCGCTAGATTTACCAGAAACGTACTTTTGCCCATTGATAAGTAAACACTTTTCTGTCCTTGGCATACATCATTATCCCGTTCTCACGGAGCCGCCAAAACCAAATCAACTTCGAGCAGGTGCGCATACCGATTTTGGGGCAATAACAATACTTTCTATACCAGGAGCAGAATCTGGACTAGAGGTTAAAATGGATGACAACTCCTGGTTGAAGGTTTCTCCAACGGATGGTGAGCTAGTCGTGAACTTAGGTGATATGATGCAGAGATGGACAAATGACGAATGGCGATCGACCCATCATCGCGTCACAGTTCCTAAGACATCAGACCCGCAAAGTAGGCGTCTTTCTATAGCCTATTTTGTTCACCCAAATTTTGATGCAAAAATTGAATGCTTAGGAAAAAACTTAAAACCTCATAATGAGCCAAAGTACGAGGTAATTACCGCAGGTGAACATATTCGCCAGAAGATGGAGGCTAGTCTTCACAAATAGTTATTATTTTGTGCCCTGGTCCAAGTCTGCATCATTTGCCTTAACTTATGATTTCTAAGGAAGACCAATCATGTCTCTAACGACCCTTGGCATGAAAATCTTTGAAAAAATGGATCCAGAATCTGCGCATCGCATCGCCATTAATCTTTTACGGTTTGGGCTGTTTCCTAGCAGTAAATCATTATTTAAAGACCCAATACTTGAACAGAAGGTTTTTGGTATCAATTTCTCAAATCCTATTGGTCTTGCTGCTGGTTTTGATAAAAATGCTGAGGCGTTTGAGCCAATTCTCGCGCTAGGATGCGGGTTTGTCGAGGTTGGTTCGTTTACGCCAAGACCACAATTCGGCAATCCAAAACCTCGAGCTTTTCGGTTATTGAAAGATGAGGCTGCAATCAGTAGACACGGCTTTAACAATGATGGTCTTGCAAAAGGCCTCGAGCGATTAGCAGTTAAAAAAAAGAGATCCGGATTAGTCGGCATCAATCTTGGTATCAATAAGGACTCTAAAACGCCAATTGCTGATTATGTAGATTCTATTATTCGTGCATCAGCTTACGGTGATTATATCACTGTAAATATTTCCTCACCGAATACTGAAGGGCTTAGAGAACTTCAAAATGCAAATAATCTGGATTGCTTACTAAAAGAAATATACAAAATAAAAAGATCGCCATTACACGATAAAAAAGTACCTCCTATATTATTGAAAGTGGCACCTGATATAACCAACAAAATGATAGAAGATATTATCAATCTTGCATTAAAATATAAGATTGACGGTTTAATCGTAGGAAACACTACTATTTCAAGACCCTCTAGCCTTCAAGATCATTGCAAAAATGAGGCTGGCGGATTAAGTGGAAAACCACTTTTCGAAATTTCCACAAAAATTCTGGCTCAATTTTATATCCTTAGCGAGGGGCGCATAAATCTTATTGGTTCAGGAGGGGTGGATGGTGTGGCAACTGCTTATGCCAAAATCAAAGCTGGTGCTAGTTTGGTGCAAATTTACACTGGGTTAATGTATCATGGACCAGAATTATTCGGGATTATATTCAATGGATTAGGCAACAGCTTGAGGGAAGATGGTTTTGGCAATATAAAAGATGCTATCGGGGTGGAGGCTCATATATGGAATTGAGTCCAATGATCTTACATTTAAGCTATTTACGAATAGTTAAATGAGTAAGTTAGATTAAGTCCCTACAAAACTAGGATAAAAGCTAGAGTACGGATCATGCCGTTTGGTGGGACTAGTCGATTAGTTAATCTAATGATATTGCATAGATTGACTTGAGATTGGACTTGCAGGTTTGTTGACTTCAGAAGTGTCAATTGGACTATTGCCCGGAACAGTAATTGATCTGAATTCTAGCGCGTAGTAATCGCCATCTGTGTAATAGTTTGGTGTACAATAATAAGATACCTGTGTCTGGTAGTCATTCTATTTCTTAATTTACAAGCTGCTCCGGTAGAATAGAGCAATATGGAGGGTGGGCTTGCAGAGGTGGCTCCAAAAAGTGAGAATTCCGTCTAAGTCGGATATTAACAGAGGCAGTGCTCCTTGTTGCCTGACTAACTACCCCATAGTGGAAATAAGCATCCACATTTAGCGTTCAGGGAGGGTAGGCGCTTTAGTTGTTGTTTCCGCGGATTAAAAAGAAAGAGCCCAGAATAAATAGGAATATTTGTTCACTCATAAATAATCTAGAAGTGAAGAACCAATCGGAGTGGGCTATTATAAAGGCGCCACTCATTATAACGACAACTGCTCCTCCCGAAACCTTTGTTATGATGTTCCCGACGTGACCCTTAGCTAGACCACCCAGAATTATACCCAATCCCGCTCCCACCTCGCCAATGGCTACTGCACTGGTAGTGAGTTCCGGGAAAGCAAATCCCAGCTTTGTAAACCAATTCGTCATCCTCTCTGGTGGTAAAGGGAATTTTTCGAAACCGTGCAGAAAAAAAGCCACGCCCAAACCGAGACGAAGCAGCCAGAACGAGATGGGTGCCATCGGCTTAGAGATATTTTCAAGGTAATAATATAAGCGCTTCATACTTATCCCGACTTTGGTTACTTTAACGAGAGTTATTTCAGTGTTTGTCTATAACCAGCTCTTTTACCGGTTCATGTTTATAGCTCTTTTGCTGGCCAATCGAAACGTGGACCCGGTAATGAACGTGGCTAGCGCTAACAAAACATGACCCGTTAAAAGTTCCCCATACCATACCCAAAGAGTAGTCGAGGCAGTAAAGACCGTTGTCCACAGAATACTCAGAAAGGTCATCAGCTGGAAACGCTGTGCGGGTGGTAAATTTCGTAGCGGATTATTTTTGGAGTTCATTATAGAGTTGTACCATTGTAGCATCGTCCCCTCCTCAAATATTGGAATTACGGTTATTTGTTTAAATTGGATCACCCAGGTAAATCTATAATGAGTCCTAGTAAACTACGGTGAGTAAATGGCAGATTGCATACGCGACGTGGTATCGAAAAGTTGCCGCCTATTGACCGGACTTACAGATGTACAAATTCAAACATTGCCTGCAAGTGATTAGTTTTTTGAACAGGGCGGAAAACTATAATGGACGCCGTTCTAACCATAATCCAGAAGTAACTGATCTTAAGGCATTTAAACATATGCGTGAGTCGTTTGCATATGCTTTGCTGGGCTGCAAACTAGCATATAATAATTCAGGTAAAATACTAACTCAATTAAGTGCTATCCATTATTTTTTGTAATTGTAATTCTTTGCCAGTTATCTCTCTTAACATAAGTCCATTTCCACTCGGATCCATATTTCCATACTTTGTTAAACAGTCTCTGACAGTAATATCTTTCCATAATACTTTTTTACCATCTGGCCATTTGATTTCATAGGTACGCAGTGTTTTATCCCAAGACTTAGGATTACTTCCGTTTCCGTACATATAAGTACTTGTCATTTTACCATAATTCCTCGTTACTAATGTAGAGTTCTGCTTCCATTTAAAACCTCAGCCACCTTTATCCACTTTAGGCTAGCTGTACATATCGTGATCAATGATGACAGGGATCGAGTAGTGATGAGAAGCTGTCTCATGAGTGACTTTCCTTAAATATTTACTTATAGCCAATACATTAATGAGGAAGGTTAGATGGTTGCAAGGCGGAAGATGAAGAACCATGCGGTTCCAAATTTTTAAAATTGCCGTTCTCTCTCTAACTATGCAACCATACGGACACGTACGCTCAAACTATGGCGAATGGATTACTGTCATTTATTTTTATTTTGCAAGTTGTTATTCGTTCTAATCGAGTGAATTCCTTTTTGAGAGGCGTGGGACCTACTAGGTGTTAACCTGATCAGTTCGTCCATTAATTTCCGAGGATCCATCCTTTTGCTCGGCCACAGATCCCTTGGTAAAAAATCGTCCGCGGTAGCGTTTGATATTGATCGATATTTTGCAACGAATTCTATATACTCATTGAACTTACGGACACAGTCATTATAGGTTACGTCCTGTTTCAAAAGAGATACAAAAATACTTTGGTAAAATCTACGTATCTTGTCGTCCTCAAGGTAGAAGCGCTCATACTCAGTGTATTTTACCCTCTCAAACAAGCAAACGATTAAACCAAGCGAGTCTTTTTTATCGCTATGCTTCATAACCACTTTTAGCCATTCACCTTTAGGCGAACTGGTTTTGGTTTCTCCCAATCCTTCTCTCATGGCCAATTCAGCAAATGCTGATGCAGCTGATTGGTTTATGATATCCTGTCTTTTAATTTCTTCTGAGAGTTCATAAAAATTTTTACAACACCTGTTTAAACTTTTCTCAATAATTGATTTTGCTAACAGTCGCTCATGGATTACATGATTAACACGGCCCTTCGGTGAATTATTTGACGGCCGAATTGGAATTCCAGTACAGTGTCCCTGCGACCTTAATTCGATATTCACAGCTACGGTGATCTCTGTTTCATCGACACCGGAAAGAAATTCGTCTGTCTTCGCAGTTTCGTAGATATGCTTTTTTATCCTGGACACATTTTGCTGATAAATATGTATAGCGTTTTCTCTTTTATATTGATTTATGATTTTGTTAGTAGCGTATAAAACCATATAGATGACTAACAAAATTGGAGCTAAAAAATAAATTTGCTCCAATAAAAAGTTTTCCATTATTTTCTAGCTCTTATTATTCGAAATGTCTCTACAGAAAAACATATTATAAGAAAGCCGAGGAACAAGCCTAGTCGGACGCTAAAAGGCTAAATACGGCCAATAACAATCATTTTCTTTCCCAGATGAATTGAAGCTTCGAACTAATCCGCTTAAATGGATAAACTTTACGGCCTTATCGCTTCTTGAAACGACAAGATTTTTAGATCATTAAGAGGGAAATGGTTTAAATGACTTGAATACTTAAATCAGTCCGAACTCGTCTGATGAAATAATAGATTCAATTTGATGGAGTGAGTTCCATACTTACTCCATCAGGAGCTGCCACATAGCAAATTATAAAACCCGGAATAAATCCTCTTGGCTCAACAGTAAATGAACTCGTTTTTCACGCAGACTTTTCAATATCTCTGCAAGCTTCCATTATAGGTGAAAGCAAAATGAAAAACACTTATTTGTTATGACTAGAAAATTTATCGATGTTTTCTAAACCAGATGGATGCTGGGGACTTTCCCCAGAACGCCCACCTCTAATTATTAGTTGCATACCACCTAATCTTACATTTATCGTATTAAATATCACTGGGAATGTAGAACAAAATTCACTATCCAGGAATGAAAGGATTAATGATGGCGGAAGATAAGATCGAGCAAACCTTTGAAATACAGAAGGATGCTATAAAAATGCTAGACGACGCTGTCGAAAAACACAACTTAGAAAGTAGAGACAAAGCGTTACGTTGTCTTTTAGATTACTGCGCAGAAGATGGCGATTGGGAAGATATTTTCGAAACAGTCCGGTGTCTGCGTTGTTAGCCAAGCTTGTGTACAATCGTAACGTTTAAATTCCGGTTAATCTAAAAAGTCATCAATTTTTTCTTGGGGTGGCAGGTGTGTCATCAGCATTCAAACGGTGTTCATGAAAAACCGTATCTGTCAAATTGTAACATATCCACGGAAGTGCCTCATCACTATAGTAATGGATAGATACTTCAATTTCTTCAGGCTTATCCAATGTGCCAATATTAATCACTTGCAGTTGTGGAAATCTCTCCAAAGTTGAGCCGATACCAGTCCCGCACCTACCACAAAAGCTAGGCCATAACGCTCTTCCATGTTCAGAAATTATATGCTTATAGGTAGATAAAGTATCGCCACTTATCTTAAATGATGAACGATTTACACCGATTGCGCTTCTAAATGCTGCGCCTGTAGCTTTCTTGCAAAAATTACAGTGGCAGGCGTAAGACCTTAATATTGGACCTGTAATTCCATACCTTATAGAGCCACATAGACAGCCCCCTGTGAGAAAAAAATCAGCCATCACTTGCTCCAGATATTTTCAATATTTAAGCCATTTAATCATATAAACCTTTTTCCTTTTTCAAGATCTAATATCTCTGGCTCTCCTAAAGAGTTCACTAATTCCGTAAAGTTTATCCCTTTAAGCGGATCAGTTCGTCGCTTAAATGTATTCGCAACAGTCGGCAGGGAAGAAAATCGTTGTCGCTCTTGTTTATATTCAAAAGAATAAAATAGAGGAACATCATCTTCAGGGGGTGTTTCATAGTCCTCGGGGTAGTCTTTCATAAAGAGTATTGCAGTTAACGGCACCGACAAATCACATGAAGTAACGCAATGTTTTGGCAAAATATAAAAGACGTTACTTTGATAAGCGGGGTGCTCTACCGCAATCAATGACCAACACTGATTACAATATAAACGAATAGACCGTCCGTCTTCGCGAAGCTTATAAGCACTCATAAATTCTTTGCCTTTGATGGAAATTATATCAGCAGGAATATAATAGACGTGTGGCAACTGATCTGGCTTCACTGTACAGATGTTAGGTTTAGTTGTTTTCCTAGATGATCCCCATTCAATACCTTGTCGGCAGTCTTCACATCCGCAGCGAAAGTATTGCACTGCACGTTTATCCGCCACGGTTATCTCGCATAAACCGCAGCAGCAACCAATAGTTCCAGATTGAGGATTTGACATATTTCGTTCCGTTCAAGGTTGTAAGATCTATTATTGATCGACTCTAATCAAATCGAAAACCAACTTTATTTTCAAGTTGCGTTTTGTACGACAGGAAAAATAAGGGTTCCATATTTAGGAGACCCAAAGTTTCATGCAAAAGTGATACATTATTTAGTGAAATAGGATTATTGGTATGGATGAAAATTCTTTGAAGCCTAACCAGCAATGTGAACAAAAGATTATTCGATAAGTTAATTTCTAGTATAAAACAATTTATGAAGTAATAGCCCAACAGGAAGTGCCCGCGGGATACCTCCTTGGGTTAACTTTTTTAACTGTTCTACAACTTGATCACCTATTTTTGGAGGCGGGATCTTATTTATCATTGAGGCAAGTATAGAAGAATTTTTAAAAGCTTCATCTTTAGTTTTTTGCTTTAGCTGTTCTAATCTTCCATCCGCTTCTATCATGGAGAGTGTATTCCAAATAATAGGTAGAAGCTTAGGCCATCGAGCCAATCCTCGACTCCAAGCGGGAGGGAATCCAACGGATACGTCTTGTCCAATTTGATTTATCAAATCGAATAACGCCTTTTCATTTTTGCCGAGTGTATCTGGATCGATTAAAGGTGGTAGATTTGAATATTTTCGTTTTGCAGGATTTTTGAATGTTTTGGTTTTCGTTTCGTCCAAAGGGGCTGAATATAGAGCGCTTAATCCAATAATATTTTGTGAGTTGCCAAAGTTCAGACTGTCGAGAAATTCACTGATATGCTGCCTATCTTGGTCACCAATACCCAAGATATAAAATGCCGATTCAGGAATAGTCGAAACACTAGGAACATTCAACGAACTTCGAAGCTCCGATGCATAGTGTGCAACCGCCCCAGATTGATAAATTGGTTTCAATGAATACCAAACCCATTGAAGTGCACCCTCTTTAGTAGCGAGGTTCCTCCATATTGTCTGCGGGAAAGGCATATTCATTGTTTCACGAATATCCTGATAAATTTCGGCAACTTCTCCTGTCGCCTCGTTCTCTGTAATTTCAAACATTGCTCTCTTAACCAATCGATCTACCTATTGATATTATTTAGCTAACTCTCATACGCTTGACTTAGTTCAATGCTAAAGCCATCAGGGGCCGCCACTTAACAAATCGAGATCCCGGGCAAAAATTTCCATGGCTCAACATTAAACGGAACATCTTTATTCCGCAGTTCCTCGCAATAAATTTTCAAATCACCATTATAAGTAAATGCAAAGTGGTTCATCCCCCACTCGTTATGACTCGAAAACTTGTCAAAGTGTTTTATCCCTTTGCGTGTACTTGGGGACTTGCCAGGCCTTTTACCTCTAATAATAAGCTGGAGGCTTCCGAACCGAATATTGATCGATGGTGCATCCCTAATAACTTCATTTTTCTCACTCGCTCCTCCCAACATCTCGCAATACCAATCGGCAGCTTCTTGGGAATTATTGCTAAACAGATGTATGTGATCAAATGTAAATAAAGACACTCTTGATTACTCCTAATGTCTAATGGCGATCAGCAGGAATCTATTTTCACCCTACACAACAATGAAGCGGTTGTGAATAAATCAGCTCATCTTCCCCACTTGGCTGATTTTTTGCGGCATCGAGTTCCGCTTTTTCCATATCCATCAGTGGTTGATAGATTCTTCTTAAATACCTATCATAAATTTTTGGATCGGCTTTTCTGGTTGCGAAAAAAAATAAGGAAACATCACTAGATTTCTAAAATTAGCGTTGGCTACTCGGCTGTAGAGTGACTTATCAGTTACCCCAGATGGACTAATTAGTCGTGGTGGCTTATCAATAGCGTGAACAACGAACCCTATGGCACCTCCAGGCTTAACTACTCTATAAATTTTTTTTAATGCTTGATTAGCATCGCATTCAAGAACGGCGTCCGCATTCGCCTTGTAAAAGCAACAACCTAGAATCAATCTAATGTTCCTAAATTATGCCTAAATTGCACCCCCCATTTTTTATGTTTTTTTACTGCTATCCAAATTAATGTGATCGGTTTTTGGACGGTAGAGTTTTTCGTTACCCACTTGGCTTTGATTAAAAACACAGCAGAAGTTTTGCTTACAACCACCTGCTTAACTTCTTCATGTTCTGTCATAATCCATTCGGGAAAGGTGGCAATTATGGTTTCCCAAGGAGCGGGGTATATATCCCCATATTGCGCTGAGTTTTCTACCGTAAGTGACGTACCATTGAAGTTTTGGTAAGTAAACGGAAACACCGTGGTATCAATGTAAGCGATAAAGTCTCGATTATTAATAGCGGATTGATTTCTCTCTATTACTAATCTTGGACTGTCCATAATATTTTTATCCACCATTTTGCACCAGTTTTTTAGAAATTATTTAGTAATATCTTGCCCAATTTATATTTTCTTACTCAACTACTTATAGATTTGTGTAAAATCCACTTCGATCGAAAAGATCGCCCTAACTGCACATGTAGAAGACGAAAGTAACATATCATGCTAGTTGCCGCCTACACGCATAACTTATCGCCAATGATCACAGACGAATTTAGCCAACGGTTTACACAATGATAAAAATTGGTAATAGAGTCTAACATAGTTTAGGTCCTAGCTTGTCAGATATGTTTCTACAAGTTTAAGACTGTGCACTGAAGTCGCATCATTTTTGGGTTTAGAAATGAAGATTTTAGAAATTAGGGATATGACCTCGTCTATCGCCTCAAATATATCCAACGCATTTATTGATTTCTCTCAAATGACTTGTTCTGTGGTGGCTGTCATCACAGACCAATATCGTGACGGTGAACAAATCGTCGGATACGGGTTCAATTCTAACGGACGTTATGGTGCTGGCGGCCTTCTTAGGGAACGGTTCTTGCCTCGTATAAATTCAACCTCTCCAGATGACCTTTTAAACGATAGTGGAGATAACCTAGATCCTTTTAAAATATGGAATACCCTAATGCAAAATGAAAAACCGGGCGGTCACGGTGAGCGGTCAGTTGCGGTTGGCACTATTGATATGGCTATTTGGGATGCAGTATCCAAAATTGCAGAAAAACCACTTTCCCAATTATTAGCTGACTATTTTAATGAAGGAAACGCCGACACGAGCGTCTGGGTATATGCGGCTGGTGGGTATTATTATCCTGGGAAAAATATTTTAGCATTGCAGGATGAACTCCGAGCTTACAAGGACCTTGGTTACCAAGTTTTGAAAATGAAAATTGGCGGAGCATCGCTGAAAGAAGATATGGAAAGAATTGAGGCGGCTTTAAAAATTTCCGGTGAAAACAACTTATGCGTTGATGCGAATGGCCGTTTTAAAATCGAGACCGCTTTGGAATACGGAAAAGAGTTGAAAAAGTTTAACCTTTTTTGGTTTGAGGAACCTGGTGATCCTTTGGACTTTTATCTCCAATCTTGTTTATCAGAAGAGTACGACCATCCTTTAGCCACTGGGGAGAACCTGTTTTCGCATCAAGATGCCAGAAATTTACTTCGGTATGGAGGGATGAGAGCCGATCGAGACTGGTTACAATTTGATTGTGCGTTAAGCTATGGTTTAGTTGAATACCTTAGAACACTTGATGTTTTAAAAGAATTTGGGTGGTCGAAACGTCGTGTTGTACCACACGGAGGACATCAAATGTCTCTAAATATGGCAGCAGGACTTCAGCTGGGAGGAAATGAATCTTACCCACACGTTTTTAGACCTTTTTGTGGTTTTGCAGATGGTATTCAAGTCGAAGATGGCTTTGTCAAACTGCCAAATATTCCGGGAGTTGGGTTCGAAGCGAAATCTGAATTATTCTCTGTAATGCGACGTCTCTTAGAATAACACAGATTAATTAATGTAGGAAACTCCAGTTTTTTTTATTATGTTAATCAAAAAGCTCCTTATGATCATAGAATCACGTTTTAATTTGTCGAAACCTACAAAAAATTTCGTCTCATGTATTATTCGCTTTGTCCCCACGTGATCAAAAGACATTTAAAGTGTTGCGAATCGTTCGCAGTAACGTGTATGTTTTCATAAACCTATCCGTAGTGCGTGGGAATGAAATTTTTGGAGATTAAGATGTTGCAGAAAACGGATTTTTATATTGGTGGCAAGTGGGTGCCGCCATATCAAAAAAATGATTGTCCAGTGGTGAACCCGTCGAGTGAAGAAGCATTCGCTATAATCTCACTAGGAACAAAAAGAGACCTAGACGACGCTGTTCTCGCAGCTAAAAATGCTTTCCAGACGTGGAGTACTACTAGCCTAGATGAGAGACTTAGCCTTATAAAGAAATTATTAACTATTTATGAGGATCGTTCACAAGATATGGCGGAAGCCATTTCCATGGAGATGGGAGCGCCAATAAAGTTGTCTCTCAACGCTCAAACAGCAGCGGGGGCAGGTCATATTAAAGCTTTTATTAAAGCCCTAGAGAGCTTCAAATTTGAATATCCCCTGAGGGAAGATACGCCTGATGAGTATATAATACGAGAGCCCATTGGTGTTTGTGGGTTAATTACGCCATGGAATTGGCCAATGAATCAGGTGACGTTGAAAGTCATACCTGCAGTTGCTGTTGGTTGTGCTGTAGTTTTGAAACCTTCGGAGATAGCACCAATGTCTTCACTTTTGTTTGCTGAGATGATGCACGATGCTGGTTTTCCAAGTGGTGTATTCAATCTTGTAAATGGAGACGGACCAACTGTTGGAGAGGCTATGAGTAGCCACCCAGATATCGATATGGTCAGTTTTACCGGGTCAACTAGAGCTGGCGTAGCTGTCACCAAAGGGGCAGCTGACACGGTTAAAAGAGTTTCCCTTGAATTAGGAGGGAAAGGGGCCAACATAATTTTTTCCGACTGCGACGTAGAAAAAGCAGTGAAAAGAGGTGCGTCACACTGCTTCAACAACACCGGACAATCTTGCAATGCTCCCACACGAATGTTGGTTCAGAGAGATGTATACGAAAGTGCCGTCGAAATAGCCAAGAGAACTGCCGAAAATACGGAGGTAAACGAACCTAATTTGATGGGTAATCATATCGGCCCGTTAGTATCGGAAGTGCAATATAATAAGGTACAAGGGCTTATAGATATCGGTATAAAAGAAGGGGCAAGATTGATAGCAGGTGGTCTGGGTCGACCGGAGGGTTTTAATAAAGGTTATTTCGTAAGACCAACTATATTCGCCGACGTAAACAATCAGATGCAAGTTGCTCGCGAAGAGATATTTGGGCCGGTTCTTTCGATGATACCTTTTGACAATGAGGATGACGCTATAAAAATTTCGAATGACACCAGTTACGGGCTCACGGACTATGTGCAAAGTGGTGACAGCAAACGCACACAACGTGTTGCTCGTCAGTTGAGGGCGGGAATGGTTCAAGTCAATGGAGCCCCGCGAGCTGCAGGAAGTCCATTCGGGGGGTACAAACAATCTGGAAATGGCAGAGAAGGTGGCATCGAAGGGCTCGAGGAGTTTTTAGAAACCAAGGCTGTTTCTGGATGGAATGTAACTAGCTAGACGCAAAGAATTATACAAAATAACACAACAAACTTTAGAACAAGTGGCATCTATTTACAGAACTGACATACTTGCAACGCTCTGGGCAACGCTTGTAAGGGGCTTGTTGTTGATACAGGACGAAGGAATACATTTGACACCGTCCGCATAACTTACTGGTACGGCTCCCTTTTTCTTTTATCTAAATGCTTGTCTCTTTGGACCTTTAGCGAGGCCGTTATTGTAATGCTTATAAAAAGGAGTTGGCTGTCTCACAAATTTACCAGAAAATTAAATAGTTTATGCCCGTAAATGCTGGTGAGTAGAAAAAATGAACAGTTAGGTTCGTTAGTAATTTAAATATCTAACCGTCAATCAAGGCTTGTATTGTCCAGCCATTCGCAAAGCGGATCGCCCGACAATTCGGCTTCCTTTTTTTATTTCAATGCCTCTTTTATATGTTGTTACCGAGCAGTCGGTAAAACTTTTTCAGAAACCAGATGCTCGTAACATTGGATACAACCCCGATATTTGAAGAATTCTTTAATTCTCTTGTAGTGGAGTTATGATGTAGAGAATACCTGGCCTGTCGTCAGGCTGAAAGAAAACACTCTAACACATTCATCGATATAATATTCAAATCTCTGTTTTTCTATGGCGTCTAAGGCCTCATAATCATCACGTCCTTTCTGAACAAAAACAACGTTTTCTTCTTCAAACCAATATCTCATAAATTTACTATACTGTTGATTCCTTGAAGCAATAGCCGAGGATCTTACTATCTGTTGCACACCTCAGATTCGTTCGATGTTAAGCATTTGTAACTTCCTCACGTTCTACGAAGTGGATCAATACACCACCGGTTGATGAGGGATGGATAAATCCAATTAGCGATCTTCTTGATCCTTCTCTTCCTACCGAATCAATCAACTTAAAATTATGTTTCTCGAGATGCATTAACGTTTGGTTTATATCTGGGGTTTTAAAAGCAAGATGGTGTAGACCAGGCCCATATTTGTTGACATACTTCGTGATAGCTCCCTGATCTTGCTTTGTATTTCCAGGCGTTCCGTGCGCAATTTCGGCGGAGTGTTGATTATTGAAATTCTCTAAAAATTCAAGCTCTGTGTCTCCAATAGTTATAAAGGAAACCCTCAATCCACCCATAGTCTCAGGCGGGCGAGTTTTATAGATCACTCCATATTTATCGGAGGTGAAACTCTCCATAGCTACTTTGACTTCCACATCTGTTTGACGGCTTTCTAATGGTAAGCCTAGTTTCTCTACAAATATAGATTCCGCTAGAATATTACTGCTTGATGCTATTCCAATATGGTCCATGCGTTCCACAAATTTTGTTCTGCTGCCGCGAAGATTGGCTATTGACGTGAACCGCATAAATACGCCTCGTGTTAACTCCTCAGGAATTTGAACCTGTTCCAGCCCATTTATGCCGCTCGAATGTTTTGGGTCATCAATAAATAGCGATGCCATTTCATCTATATTTTGGGCTGCAAGTGCCAGATGATCAACGCCTGGTTTATCCTTGGATAGGAACATTGAACCCGTTGGAAATACTGCTAGTGCTGTGTCTCCTATACCGTATGCATTTATTGCTCCATCAGGGGTATTTATTGAAAAGTGCTCGAGTTGGAGGCATTCTGATAACAATTTATGTAAAGCACCGGGGTCTCTAGAAGAGACAGCTATGTACGAGAGTTTAGCTAAATTTGCCATATCAATATCTACTTAAAACTTTGATTGAAATTTCATACTTTATAAAAAATACGTAGATATGCTCTCTGTTACAAGCAATGTTCACTCTACGCAGGAATTTTGACAAGTTTTTTTGGTTTGGGCCCATAAGCATTAATCATGACGTCAGTCCGACATCTGATAATACGCCATGTCCAAGGTTACCAGCTAAGAAAAGGACTAGGTTTCGTACCTTCATTTTTACACAACCAATAACCCTGTAAAAACATAAGTGTTACAGAGATACGCGGTATAGTGATTGACGGGCCGCTACTTATCGGTTGTAGAGGCCATTTATATGATGTGTCTAGGAAGGGGGTGACTAATGCGCCCCCTAACTAAGTTGCGAAATCCAATTAAAGCACAGAATGTGTTATGCCTTGATTGGATAAATGAATGAGTGAGTTGTTTTATTTATTTTCGGTTGCCAAAACTCTATTTCAGAATAGTACTCAGGTCGTCTGCGACTCGCTCCCAGTTAACCAAGTGCTTAATAAATGCCTCTAGATATTCGGGCCGCCTATTTCGATAATCGACATAATACGAATGTTCCCAAACATCACATCCTAACAACGGACTGCCGGCGCCAGTAGCTATTGGATTTACAGCATTGGGAGTGTTACAAACGGCTAGCTTTCCACTTTTATCAACGACTAGCCAACACCAACCTGAGCCAAATTGTGTAACTCCCGCATTGATAAATGCGGCTTCAAACTCAGCTGTACTGCCAAAATCTCTTACTATCAGTTTCTCAAGTGAACTTGGGATAGAGCCTCCCCCATCAGGCCTCATCCAATCCCAAAATTTTAAGTGGTTCCAATGTTGTGCAACATTATTAAAAAGTGGGCCTCCAGCACCTTCATTGAATGAATCGACCATAACGTCTTCAATGCTATTCCCGGCCACGCCATTTGCCTCAATTAGTGCATTTCCGTTCGTTACATACGCAAGATGATGTTTATCATGATGTAGCTCCAACGTTTCCGCTGACATGTAAGGCGACAGGGCGTCGTAGGCATAGGGTAAGTCAGGTAGCTCAAGTAACATTTTTTCTCTCTCTGTGGATAAACTTATAAAAAAATCAAATTAACTCACTCGTTTCTAAACGAGCTTTGCGTCGATAGTGTTTACTATTCGCATTATTGTACATAATAGTTTAGAAAAATCCAAGATTTATAACAATTGCGAAGATAGATTGTAGGCAAAGGCGAAGGTGGATAAGTTCTCTAGAACAATACGCTTCTCACTTTGAGCCGTATAATGCTGCAAGAATGAGTTGGTCCGCCACAATATTTAAGTGTTTGCTAGTTCTTAACTTGGGTCTATCTCTTTTTGAACGATTAAAAAACGTAATCCAAAAATAATGGCTTTATAAGCAAATTAATCACATCTGGTTTAACGTCCATATTCAACCTAACCCCTATCTATCCACCAACCTCGAGTGCCCTAATAAAACTTGAACAAATCATTTAGAATAAATATGAATGAATAAGAAATGAATGGCTTAAGCTAGTTCCAGATTATATAAACGCCAAAACCAGTTTTTTTGATACTTTTGGAAAAGAAGTGCCAGGCTGGGATATACCAATGAAAAAGACGATGCCCGGAGCCAAGCTTACGAGCGGGCACTTTAGACAACTATTTCCGGGATTCGTAAGTCTCAGAAATAGGAGCTTGCTCAGAGTTGTTGGCAATGCTAGCCGTCAAAAGTGGGGCAAATGAAGTGAGAATGCCGGTTTTGGTTTATCAAGTAAATGTTGCAATTTAAGTCAACGAACTTTTTTACGCAAAAATAAGATCGAGTTGTTGATCAAACCTCTAAACGTTTGATATTCATATTGTAATCATAGACTTTTATCAGTCATACTTAAGGGAACATAGATATCAATAATGTGGAGTGAATTTGGTGAGTTCAATTAGATTGCAGAATAATAAAGACTCTCTTGTTAAAGTTATGTTTGGGACTCCATCCCCCAACTTGGGCTCTTATGATATTTCTTTGTTTAAAAAATTAGTTCTGCTGATCGCTGGCGTTGCAGTTTTAGCGATCTCTGCTCAACTAAAAGTTCCTTTTTATCCCGTGCCCATTACCATGCAAACTTTAGTTGTAATGCTCATTGGTTTTACTTTCGGCGCCCGGCTTGGGTCTTATACTGTATTGGTATATTTGGCATCTGGCGCGATCGGAGCACCTGTTTTTGCGGGTGGCGCCGGGTTAGCGTATATGAGCGGTCCAACTGGCGGGTATCTCTTTGGTTTTCTCGTAGCAGTGTATCTTATAGGGTACTTCACAGAACAGGGCTACGGACGTACTTTTATTAGCACACTTTTGTTAGCTCTTTCAGGAACCATAGTGTTCTACGTGTTTGGGGTCGCGTGGCTAACCACTATCTTAGGATTCGAAAAAGCAGTTAAGTTTGGTCTACTACCATTTCTTTATGGAGACGTTTTAAAGCTGTTTTTGTTGGCGTTTTCAATACCTGCAACTTGGAAGCTCGTCGTTAAATTGTCGAAACATGAAAGCTGATATTTTTAGAAACGTGCTGAATTCTAAGCCTCAATTTAATTCTATTTGCTGCGCTTAAATTAGTCGAAGTTTCCGAAACAACTTGTTGAACCCATCACACGATATAGAGGGCTTGGCCACTTTAGTGCGTCCTTTTTAGGCGAAAGCACAAAAGCTTTTTTTGGGAGCGTCTCTTGGAACAAGAAGAAAGTTGGAAAACTATTATAAGTTCATCAACTTTGATGTCGCTTGCTTTATTAGGTGACTCTCTCATTTACGCAATTTTACCTGTTTATGCAGACAACTTTGGGTTAACTATACCAATGGTAGGCATTCTTCTGGCAGCAAATAGGATTGTCAGAATCTTCATCTACACGTTCATCAGTAAATTAGTATCAACTTTTGGCGCGCGAACCTTATGTGTTATAGCTGCCATAATGGCTACACTGAGCACTTTTTTGTATGGTATTAGCGCTGGTTTCTTTCCACTTTTATGTGCACGTATCCTTTGGGGCATAGCCTATGCTATTTTGCTTATTTCAACTTTAGCATATGCCGTTACCAAAAAAAGTGAAGCAGGAACTCGTATTGGCACAAGTCAATCAATACAAAGGATTGGACCGATAATTGCCCTGCTTCTAGGCACTTGGTTAGCTGCTATTTGGAGCCCAAATAACGTCTTTTTAATTTTAGCTATTCCTACAAGTTTTTCTATTCTAATCGCATTAACCTTGCCAAAACACGTGAAAACTCAACCGACGCAAAAACGGCACTCCGCTAAATTAACAAAACCGTCCATATTAGATTTATTATTTTTTATTCAGGGATATGCAATAGATGGACTTTTCGCCGTTTCAATTACTCTCATGCTAGCCGAAAAGACTAGTTTGGCAAATGCTGTTATTGGTGGTGGAGCTCTGTTAGCATTACGCCATGTAGGCGAGGCATTAGCGGCCCCTCTTTTTGGAAGTTTGGGGGATAAATTTGGCGCGGTAAGAATATTTCTGATATCGGCGGCATCGACCATATTGGGTCTAATACTAATATCTTTGAATGAGGTAATATTTGGAGCTATAGTGTTATTAATTTTTAGAGGCGCAATAGCTGCTTTGGGTCCAACAATCATCGCCAAACAGTTTGATGGAAGTGACACAGTACTAGATAATCTAGCAAGATTACAAAGCTGGAGAGATTTGGGAGCAGCAGCCGGACCTATTGTTACAGGTTTTGCATTGTTATATGTTTCAGCGGAGTTGCAACATTTTATCTTAGCAATTGTTTTTGCTCTATTATTGCTATCCTCCGGCTCAAAAATCTCCCCAAACTCTTTTCAACGTTAACTTGCATAGATATTTTTGTATCTTGTTACCCCAATAAATCAGTATGACTTGAATTAAATGACTTCTTCTGTAACCAAGCCTCATTAACAGGAAGACGTGGTTTGTTCTATTGACAGCTTTGCGCAAAGATATCTCGTTATCTTGATTTTCCGTCGAAAATAAGATTAGAGACCATAGTCAAAAAATTTATGAATGAAAGTGCTTTATAGTCGTAGAGGCTGAGGGGAAAAAACGGTGACAAAAGTCACACTCCAATCCCAAATTTGTGAACATTAATACAGACGTATGAACAAAGTCACAAAGCAATGTCTGCAACATTCAGTTTAGATTGCAGCCAACTCAAAAATCACCAACTATAAATAATCAGTAATTTCTGGAGGGAGCTCTAATGTTAATGATGAGAAGTGATATTGTATTTCTAAGTGATGAAGAAGTTCTTGCTTCTCTTGATGCTTACAAGAAACGCAAAACTTTCAATCATTCTG
>Ga0160423_10001380_pt1 | contig 20374 bp, 18 predicted proteins | sample CRUFie14St8metaG_FD_108191 | JGI IMG/M metagenome (GOLD analysis project Ga0160423, IMG submission 108191) | Marine microbial communities from the Costa Rica Dome - CRUD Field 142mm St8 metaG | ecosystem: Environmental > Aquatic > Marine > Oceanic > Photic zone | place: Costa Rica: the Eastern... | reverse complement strand
AGAAAAGAAACGAGGACATGAAGCTTTGACTATTTTTGTCAAAAGTCTTTTGAGCAGTCATGTCAAAAAATTGGCAAAGCATATTGAAAATTCTGACTTTGGTGCATCTCGTATTAAAGATTATGAGATGTCAAATTTAATGGCAAAATGTGAAGACGAACTTATTCTTAAAGGACAGGTACTATTTGAAAGAAAGTCTGCAAAAAAACGAAAACACGTTGAGTTAGAAGAAGCACAGAAAGCACAACAAGAGGCACAACAAGCAAACATTTCTGCAGCCAAGGGTCGTTCAGCAGGTGAGGCCATACAACCTGATGCTGTCGCATTACAACAAGCCAGTCAGCCGGCTGGACCAAATAACTTACAAGCCATCCTCAATACTGGGGAAGGGTAAAAAAAATAGTATCTATTAGGAGTAAACTATGAATGAAATGGATAAAATGGCTTTGGACGACGTCGGTATGATGGAGAAAAAAGCAATGCAACTGGCTCGACAGTTGGATGAAAAAGAAAACGAATCAAAAATCGAAGGTGACTACAGCAAAGTTGCACTAAATAAAATGATTGACTCAATGAACCGTGTCAACATGTTGTTTGATGCACCTCCCTTTCCAGAAATGGATGCTGACATGGAGATGTTGACACCTGCACTTATCAGAAATCTTATGATGATTACCAATGCTGCAAAGGACGCAGGATTAGATGAGTATGTTTTTGACATTGACAGTATTACAGATGATAAAGCACTAAAAATGGTTGCAGGTAAATTAGATGCAGCTGCTGGTGATAAATCATTCAAAACATTTCTAGCGAAACCAGACGGTATGAGTAACGAAAGACAAAGTGAAGAGGGTATGCCAACCATGCAAATGGAAGGTATGGAAGTCGCTTCACCTGGTCGAATGGGAACCGCACCAATGGAAGACGAAGAAGAACTTTTCATGGCTCGTATGAGAAAATCATAAAACACAGGAGATAAATTATGAGTGAAGAAATCAGCACCCCTGCAGTAGAAGTAGCAGACGCCGGGACTGATGTTGCAACAGAAACAACAGTCAATAACGAAGTGACACCCGCAGATGTCTTGAAGCAGATGAAGCATAAGAAGAAAGCGGCACACGGTAGAGATAGAGTGGCAGAAGCGATTGCTACAGTAAAGGCAGGACCTAAACCAGATACACCTGACAACATCAGTTTGGATACATTAACAGAAGCCGAGTCTTTGGACGAAGGTGGACATAAAGGCATTGACTTCAATCGTGTAATCAATGACTTACCAGATGATGCGAAGAAGATGTTATCAAACATACGTAGTGACTACACTCGTAAGACACAAGAGTTAGCAGCACAACGTAAAGAACTCGAAAGTATGCGTCAAACTTTACTTGATTCTCAGGTAAATGAAAATGTACAGAAGTTAGCGGCTGAAGATAATGTTGCATTGGACCCATACGATACCCAAAGCTTCGAAAAAAGAATTGAACAAGAAGTAGCGAGACGACTAAATGACATGTTACAACCGATGAGGGAAGAACAAGAAGTTATTAAGCGTCGTGCATCATTGGAAAAATTCAAGAATGAGAATCCTGACTTGATGGATTACAAGATTGAAGTTGCAACGTTACTCAAAGCAAATGAGAATTTATCTCTTGAAGATGCTTATCACATCGCCAAGGGAAGAGCCGTATCAGACGAAAACGCCAAGTTGAAAGCAGAGCTTCAACAGCGTCAGAATCGGATGCGTGAGGTGGGACTAAAACTTGGAAATGGAACCGTAAGGGGAAATAAAAAAGTGCCGAAACACCTCAAAAAAGCACATGAAATCTATGCTTGGTTGGAATCCAACAAGGGCAGGTGAAAAAAATGTGTATTACTATAGAACGCCCCAGTTTAATGCATCGTAATCTGGATAAGCTTGAGGACTCCTTCGGGAATAACTTCGACAAAAGATGTGAAACAATTAACAATTATAAGCCTATTTAATTTTAGCGGAGGACTATACACATGGCTATTTCAAATGACGTATTGTCGTCAACACTCCGTATTCTTCTCGACGAAGAGGTAGACCAGCTTTATCAAGCTACTCCACTTTTAGACAAGATGCGTGAACGAGGCGGCGTAGAAACTTATGACGGTGGACAAAAATTAGATGTTCCACTTATCTTAGAAGAACATTCTTCTATTACACAACTTGACAGCGGGTATGAACCCGTAAACCTTGCAGTTAAAGATTCACTTAGAACTGCTTCATTCTCCTGGTGCGACTTTGTTGCTCCAATCGTTATTACACGTTCGGAAGAACTTAGTAACAAAGGTGAACGTGCTATCATCGACATCGCTGAAGCTCGTATGAAGTCAGTAATGGGTGCTCTTAAGCGAGAAGTAGAAAAGCAGATTCTTGCTAACGCTTCTTCTGTATTGACTAACCTAAACACCTTCAACGGTCTTTCAGCCGCTGACGGGGGTGCTGGTTCTGGTGGTAACTCTACTCAAGGATTCTTTGATAACGTGGCTTTCGGCTCTCAAACAGCTGGAACTAACGTTGGTAGTCTTTCTAAGGCAACCTTCGCACGTCTTCAAAATCAATTCGTAGATGATGCTGGAACTCTTGACCTTAGTTCAATGACTGACCTTTACATCAACTGTCAGCTTAACACTCCTGATGGAAGTGCTCCTGACCTTATTATCTGTTCTCCACAGTTCTACAAATCTTACAAAGCTAAGTTGCAGGCTCAAGAACGATACATTGATGAAAAGGTACTTGATGGTGGACGATTGGCATTGGCCTTCAATGGTGCAATGGTTGTTGCTTCTCCATTCTTAGGAAGTGATGTTCAGAATCCTGCTGGAACTCCAGCTGGTAAAGAGATTATCTCAGCATACTACTTGAACACACGTTACATTAAGCTAGCATTCGATAGTGCTGCACAATTCGAGATGGATGACTTCGAACATGTTTCTGGTTATGCTTCACGTAGTGCAAACATCTACACTCGTATGCAAGTTTATTTCTCACATTTAGCTTCACAGGGATTACACTGTGACGCAGAAGCAGTATAGGGGGTGAATCATGGCTACTAATACATTAATTCAAAAGTTATTCGCTAGCGACGAAAGTGGAGTTGGTGAAGATTCAATCAAAGTCTCAAACAGACAAGAACTTGAAACATTCTTCGCATCAGAAGCAATTGCTGATGGTGACCTTGTATGTCTTGACATTTCTAAAACCAGTGATGGTGATAAGATGTCATACGTCAAGAAGTTGAAGACTGATGCAGGTTTAACTGCTGTTGCAATCGGTATTGCTGACCAAGCTGCTATTGAAGCTGGTGACCAAATCCGTGTCGTTATCAAAGGTTTCAAAGCCAATGCTAACGTTGCAACTGGTGCTGCTGTTGGTGAACGTATTGTAGGAACTGCTACAGCCGGTCGTGGAGATGTTTTGGCGAACTCGTCAACTCTTCCCGCACTTGCTTATGTTATTACAGAAGCAGCTGCTAACGTTGCTGACGTAATGGTCATCAAACAGTTCTAGTCTAAGTTATACGTAGACAAAACAATCTGGCCCGCTCGGCAACGGGCGGGCCATTATTTTAACTGAGGCAGAACATGAATCTAAAACAAATGAGAGAGTTTGTTGGTAACATTCTGGATTATACACCAGATGTGCAAGCGTACAATGAAGAATTGAATCGCATTATCAACGAAACGTACTTGGACTTTTTTGTATCACAACCCTGGTACTTCTCACAAAAAACACTTGATACATACACAATTCCTGACGCAACTGCACCAGGACAAATAACGCCGGCTGCATCAGCAAACTCATTCTTTATCCAATCGATTGACTGTGGTACTGTAGCAAATAACATCGGACAAAGATACAATGGCGGACAGATGGGACATGAAGGTTCCATTTTACAAATTACAGGGGCATCAACTGCTGCAAACAACGGGTTGTATGTCATAGACAAAATCGATTTAGCAACTGATAAAATCTTTGTCAGTAAAATGTCAAACCGTTCTGATAACAGACAACTAGTAACTTGGGAAGGACAAGCAGGCCAAGCACAGAACGTATCACTTTCAGCTCAATCGAGATTTTTACGATTACCAAAAGACTGTGTGCAAATTCTTGATGTTGGTATCAGAAACATTCCAGAAGGTGGAACTGGTGGTATTGGTGAGATTTACAATCTTACACGTCGCAATGATGAACGATACTCACTCAGACAAGACATTACTGGAACACCAACAGAATACGTGATGTATGACCAAGCACCAAATGGCATGCAAGACCACACACATTTCATACCCAGAGCAAATCATGACTTCTTTGTAGATACAGTCAGTAACACACCAGGTTGGCCACAAGGAACTTATAGTTTCAAGATGGCTTATCAGTGGCAAACAATTGAAGGTGCTCTATCAGATGAAGTAACAATCACAATCAATGAAGCAAACACAATACCCAGATTCAATAGTAGAGATACAGCAAAGTTTGGTTTCAGAGGTTTGAATAAAAGATTTTATGTGAAGTATGATTCGCTTACAGGTTACAATTCAACTAAGTTTTCAGAACCTTACTATCGTGATTTAGCAATGATACCATTCAACGAACTGACAAACAACGGTTCTAAAAATGTTGATGGCTTCATACAAAACGATAATGAAACTCAGACAGCTTGGCCACAAGCAAACATACAAATTACAACAATCGATGATTTACTTGCGATACCTAGACACAAGGCACCAATAAATCACAGAGGACGTATCAGATTACATCCAAGACCTACAACTGAGTTACCTATTAGGATACGGTATGTAAGTTATCCAATGCTTCTGGCTGATGACCACGATTCACCAGAAACACCTATTGATACACATCGATACATCGTTTACAAAGCAACAGCTGAAGCACTATTCAAACACAACAATGATGCTCAGTCAGCATTCTATTTACAAAAAGCGGAAAAGGAACTGCAGAAGATTGAAGAACGTTACCTTACCCAACGCTCTGCCTTTTATGTCAAACAGTCATTCCGTTCAGGCCCACTACGCCTGAAGCCTTTCAGAACACTGACTAAGACAACAGGGGCGGACGGTTCATAATGAAAACAAATGGAAGACAAGAAGTCAAAAGAATCAAAGGCATTTTTATCGGTTACCCATCACCGGTTGATAGTGCAAATAGACTAGAAAATTTTAAGTATGACCCAAAAACTACAGCGTGGTCAAACATGCTGGGATACGAAAAGTTTTTTAGTTCACTCAACAACTTCAATCCGTTTCAAGGTATACAACAACGAGCACTTGATAGTTTGTATTGTTTTCAGCAACACAACGGTGCAAGACAATCATTCTTGTTTGAGTCAAACGGTAATCTGTTTGGTGTAAACACATCAGCAAAAACTCTCGTAACACTCAAGCAAAACAGACAAGTACCTACACCAAATCAACCTCATACAAGTTATGAACCTTTTGGTCGATACTGTATTATTACAAATGGTTTTGATGGTCCAATCAAGTTTCGTGGTGCACTAAAAGGTGATAGAATCTTTGACTTAGGATGGAGACAACAACCTGGTACACCAATTATCAGAAGTGTTGGACCACAAGATGGAGCACCTGCAACTTTCTTAGATGCGAGTTCTACCTTTTTCAATGACCAGTTATGGAACCAAGCTGATACAACATTCACTGGTATGGGAAGTACAACAGCTGGTGAAAAATTTAACTATCAATACAAGGTCACATTTGTAAACGAATCGGGTTCTGAATCACCACTCAGTCAAGCAAGTAATCGTGTAGAAGTAGAGATGAAATCTGTGACAAGAGGTGGTGTATCAGGTGTTTCACGTTTCGGTTTGATTATTGACATTCCAGTCGGACCACCAGGTACAATAGCACGTAGAATCTATCGCACAAAAGGTGATGGAAGCACTACCTTCTTTTTTAATTCACAGTTGAACGAGAATGCATCTGTAACCATTACAGACTTCTTAGCTGATAATCAACTAGGGGCACAAGCTCCGGACCCTTCAGATTCAATTCTGTTTCCTGCACCAGGTGCACGTTTTTCGGCTGCATTTAAGAACTGCCTGTTTGTAGATGGTGGTGAAATGGACCCAACACGTCTGTATCACTCAACACCACTACAACCTGACACTTACAAGTCAGATAGTTTCTTTGAAGTAGGAACAAGAGAAGGTGGTGACATTACAGGTTTGATGCCTTATTACAATCAATTACTTGTATTCAGACAAACAGCGATTGACTTGGTTCGTGGTGACCCTGTCAACGGTTTCTTCTTGGTACCTTTCATCCAAGGTGTTGGTACACTATCACCACATACAATCGTACCCATTCCAAACTTAGGTATCATGTTTGTTTCCGACGACGGGATTTATTTGATTGCCGGAGGACTGGACGGCGGGAGTTCTTTGAAAATGGAAAAGGTGTCAGTTGGACTACAGGACTTCTTTGACCGTTTCAATCCTGACATGTTACCTGCAGCAGTTGGTGTTTATAGTCACAAAGAACGTGAAGCACACTTTTACTTTGCGATTGATGGTTCTACACAATTACAAAAAGGTATCGTCTATCATGTTGATGCTGGTACATTTAGTACAAGAGGTCGAGAGTTTGACGTTATCAAGTGTCTGACAACAGATAAAGATGGCAACATACTCTTTGGTTTCAATGATAATACTGTCAGAGCAGGACAGAGTGGTGTTACAGGACGAACAGCAAAAGGTGGGATTGGTGTAATTAGTGGTATCAGAACACTTGGTGAAAGACATGGTGATACAGGTAACGATACATTCGCAATCGGTCCACAAACACCTTGTCGTTTCAGAAGTGCTTGGATGGATTTAGGTCGACCACAAGTAAAGAAACATGTCAAGTATCTGTATCTCTATGTTTTCACAACAGGTGACATGAACATTACACCACGCGCTTGTAAAGACAGAAACTGGGAAGAGTTTACAGAACTTGAAGGTAAACGAATGCAAAGACCAGACCACAAAGATGCGATAGTTTACGGTGAGATAGACGCGATAGAATTATCACAAGGTGCGGTACAAGCAAAGTATGATGTTGGACAACAATGGCAAGATAAAAAATTCACATGTATTCGTTATGATGTGGGTATGAATGCAGTTCAAGACTTTGCTTTTGAGTTCGATACGTTTGATTACATTGAGTTCATTGGTTTCGCAGTAGAATTTACAGCTGATGGAACACAAACAATACGAGGAAAAAGATAATGCCGTATAGATGGACCAAAGAAGAAATAGAAGATAAACAAATCGTACAATCAAGACAGTTTGACATAGCATACTCAAACTATGTTTCAGTCATAAATGGTGGTATTGATAGAGATAATTTACCAGAGCAATGTATTGACCCTGAAGTAAATGTTATTCCTAATGGACTTGGTAGGTCTAATACTAGCAACAATGTACACAATCCGTTTGCAAACAATAATCAAGACTCAAACTACGGTGCACCTTTCAGTTCAACAAATACAAGAGGTAACAGAATCACAGGTCTTACGTACGGTGAAGCACCAGTACAAGAAGGTGATAACTTCTATCAAGTCGCAAGTGTAAACATTGATTGTGAAGAAGGGATGTTAGAATGCGCATGGAAATGTAACGCATACATTCCACTCTACAATGCTTACTACAAAGCTTTCACGACTACAACACTAACAAGAAAAAGATACCAATGGCAGATAAGAGTAAATGGAATCATCGTTTATGAATCACCTGCCATCTGCGAAGCTTTCTTCACCACAAACATTTCTACTCAGATACCTATTAGTAAGGGCACGCAACGTGTTGAAGTGCATCTAAAAATACCGGGTAGAAGTAATGAAGACAATGGAATGGTCATCATGCAGTATTGGGGTGGGCAAGTATTTGCTTACAACACATTCAGGTAGGAAATAATGGGAAACGTAAAATTAGAAAGATTCTATCCAAAAAACGAAGCCATCACGGCTGCGAAGATAAATAACAACAGTTCAGCACTTGAAGGTTCTACTGCAGGTTACAATCAAGAAAACGTAAGTCGAGAAGGTATAGACTTCAGACAGTTTGATAAATCACCAATGTTGATAGCAAGAAATGTTGTAGATTCAGGACAAGAACTTACAACAGGAACGACTGTAGGAACTGGTGCTAGATACAAAAGCTATGCAACATACAACATCGCACAGCAACCAATCGCACATAATTCTACAGGTGCAACAGATACATCAGCAGGTAACGGTACAAAGGTTCCACTACCAGGTGTATCATCATCAGTAGACGCAAGTGGTGTACAACTAACAGGTGGTGAACTAATCAGAGTAAATTGGTCAACAGTAATCTGGCAAAACATACCAGCAAACGGTTCTCTAGCAGACCATGTTACAGCACTCATTGATACAACAACAAAAGATGGCGGAACAGGTGCAACACATCCGTATGGTAGTGGTATTGGTGAATGGTGTTGGCTTATCTGGCCTCGTTTCAATACAACAAGTGCTTCACTTCTTAACTCAGACTTTACTGATGCAAAAACTGCAGGATTGGACCCAAACAGTCCAGTACCTTATTTCGAACCAGGTATCTCACCATCAATAACAAATACTGGAATCGGTGACTTTGTTGATTTCAATGAAAGAAGATGGGACCACATTATGGTTGTTCCAAGTATGTTTCTATCAGCAGCAAACGTATCTAATGGACCAGCTTTACAATTGTACCATACAAATGGTGTTGGATACTCTGCTCGGTCAAGCCCACTTGCACTTGGTGGACCACAACTACGAAGCAGTAGTTTTTACATCAGAGTTCCTGACTTAGGTGGCTCACCAAAAACATTACATGGTGTCCAACTATACATCTCAGGTTATTGGAGAATGCACGGTAATTCTGCTGGAACTGGTATGGGTGGTGCACCAGATGCTGGTATGTTTTTAGAAAACGACCCTTGTAATCCATCAAGAGTAAATTCAGGTGGTGACCCAATACCACAATACGGTGTCGCTGGTGAACTACACATTGAAAGAACACACATCAATGTAACAGTTCATAGAGATAGTAACGGATAGGAGACAGAATGCCATACGTTAGAGCACATACATTTTCACCAAACGGAAACATCCTTGGTTCACAAAACAACGCAAACATAGTAAAGTTGAAAGAACACATCAATGGCGGAATAGTTGCAGGTGACATCAGCGATGTAACTCGGTGGTGTGAAGCAAAACACATTATGAAAGGTATGTATTTTGGTACAGATAATACACACGAAATGACAACAGGATTATACGCAGGACCAGCTCTGAATGATTTACCTACGTTCAATCCCGGTTACATGGGTAGATTTATGGGTGACATTACTGAGGATAGAGAACCTGTCCCTGGTGCTGGTATAACATTTTATCTAGAACATGAAGCTGACATCTTGATTGACATGATGATTAGTCCACGTTTTGCAGCACTACTAGCTGGTGGAACTGTTGATGGTGGACGTATTGAATTTAGACTTGATGGGTTTGCAAACAATACATCATCATCTTTCTTTATGAAAGAAATAGACATTGATACAAACGGTTCTTCAGTTGACATTGTAGGATTTTATCGACGTCGTTTCTATCAGCACAAACACATGTTCAGAAATGTGGGTGCTGGTTATCACCTATTTCAATTATTTGGTAACACCTCAGGAAGAAGTGTACCACTCAAATTTTTCACTTACAAATTACAAGCCTTTTACAAGGTGTAAAAAAATGGTATCTATAGGAGGACTAAAATGGACCCTTTAACAATCGCACTCATTGCTGGTGGAGGACTTGCTCGAGGAATCGGTGGAGCTATTTCTCAAGGAGCACAGTCGAAAGCGTTGTTTGGTGAGCAGCAACAAGCAAGACTTGCTGAATTACGAAGACTAGAAGAAATGAACGCTTTAGGTTTGACTGGTAAAGAACGCGAAGCATTAGAAGCCGCACTACTCAATCCAGCACAAGCAGCACAAAGAGAACAGAATCAACGTAATCAAGCACTACTCAGTTCTTTCAATCTTGGCGCAAGCAAAGGAATAAGAGACGTGTTGGCACAACAAGAACAGAAAGAAACTTTAGCAGGACAAGCCGCACAAAAAGTAGCAGCTGCTCAACTCAAAGCACAAGCAGCAGATGAAGCAGAAATGCGACAGCTAGAAGCAAGACAAGATGGTGCTGCTGCAGCAAGACAGGCTGCTGTTGGTGCTTTCGTTGGTGGACTTGGTGGTGCTGCAGATACTGCATTACGAGCACAAGCATTGGATGAAATGACAAAGCTTAGAGTACAGAATGATTTAGGTGTTGATGAAGAAACACTGAAACTTATAGGAGAGTTCTAAGATGGCTGAAGGAACTGTTGGTAACATTTACAACCAAGCCTACTTGCAAACTCACGAACAGAGAATGCAAATGGCAATCAAGATGGCAGAGTCAGAGTTTACGACTCTTGCTGATAGAATACTTGAACTAGAAAAGAAAGTAGCTGATTATGAAAGAGCTATCGCTGGTGACTTTACTACACCTGGTTCTTCAGCTGATAATGCAGCAACAGCTCGATTGAGACTGATGCATACAGTCAAAGCTGAAAGAAACAAAAGAGTTGACCGTGCTGTTGCAGAAGCAGAAGATAGTTTTGACATCGCACGTTTCAATGTTCCAGGTGCACAAGAAACAATGGCTGCGAAGATGCGTGCTGGTTCTACTGTATCCTCCTCAGTTGATGCTGGATTGGCCAACTTAGGTGGTAAAGGTGCAGGTAAAAATAATCTACAAAGAATCGTAATCGCAAAATCATTACTCCAGGCTGCAGAAAACGCAGCAGTTACAGCTGGTAAATCTGCACAATTCAATCGTACACAACAAAGAAATCGTATTGCAGCTGCTTATGGTATCGACCCTAACGACATGATTGCAAACGAAGAAACACTCAAAAGACGTTTCATAGATACTCGAAAGAAAGAAATCGATGAAACAATAGGTGTAGCAGAACTTTCAGATGCAGACAAATCAAAGCTCGAAGCAGAAAAAACTGCAACTCAAGAGCAACTAGATAAGTTACGTACTCAGATGACACAAAGGTATGGTGAAGATGTAGACTTTGGTCAGTTGATAGAACGTGGTCGACAGATTTACAACGAAAGATTAGGACCAACTACACGTGAAGACCGAAAGATTTCTAGACAGATTGCAAGAATGCGTAAGTCATCACCACGTGCCAGACAAAACTTGGCAGGATTGGAAGCAGTAAAGATTGATGACCTCAGAATTACAAAGGTCGGTAAAGAATCAGATGATGAGATAATCAATGCAGCTTCTTCAATACTCGAGGCAAAGAAAAAGGGTAGAGATACAGTACCATTTGAACTTGCTCTAGAATTATTAGGTGATGATGAAGAAAAAGCTTATCAAGCACTTGGTCTTGCTATCAGAAAGACTGTTGAAGAAGCATCAAAAGGTGACGCACTTGCTCGAGAAAAGAAAAAGCAAGACCCCAAAGAAGCAGATACAAAAGATGCTATAGCTGGCGCACTAGTAGAACAAGGTGCACCAGATGGTATGGAATTCTTAGATGACATCAATGTGGATTTTGACTTCGGTGATTTATTTAGTAGACGCGTAAAGAAAGAAAAGCCACCCAAAGAAAAAGATGAAGACAACAAAAACATGCTAGAATCTTTCTTAGACATCTTCAGAGGTCGTGATGCTGATGTGAAAAGAACACCACTACCTACAAGAGCAACACAAGAAGCAGCAGCTGCAGGTTCTCGTATTGTTCCTGGTTCTGCAAAGCCTATTCCTAAGAAAGATAAGCCTCAAACAGGTCCAGAACAGATACCTTCTGAGATACCAAAACAGCCGTTTGACCCGAAAATTTACACCAAAGATAATCCATTCGTTAAGCTCGATTATGACGATGGGAAGAGAAAAGGGACATACTCATACTTTGTCAAACCAGATGGTGGCTTCGGTATGATTGGTCTGTCAGGAACAGAAGTAGACATTTCAGGAAACCAAAAGGCCCTTGATGAGGCACAAGCAGAGCTCGACAAAATAAAAGAAAAGATGGAGAAGTAGATGCCAAATCCAGATGGTTCACCAACGGCTGATGAACTAAACAAACTTAGTGAAAGCCAAAAACAATACTATCAGATGTTGCTTGGAGAAGGTGATGTCGGCGGTGCAAATGACTTTGTTGGTTCTATAATTTTTGAAGAAACACAACTTCAGCAACCACCTGTCGAAACACTACCTGATTTGACACCAAAGCGTACAATACCAGGTTTGTCAGACCCGGGTACTTTTATTCCTGCACCAGAAATGAAGAGTCAAGAAGAAGCAAAGTCAGAGTTTATGGCTGGACCTCTTATCATACCTGATTTACTTGATGAAGCATCTCAAGAAACATACAATGCTGCTGTAGAAAGATACAAATCAGAAGGCTTTCCATCAGAAGAAGATTTTGGTCGTGTATTCCAAGCAGAATTTGACATGATTTTTGAGAACGAAGGTAAAACAGTTCCAAGAGGTTTTGATTTAGGTAATCCAGATTATGGTGAATACCAGTTACGTTTACTAGAATACACAGACCAAAGAATGCCAAAGGTAACTGCAGAATCCAAAGCAAAAGAAGAAGTGTTCGGTGTAAAGACACCAAGAAAACCACGTGCTGTTGGACCATTTGCAGTACAACCGACACCAGTTACTCCAGGTCTTTTACAAACACAACCAGAATTACAAGCAGAAATGTCGACATTGGAGGTTGCAAAAGATGCACTATCACCTCAGACACTGTCAACAGGTGAAGCAGAAAGAAGAAGAAAAGCAATTCGACAGATACAAAAAGAAAACTACTTTGAAACTGTTGATGAAGTACGAAGCATGATTGAGTTGGAAAACATCGAGATGGATGATGACCTCATGGCTGAATACAATGATGCACTACAGAAAGGTGGTGTTGAAGGTGCCAAAAGATACTTACGAGAAAACGTAAATGCTGATGTTGAAGAAGCAGAGATGCGATACTTCGAAGAATACTTCAAAGCACAAGAAATAGCAATCATAGTTGCAGAATCAGGTGCTGACCCTGGATTAGTTGCTCAGCTTTACGATACTGACAGTCTTGAATTGGTAATACCAGACGCAGACGAAAGAGACGCAATCAAAACAAAAGCTCGTGTAGGTTCAACACGTCTTACAAGACAACACATTCACGACATGACAGGCTACAGTGAAGATGATAAGCGGTATGGAAAGGATACACCAAAAGAAGCTACACTAAAAGAAAGGTTTCCTCGTAACGAAGAAGATTCAGGAATACTAGAAGACTTGAAAAGAACAGGTATCTTTGCACTTGAGAATCTTACAACAACTCGTTATGATGCTGCAGCACGTCAACGTTTCTTCGACATGGGTATCACAAATGACCCTGATGCTATTACAGAAACTGCAGGTATGGCAATGGTAAGAGACATAAACCTACCTCTGAGAGCTGTTATCAATCCAGCAATGAGTGGTTTGGAAAACTTAGGTGTAATTGATAGACTAGAAGCAGATGATGAAAGAGACACAATACTTCCAGCAAGAAGAGTAGAACTTACAGAAGATGCTGAAGGATTGGATGTTGTTGATGCTTATCTACGTGAGATACTGGTAGAAACTGCAACGATGAGAACATTAGGTAATGACTTAGGACAGATAAAAAACATTGCTGGTGTAGAAGTCAGTGAAGGTGCACGTGATTATCTTGTTGGTGCTGGTACAGTTGCAGAATTTTTTATTCCTCTTGTACCCGGTGGTAAAGTTCTTTCAGTGCCATCCAGAACTGCTGGCTCGCTGCTACAAAAAGGTACAGTAAAACTAGGAACGAAACTACAGAAACCTGGGTTGGTAAAAGCAGCACCAATAATCAGAGAAGGAACAGAATTTTTAGTTGATACAATCGGTTCTGGTGGTAACTTAGTCTATCCAGTTGCTCGAGGTGCAAAAAAGCTAACATCAAAAGCAGCAAGAACCACACCACTGACAAACACAAAACTACGTGCAGCAGGTGCAGCAGGTAAGTTAGAAAATGGTGAAGTTGTTGCTGATGCTATTACCGGTAGTCGATTTGATGACTTAGTTACAGATACTGCAACAGTAAGAGCAAGAGTTGGTGATGAGATTGCAGACCAAGTAATCGCACTAGAAGCAAGAGCAGTAGGTGCAACAGATAATGAAATACAAAGTCTAGTATCAGATGGGTTGATAAGTCAGAGAAGTGCAAACCGTGCATTGACTATTGAACCGCAACAAGCTGGTAAATTAATCGATGACATGATACAGAGTGGTGATGATTTACTTGTTCCAGCAGCAACCTCAGCATCCAAAAGAAGTAAAGCAAACTATAAGAGTGCTCAAGTTGGTGATGAAGATTTGTTTGATAATCCAGCGCGTTCTAGAGTTTTTACTACACCTAAGTCAGTTACGGCTGCAAAACAACAAACAAAAGGTGCAGTCATAGAAAAGATGTTGGACTATGGACTTGGTGACTATGTTCTTGTCACAGATAGAATCATAGCCTCAGACGGACAGTTCAGAAAGATACTACCAGAACTTAAAAAATTTATGACAACTGATGGTAAGTCTGCATTCTTCAGCGCACAGGATGATGGTTTTACAATCAAGTCAGGTGGTTATCAAGCAATGGAAGAAGCTGGTGAAAGACTAAATGACCCATACTTAAAAGACTTAGCAAAAGCTGCTCTTCGAGGTGAGATACTAACAACTGGTGAGATGTCGTATGCAACTAACAGACTTATGGATGATTTTATTCTTCGGACTGACCCTAGTTCTTTTTCTGCAACAGATGCAAGAATTGTAGAAAGAGCAACAGAACCGCTAGAAAGAAGAACAGGACCGATTCGTGCTGCTCAAGACTTTATTGCTGGTATGCGTGGAACATTCAAATTTGTCGATGATGCTGCTGATTATGTCTCTGGTAAAATTTTTAACAAAGCACCAGATGGTTTGATTGAACAATCAGCAGACAATGCCGTTGCTACAGCACGTTTCAAAACACAAGTTGATGATAGTATTGGTCGAATGGAAAGAACTGTCAAAGGTGCGTTTGGTAATGTTGCACGTAATCAAGAAAAATTAAGTCAAGTACTTAAACAGACAATGCCACTTTTTGCACAAAGATTGATTGACAAAGGTACAAAGGTATCAGCTACTCATAATGTTGTTCTTCAGTTACAAGCTGCCGGTAAAACAATGGATGAGATTAGTATCATGACTTTTCGTGAGATTGAAGAGGTACTAAGAAACAAACCACCGATGTACAATTCACACCTTACAAACATGAGAGATTTTGAAAACATACTTGGTCAGTTCTTTGATGACCCTAACATTATAGCAAGAGCAACTGGTGCTGATGCACGCACATTCAATGCCATAACTGCTATTCCTTATAATGATGGTTGGAATGTCAACATGTTGGCAACAGCAATTGAAGCAATCAGAAAGAATAATCCAACAATGGTTTTGAGACAGGCAAAGAATTTAGAAGATGTTATTGCATCATTCATTATTCAGAAAGAAGCAAACAGAATCGTCAATCGTGCAATCAAAGAAAACTTTGGAACAGACGGATTAGCATTCAGACTTGATGAAGGTATAAGACTACTTGATGCTGAGTTTCCTTTACCACCAAAAGTGGCAGATGATGGTATAACAGTTCTTGACCCTGCTCCAAGTTATGGTGGCATAAAAGGTTTCAAAGATTCTTATCTAGAGTATCTACAAGGTGAAGTAGCTGACCGAGTTATAGGTCGCGGGTTTGGTTTGAGAACTATGGCCAGTGGGTCAGTGATGAACACTCTTACCAGAAAGCCTAAAATCAGTGCATTTGAAGCACAACTTTTTGATTTCTTATCTAGAACTCAGGGTAACAAAGAAGTTTTATTTAACCGGTTTTTGGATGCAGCAGAAGGTGGATACGTAAATAGTTTGGCATCTTATGTTGAAACTCTTGGTGTGCGTTTCAAGAATGCGGACCCTGCTGCTGAGATGGGTTTGAAGTTGCGTGTCATTGGTGACTCAGACATTGTACGTCCTCTTTCACAGTTTGAGCAAGATGCAATCAATGAGTTCTTAAGAAAGTTTGAAGCAGGTGACAAACAAATCAGTGATAACTTTGCAAAATTACAGAGACAAGAAGGTCTTGGTAGAGTTGGAATCGACATGATGAATTACTATGCCAACGGTTTGAGAAGAACCTTTGTATCTGGACAGTTAGGTGGTAAGTACATGCCAAACATCGCCTATCAGACAGAAAACTTATTGACTGCACCGATAATCGCTTATGTAACAAATCCAAAGTATGTTGTCATGGCACTGAGACAAATACCAGAAACACTGCTCGGACTTACACCTTATCGTAAACTCAGATACATGGCTGCTGCAAAACCAGATGCGATACTACCTGGTACATCATTTACATACAGACAAGTTTACACAGAATTTACAAGAAGAAACTTAGGTGTGAGTAATGCTGGTCTCAACCTTGGTGACTCATTCTATCGTGACTTACAGAAAGAAGCAGCTGGTTGGAATCGATTTACCAGAGGTGTTCCAGGTTATCAAGGATTCATTAGTTCTGTTACAGACCGTGGTTTTTATGAAGGATTTGTTTCGTACGTTAGAAGAGGTATCCAGGATGGTGTAGATGGTGCTGCAGAGATTGGTCGACCATTCAGTCCGACAATGTCTCCATTTATGAAGTGGGCTGATGAAACAGATAGAGCATTTAGAGAAGCAACATTTATCAAAGCACTACAAAATGGTGAGTCACTAGAATCTGCTTCAAAGAGTGCAAGAGAAGTTTTCTTAGACTACGGTATGCTTCCACCTGAAGCGAAACAAGGATTCTTGAAAGCAACATTGTATCTGTCATTTACATTCGCATCTTCAGCTGAGATGTTACGTGCGATGGGTAGTGTTCAAGGTGTACAAAGAGTTGCAGCAATGGCAAACTTCCACAGAAACTTGGCAAGACAGGCAGGAACTTGGTATCATCAAGGTGATGAGACAGCACAGAGTTTGTGGATGGAAGTCGGTGTTGGTGAAGATGAAAAAGGTAGAGACTTTGATTATGTCAACACATACATGCGGTAACCTTACATGAGTAACCTTATCAACAGGGGTAGCCTAATTGGTTTTGGAACAGGTATCGCCAGGTAGAGCAGAAGATGTAGTTGATAGAGCGAAAGAAGGTTTATCACAGGCTGTTTACATTCCGCTGTTAGACTTCGTAAGTGAGTTGGATGTTGATTACAAGAAAGGTGTTCCAGCAAAACAAATCTTCAGAATGAATGAAGGTATTTATGGTAGTCAGTTCTTATCATTACAGCCACAAAACTTCTTTATGGCAATGATGGCTGATGGTGCTGATGCAAACTACTTCTTTGATAGGTATGACATTGAGGTTCGTCCTCTTGATAGACGTGTTCCAGGTTCACCAGACTTTGATGGTTACCAATTCAGATTTAGAAGTTCGAGTGGATACAATACTTATCTGTTCGACCAATTGTTGATGGCAGCTGGTGGTACACAAAGAGGTTTCAATGATTACTATAATGCACTCGTACTTTCAGGAGCTATCGATGTACCTGAAGGATTTAATTTAACTTATCAAGGACCACAAGGACAACCGTCACTTTATCAGGGATTTGAATACTTATTCTTAAAGAAGCGTCCTATTCGTGTTCCAAAAGACATTGAGATAGAGTATCGCGCTTTGAAAGAATCTCAACGTCGGTCTGAAGAGCAACTAAGGAAATTTAAGAAATGAGCAAGAAAGCTAAAGATGCCAAGAAAAGATTGAAGGTCAACAAACCTACACGTTCTTACAAGAAAGGTAAGAAGAAGATGGTTGTTGTTATCGACCCGAAAACAGGTAAAAAGAAGTTGATACATTATGGAGCAAAAGGTTTTGGTCACAACATCAGTAAAGCTGCACGTAAATCCTTCAGAGCACGTCACCGGTGTGACAAGCAGAAAGATAAGACAACAGCAGTTTACTGGGCGTGTAAAGACCTTTGGTCCGCATCATCACCAAAGAAAACTACAGGAACGAAAGGACGTGTAGCAAAAAAGAAACGTAGAACTCGGAGGAAAAAATGAAAGATTGTCAATGTCAATGCCCTTGTTGTAAGGAGGGAAAATGCAAAAGATAAAAGATTGGATGTCCGCCAATAAGGTTTCTGTGACCTTTATGGGTGGAGTAATAGTAATTAGCACAATGTACGGAACATGTTCATACGACCCAACGTCGTCAACGCCAGAGCCACAAGAAGTGCAAGGTGAGGAGTAACAATGCCATACTCAAGCTATAGTCCAAAACAAAAGAAGCTAGCAGCAGTCAGACCACCTCGTAAGAAAATTACAAGAGCTGATTTGAAAGCATTGCAAAAGCGTAGAAAAACAAAGAAAGGAGCGGTGAGGAAGTATGCCACGTCGAAGAAAAACAAAGAAGCGTAAGGCTTTACCAAAGGGTTATTCTGCACCGGCTGGTTCATCCCGTGAACGACTGATTCGTAGAGCTGCAGCGCTTTACAAAGCAGGTAACAAGAAAGCTGCACAAAAATTACGAGAACAAATGGAGGAACGGGAACGTGCCAAAAAAAGCAAAACCAAAAAAGAAAAAAACAAGCGTCGCCGCCGCATTAAGAAAAAAAGCTGAAAAAAGTAAATTCACTGCGGCGCAGTTGAGAAGAGTTTATAATCGAGGTTTGGGTGCCTATACTTCTAGTGGTTCTAGAAAAGGTATGACACCCCATCAGTGGGCTATGGCCCGTGTTAACAGCTTTCTGAGAGGAGGACCTGCTAGAAAAGTAGACATGCCAATGTTCAGAAAGAAGAAAAAATCATCATCAAACAAGAGGAAAAAATAATGCCAAAAGGAATAGGATACGGGAAACCGACAAAGAAAAAGAAGCCAATGAAGAAGAAGCCGATGAAGCGAAAGCCAATGAAGCGCAAGAAGAAGACTACTAAAAAAAAAGTAAGTAAGCTTCTACGCAAGAAATTGACGAAAGCACAAGAGGCTATGTTATCAAAGCATTCTGGACATCACAGTGGAAAGCACATGAGAATGATGCGTAAACTGATGAAAGAAGGAAAGTCATTTGGTGCAGCACATCGTGCAGCAAAGAAAGCGGTAGGCAAGTAAAAAAAATAGGTTATAATAGAAGAACCCTGTGGAGGTAGAAGATGGGTAAATCAGGACATTTTGTTCATAGAGTCGTTGATAGCACAATCGACGTTACATTTGGAACTACGTATGATTCAACTAAAAACATTTTTGTGGAGCTCAATAAGGTTACCGATGGTAATCAGAAGGCCTTGTTACGAAACAAAAAAGTATACAGCGGAAACATACAACTTATCAGACTTAAAGGTACAGTATCAGGTAATCCAACACAAATTACACTCAAAGGTTATGAGGATAGTGGAGGAACGAAGATGCTTATACCACCGAGTTCAGGATTACTTGAATCTGCGGTTTCAGGTGCTACAAAATCTGTTGCATTCAAGGTCGATGTATTCCATTCCTCAAGAGTTGATGACCTATTTTTCTTTGCTAAAACCGACACTGGCACTTTTACAGTTACAGAGGTTCAGGTTAGCTGGTTCGAGTAAGGGAGGTCACAATGTCAGAGATAGCATTTGGTGGACCGTTCATTCCTGTACAAGGGTCAGACTTAGAATCAGAAGACTTGTCAAGTCAAATCGGCTCGAACAATCAAATTTTTACAGTTTCAAAGCCCTTTCAGGAGATACGTATCTTTGTATTCCTAAACGGCCTGTTTCAAGGACCTCCTGGGGGTGCTGAAATAACAATCAATTCAACAACAACTTTTACTATTGCCACGGTGCCGCAGACGGGTGATAATTTATCGGTGATTTTTTCACCACTAGTCAAAATAACATAGGAGACAAATTATGGCTATTCAAATTAGAGGCGTCCAGATTCAGGACGGCAGTATCGCGAGTGGTAAACTTGCAATTTCTGGACAAACATTCGACTTCAGTTCAGGAACTCTTCGTGCTGGAACACCATCTGGCACCACAGACGTAGCAAACAAAGCTTACGTTGATGCACAACTTCCAGATTCATTTGCTGGTGGAGATGGTATCTCTATCACTGATGGTGCAGGAACAGATACTATCGCTGTTGACCTTGCAACCAATCCTGGTTTACAATTCACTTCCAATAAACTGGACTTGAAAGTAAAATCAGAAACTGGTGGTACAATTACCAAAGACGGTGACGGT
>Ga0160423_10001379_pt1 | contig 20382 bp, 20 predicted proteins | sample CRUFie14St8metaG_FD_108191 | JGI IMG/M metagenome (GOLD analysis project Ga0160423, IMG submission 108191) | Marine microbial communities from the Costa Rica Dome - CRUD Field 142mm St8 metaG | ecosystem: Environmental > Aquatic > Marine > Oceanic > Photic zone | place: Costa Rica: the Eastern... | reverse complement strand
TGAAAGTTGGAGAAGAAATTACTATTCCTAGTGATAAAATTTCTTCAGCAATTAAAAATTTATGGAAACAAGGGTTGTTTTCTGACGTTGACATTTTAATTGAAAAAATTATTGATGACATTATATTCCTTAACATCAACATAAAGGAACAAAATAGATTATCTAAATTTAAATTTAAAGGTAAAATAAGTAAATCTGACATTAACTCTCTAAAAGAAGAACTTAACATAACTAGAGGTGATGTTTTAACTAAAAATCTCATTAATAATAGTGTTAACAAGATAAAAGAATATTTTATTAATAAAGGCTTTTACAAAATCAGCGTGAACTATCTTGTATCTCCTGACACATTAAAAAATAATTATAAAAACTTAACTTTCACAATTAATAAAGGAAAAAAAGTAAAAATTAAAAATATTATTATAAATGGAAGAAAAAAGATCCTTAATACTAAACAAAATTTAATATTTAAAAAAGACAGTATATATGCTATAAGTGACTTTCAGATTAGAAAAAGTATGAAAGAAACAAAAAAGAAAAATGCTTGGAGATTTTACAAAGCCTCTAAGTTTATTGAACAAAACTTTATAAATGATAAAAAAAATATAATTAAAAAATATAATGAAATAGGATATAGAGATGCTAGAATAACTTACGATACTGTTTATTTAAACCAAGACAATACTTTAACTATTGAAATGAATATAAGTGAAGGAGAAAAATATAGTTTTGGAAAAATATCATTTACTGGAAATACAGTATACACTAATGAACAACTAAATCAAACATTAGCAATAAAGTCAGGTGATGTTTTTGATCAATCTATTTTAGATATGCGTCTTTTTGGATCAGGAGAAGGTAATGATCTAAGTTCTCTTTACTTGGATGATGGATACTTATTTTTTAATGCTACACCAGTAGAAACAAGCGTCAAGAATAAAAAAATTGATTTAGAAATTAGAATTTATGAAGGTAAACAAGCAAGAATAAATAAAGTAAATGTTAAAGGTAATACAAAAACTAATGATCATGTCATCATGCGTGAATTGAGAACCAGACCTGGAGATCTTTTTAAAAGATCTGATATTATGAGATCTCAAAGAGAATTAGCTCAAATGCAATATTTTGACCCTGAGGCATTTGATGTCAAAATTGATCCTGACCCTGTCAAAAATGAAGTAAACATAACATATATAGTTGAAGAAAAATCTTCTGATCAAATTCAATTACAAGGTGGTTGGGGAGCAGGAAGAATTGTTGGACAATTAGGATTCACTTTTAACAATTTTTCAACAAGAAATGTGTTTAAAAAAGATAAATGGGATCCATTACCTTCTGGAGATGGACAAAAATTTAATATTAGTGCTTCTTCAAATGGTATTTATTATCAACAATATAGAATGTCATTTTTAGAACCTTGGCTAGGAGGTAAAAAACCTAATTCTTTATCTATTTCTTTATATAAATCCATCTCATCAAACGGACAAAGTGGTGATGCTAGACAGGCTATTGAGTTAACAGGATTAACACTAGGATTAGGTAAAAGATTAAAATTCCCAGATGACTATTTTACTATTTATAACGGAATTAATTTTCAAAAATATGAGCTTATAAATTCTCAAACATTTTTTACATTTAATAACGGTTACTCAAATAACATAAGTTATGATATTCGATTAGGAAGAAACTCAGTAGATCAACTTATTTTTCCTAGGAGAGGATCTGATTTTCTGTTAAGTCTCAAACTAACTCCACCGTACTCATTGATTAATAAAACAGATGACTATTCTAGTGTTTCTGATCAAGAAAAGTATAAATGGATAGAATTCTACAAATGGAATTTTAAATCCTCATGGTTTTCAGCATTCACTGATAAATTAGTACTTGCTACAAAAATTGAAATGGGATTGCTTGGAGCCTATAATAATGATTTAGGTATCGCTCCTTTTGAAAGGTTTTATGTTGGAGGTGATGGACTAAGTGGAATGGGAATGGTTTATGATGGTAGAGAATTAATTTCTCTAAGAGGTTATAATAATAACACTGTTTCTCCTCAGACAGGTGCTACAATCTATAATAAATATACAACTGAAATTAGATACGCCATCAGCTTAAATCCAAGTTCGACTGTTTATGCATTAGGCTTTTTAGAAGCGGGTAATGCTTGGGATAAATTCGATAATTTTAACCCGTTTACCATGAAAAGATCAGCTGGTTTTGGAGTACGAATTATGTTGCCAATGATTGGAATGATGGGACTTGATTATGGTTGGGGTTTAGATGAACTTCCTCTACATCCAAATGCTAATGGTGGTCAATTCCACTTTTCTATGGGTCAACAATTTTAATTAAATTTGCAATTAAATTATAATTATGAAAAAAAATATATTAATAATAGTTTGCAACCTTCTTGTGTTGAATAACGTTTTTTGTCAAAAATTTGCTTATGTAGACTCTGACTATATATTAAGTAAAATGCCTGAATTTTCACAAGCTCAAAGCAAAATTGATGAAATATCAAAAGAATGGCAAAAAGAGATAGAAGAAAGATACGCTGAAGTTGATCAAATGTATAAAAAGTATCAAGAGGAAAAAATTTTATTGACTAATGAAATGCAAATTAAACGTGAAGAAGCAATCATAAAAAAAGAAAATGAAGTTAATTCACTACAACAAAAATACTTTGGGCCAGAGGGCTCTCTTAATTTAAAACGTCAAGAACTAATAACACCTATACAAGACAAAATATATGATGCTATCCAACAACTAGCATCAAAAAGCAAGTATCAAATTATATTTGATAGTTCAAGCGAATTAATTATGTTATATAAAAATAACAACTTAGACAAATCAGACAAAGTACTTCAAATACTTGGATACTAATTAATAATTAAAATTTTTAACATGAAAAAGCACATATTTATCTTCTTATTATCCTTATTATCCTCAGAGATAATTGGACAAAACAAGTTTGGCTACATTGACTCACAAGAACTTCTTTTACTTATGCCTGAAAGAAAAACTGCAGAAAATACTATTCAAGAATTTGCAAAAAGTCTAGAATCTCAATTAAGCTCAATGACTGCAGAATATCAACAAAGAGTTCAAGAATACCAAAACAATGAATCTTCCTATACTGATTTAGTAAAACAAGATAAAATAGCTGAAATTTCAAGTCTTGAGCAACGAATTCAAGCGTTTCAACAAAATGCACAACAAAATTTGCAAGAAAAAGAGCAAGAGTTACTTGAGCCTATTTTAACTAAAGCAAGAAATGCAATTGAAGAAGTAGCTAAAAGCGGTAATTATACTTATATATTTGACAAAAGTATTGGTTCAATTTTATATGCTAACGAAAGTGAAAATATATTACCTCAAGTAAAAAAGAAATTAGGTCTATAAATCAATTTTTTAAATTGATTTAAATAGCTTGAGAAACAAATGAAATCAAATCCAATAGGTATATTTGATTCCGGAATAGGTGGCTTAACTATAGCACATAATATAAAAAAACGGTTACCATATGAGAAAATAATTTATTTTGGAGACACCAAACATTTACCCTATGGAGAAAAATCTAATGAAGCAATAAAACAGTTTTCTGAAAAAATTATCGCTTTTTTAAAAACAAAAAAATGTAAAGCAATAATTATAGCATGTAACTCAGCATCATCTGTTGCATTTAATGAGCTTGAAAAGAAAAATAAAAAAGTAATGATTTTTAATGTAGTTGACCCTATAATAAACTATATAAAAAATAATATAAAAAATTGTAAAATTGGTGTTATTGGAACAAAAGCAACTGTTAGATCTAAAATTTATAAAAAAAAAATAACTAGAATATCAAATAATAATGTAAGATCACTAGCTACTCCACTTCTTGCTCCAATGATTGAAGAAGGATATTTTAATGAAGCAATTAGTAATACTGTAATTAATAATTATCTATCTAATGCTAAATTAAAAAACATCACTCATTTAATTTTGGCTTGTACCCACTATCCCCTTATTCAACAAGAAATAAATAATTATTACAATGGATGTGTATCTGTCTTTCAATCATCAAAAATAATTACAGATTACATAACTAATAAACTTAGAGAAAATGATCTATTGAATAATAACAAAAGAACAATAAAAGATTCATTTTATGTTTCAAACTTTACCAAATCATTTGAAAAAAGTGCAAAATTATTTTTTAAAGAAAAAATACAATTAAAAGAAATTGATCTTGATACTTAATTTTCTTTGTACCATGAAGAATACATTACATAATTTTTTGCAGAATTCATAATATTTTTTTCAGCTTCAATCTTATCCAATGATTTAAAGTGTTTTGCAGGGATTCCCTTATAAATACTATTAGATTTTATCAATTTTCCTGCAGGAACAATTGAGCCTGCTGCAATAATTGTATTGGATTCGATTATTGCATTATCCATAATTATTGCTCCCATCCCAACTAAAACATTATTTTTAATTATACAACCATGTAAAATTGCATTATGACCAACAGTAACATTATTAGCAATAACTGTAGAACTTTTTTTATATGTACAGTGAATAATTACACCATCTTGTATATTTACTCTTTTACCAATTTTAATTTTATTTACATCTCCTCTTAAAACTGCATTGTACCAAATTGAACTTTCTGATCCTATACAAACATCACCAATAATAGATGCATTATCAGCAACAAAAACATTTTGATGAATTGTAGGCTTTTTTCCTCGAACACTTGTAATTAATGGCATATTATATTTATTTTTGTGTATTGACCAAAAATATAAAAATGTTATATAGTATCTATGCTGAAAGCACCCCTAATCCTAAAGTAATGAAATTTGTATGTAATAAAATTTTAACAACTCAAAGCATACAAATCAAATCAAAAAATAATAATCATGAAATAGAATTAATAAATAAATTGTTTGACTTTCCTTTTGTAGAAGAAATTTATGTAAACTCAAATTTTATTTCAATAACAAAAACTGATAATATTGAATGGGAATCTATTGCTATTCAACTAAGATCTTTTATTAGTGATTTTTTAAACAATAATGATTTTAGCATCAAAACTGTAAATCAAAATAATAATAAAAGTATAAAAAAAGAAAAAACTTTAGATGTTAAAAAAGAATCTAGTGATATTGAAAATCAAATTAAAAGTATATTGAATCAATATATTAGGCCAGCTGTTGAGTTAGATGGAGGAGAAATTTCACTAGCCTCATACAAAGATAATATTGTCAAAGTTGAATTAAAAGGAGCTTGTAATGGCTGTCCTTCATCAACAGTAACACTAAAAAACGGAATTGAAAATCTTTTAAGGCAAAAAATTAATCCTGACATTGAGGTTATTGCCGTATAAAGTTTATTAGCTAGCCGTGCAGCTTTTTTTTCTTTTCAAGTAATTGTTCTTCAGTTTCGACATTATCCTCATCATCTAAGCAACAATCAACAGGACAAACAGCAGCACATTGAGGCTCATCGTGAAATCCTATACATTCAGTACACTTATCTGTTGCAATAAAATAAACATCATCAGAGATAGGATCCATTTCAGTTTCATCCTTTAAGCTAGTCCCTTCAGATAGTTTCCAAAACGTCTCGGGCTCATAAATCGCATTATTAGGGCATTCCGGCTCACAAGCTCCGCAATTAATACAATCTTCTGTGATTTTTATAGCCAATATTAATAATTTTCACAAAAATAGTGATATTTATTTTTTTGTTGATATGATATTAACAAAAAAAATTCTTTTGAGATTTAAAAATGATTAAATTTGAGCACTAAAATAACAACATGATTAAAACAGATATACTAATAATAGGAGCAGGCCCTGTGGGCCTATTTACAGTATTTGAAGCTGGATTGTTAAAGATGAAGTGTCATTTAATAGATGCTCTTGCTCAACCTGGAGGTCAATGCTCAGAAATTTACCCTAAAAAACCAATTTATGATATTCCGGGGTTTCCTGAAATTTTAGCTGGTGACTTAACAGAAAATTTATTAGAACAATGTAAACAATTTAAACCAGGATTTACATTAGGTGAAAGAGCGGATACAATTATCCAAAACAATGATAAAAGCTTTACAGTGACTACAAATAAAGGAACAAAACATAATGCCCCGGTAATAGCAATTGCGGGTGGATTAGGCAGTTTTGAACCAAGAAAACCTAATTTAGATAACATCAGTTTATTTGAAGAAAATGGAGTTGAATATATGATTAAAGATCCTGAAATATATCGGAATAAAAAAGTTGTTATTGCTGGTGGAGGAGACTCAGCACTTGATTGGACTATTTTTCTTGCTAACATGAACAGTGAAGTAACTTTAGTACATAGAAGAAATGAGTTTAGAGGAGCTTTAGACTCAGTAGAAAAAGTTAGAGATTTAAAGAATCAAAATAAAATTAATCTTATAACTCCAGCGGAGATAATTGAATTAAATGGAGAAAAAAAATTATCATCATTAAAAATTAAACAAGGAGAACAAATACATGAAATTGACACTGATTATTTCATCCCTTTATTTGGTCTATCTCCAAAATTAGGACCGATTTCTAATTGGGGATTAGAAATAGAAAATAATGCTATCAAAGTAGACACATTTGACTATCAAACAAATGTTTCTGGTATTTTTGCAATTGGAGATATAAATACGTATCCAGGTAAGCTAAAACTAATCTTATGTGGATTTCATGAAGCAACATTAATGTGTCAATCTGCATTTAAAATACTAAATCCGGGCAAAAAAAACATTTTAAAATATACTACTGTTGCTGGAGTTGAAGGATTTGATGGAACCAAAAAATCTGCCCCAAAATCAGTCATTCAGGCAATAAATGAATAGATGCAAGACATTGATCTCATAATTAAAGATCGTGAAGGGACCATACATAAAGTACAAGCTCCAACAGATATGGCTCTAAATTTAATGGAAGTAATTAAAATGTATAATTTAGCTCCAGAAGGAACACTAGGTACATGTGGTGGCATGGCAATGTGTGCCTCATGCCAATGCTATACAGTCTCAAGAAATATAGAATTACCAGTTAAGTCTGATGATGAGGAAGCTATGCTATCAGAAGCATTTTTTGTTAAAGAAAACAGTAGACTAAGTTGCCAAATTACAATAACAGAAGAATTAAATAATTTAGAAATAGAAATAGCTCCAAACGAATAATCTATAATTCTAAAGATTCCATAATATTATTGTTCATCAAATGCTCTTTAGGATTTTCCAAACATTCTTTCACTCGACACAAGAACCCAACTGATTCTCTACCATCAATTATCCTGTGATCATATGAGAGAGCAACATACATTATTGGTTTTATTACTATTTCTCCATTAACAACAACAGCTCTTTCTACAATATTATGCATTCCTAAGATAGCAGATTGAGGAGGGTTTATAATTGGTGTAGATAACATTGAACCAAAAATACCTCCATTAGTTATTGTAAAAGTACCTCCTAACATGTCTTCAATTGCAATCTTACCATCTCTTGCTTTGGTTGCTAAACGTAATATTTCTTTTTCAATCTGGCTAAAAGTCATCATTTCAGCATTTCGCAAAACAGGTACCATAAGACCCTTAGGAGCACTGACAGCAATACCAATATCTGAATAAGTGTGATGAATAATTTCATCTCCATCAATCATACTATTAACATCTTTAAAATCTAAAATAGAAAGCGTAACTGCTTTTGTAAAAAAAGACATAAAACCTAAATTGACACCATGACAAGCTTTAAACTGTTCTTTATATTCTTTTCTAATTTCTATAATTGCAGTCATATCTACTTCATTAAAAGTAGTCAACATTGCTGTTTCATTTTTAACAGAAACTAATCGCTTTGAAACTTTTTTCCTTAAAGAAGACATTTTTGATCTATATGTACTTCGTTCTCCTTTGAACTTCTCCCTATCTAAAATCTCATTAATATCGTCTTTAGTTATCTTTCCTTTTGCATTTAAAGCCTGTAATTCTTCTTTATCTATTTTGTTTTCATGTGCCATAGCAGATGCTAGAGGAGTAATTTTAAGATCACTCTTACTTAACCTTTCTGATTTAACTTTCACTTGCTTATTTATTTCTTTTTCTGCAACATCAACAACAGGCTTCTTCTTATTATTTTTATCATTAGTATTTATAGTACATACAACATCTCCTACAGAAACAACTTCTCCACTCTCAACTAAAATTTTGATTGTACCACTTTCTTCTGCTGGTAGTTCTAACGTAGCTTTATCAGAATCTATTTCTGCAATAGATTGGTCTTTTTCTACATAATCTCCATCTTGGACTAGCCAATCTAAAATTTCTACCTCGGATATGGATTCCCCAGGACTAGGGACTTTCATTTCTAATAACATTTTTTATTTTATTTAAAAACTTTTTCTATAATTTCTTTTTGTTCTTTCATAGAAATCTTACTTGATCCAGTTGCTGTTGCTGCAGAAGAATTTCTAGAAATTAATTTTATATTCAAATGATATAATTTTGACAAAATATAGCTCCAAGCACCCATGTTTTCTGGCTCTTCTTGGACCCAATATATTTCTTTTGAATTATATTTGTCTACAATCTCAATTATTTTTTCAATGTTTAGAGGAAATAACTGTTCAATTCTAATTATAGCTATATTATTGTTTTTTTTCTCCTCTCGTTTACTTACTAAATCATAAAATATTTTACCACTGCAAAATATTAATTTTTTCGGATTAGCTAAAGACATTTTATCATCAATAATAGACATAAAATTACCATTTGCAACTTCTAAAATTTTAGATTTACAATTTGGATGTCTTAGTAAACTTTTTGGAGTAAACACAATTAATGGCTTTCTATATTTTCTTTTTAATTGTCTTCTTAGTACATGAAAAAAATTAGCTGGAGTTGAACAATTAACGATTTCTATATTATAATCAGAACCCATTTGAAGAAACCTTTCTATTCTAGCAGAGGAATGTTCTGCTCCTTGACCCTCGTAACCATGAGGTAATAAAATAACTAATCCACTCATTATTTTCCACTTATCTTCAGCACATGAAACAAATTGATCAAGAATTATCTGTGCTCCATTAGCAAAATCTCCAAATTGTGCCTCCCAAATTGTTAGGGTATTTGGTCTAGAAATAGAATAACCATAGTCAAATCCTAAAACTCCATACTCTGATAATAATGAATTATAAACTCTAAAATTAGATTTAGAATTAATTGTATTTAAAGGAATTAATTCTTCCTCTGATGTTTCTGTTTTTAAAACAGCATGTCGATGAGAAAAGGTTCCTCTCTCAACATCCTGACCACTCAATCTTACATCATGACCTTCATCTAACAACGTAGCATATGCTAGTAATTCTGCCATTGCCCAATCTAATTCATCAGTTTCCTCAATCATTTTTCTTCTATCCTCCAACAACTTCTGTGTTTTTTTTAAAAGATTTGTTTTTTCAGGAATATTATATAAAAAATTAGCAAGTCGCTTCAATTTATTTATTTCAAAACCTGTATTCTCAGAATCGTAAGATTTAAATTGATGAGTCAATTCTAGGTCTTCCCATTCTTCTTTTAAAAATGGTGTAATTTTAGCTTTTTGTATTTCTTTTGATTGATCAAATCTTTCTTGTAGTAATACTTGAAATTCTGTTTCTAGTTTCTTAGCAATATTAGATTCAACTACACCTTCATTCATTAATTTTTGCTTATAAATTTCTCTAGGATTTATATGATTAGATATAATCTTATATAGTTTTGGTTGAGTAAACCTAGGCTCATCGCCCTCATTGTGACCATATTTTCTATAGCATAAAAGATCAATAAAAATATCTTTATTAAATTTCTGTCTATATTCTACAGCCATTTGTAGTGCATGTACTACTGCTTCAACATCATCTCCATTTACATGTAAGACAGGAGACAAAGTTACTTTTGCAATATCAGTACAGTAAGTGCTTGATCTTGCATCTAAATAATTCGTTGTAAAGCCTACTTGATTATTTACCGCAATATGAATTGTACCTCCAGTTTTATAACCTTCTAAATTTGCCATCTGGATCACCTCATATACTACTCCTTGAGCTGCCAAAGCTGCATCACCATGAATTAAAATTGGTATTATTTTATTAAAATTAGAATTATAAGTTTTTTCAATTTTTGCTCTTGTTATCCCCTGAACAACTGGATCAACAGCTTCTAAATGAGAAGGGTTAGGAGATAAACTTAATTTAATTTCTTTTCCATTATCACATTTTTGAATCGATGTGTAGCCGATATGATACTTCACATCGCCTGAAAAATTATCATCTTCATAAGTCTTTCCTTCAAATTCCGAAAAAATTTCTTTATAAGTTTTGTTTAAAATATTAACTAATACATTTAGCCTTCCTCTGTGAGCCATCCCCATTACAAATTCTTCTACTCCTAAATTTGAACTGTGTTCAATAAGAGCATCTAGTGCTGGAATTAATGATTCCGCACCTTCCAATGAAAATCTTTTTTGTCCAACATATTTCTTATGCAAAAAATTTTCAAAAACGACGGCTTGATTTAATTTATGTAAAATATGTTGTTTTTGTCCTGCTTTAAAACTCGGAGTATTTGAATTCTTATGTAATCTTTCTTTAATCCATTCAATCTCATTAGGATCTCTAATATACATATATTCGACACCTATTGATTGACAATAAACTTGCTCTAAATGGCTAACTATATCAGCTAATTTGGATGGTCCTAATCCTACTTGCTCTCCGGCTTTAAACTCAACCTCTAAGTCAGATTTTTCTAATCCAAAATTTTCAATATCTAATGTTGGAGAATATTTTCTTCTTTCCCTAACAGGATTAGTTTTAGTAAAAAGGTGCCCTCTTTTTCTATAAGCATCTATTAAATTTATCACTTTAAATTCCTTAGAGAAATTATGTGGCAAATCATCCTCATCATATACTTCTCTTGCAAAATCAAAGCCTTGAAAAAATTTAATCCACTCTTCCTCAACACTTTGTGGATCATTAATGTATTGATTATACATTTCTTCAATCATGTTTACATCTAAGGACCCTAAAAAGGAATATTTATCCATTTATCTAATAAAATTAAACAACAAAATTATTTAATTTTTCTACATTTATTACTATAAATGCAGTCATTTTAATTATAGAATTAATTTACTCATTAATTATGCGAAAAATCAAAGACTAGTCAACTTTCTCTTTCAAGTAAATTATTGGAAAATTGAAACAATAATTCTTTTTTTGAAGATTGTACATTATTTAAGTTCTGAATCGCTTTTTTATGATAAAGAACAATTAAGTCCATAGTATGATTGTATATGTCTAATTCATTAAAAATATCTTTAACAATTTCAATTTTTTTCTTTGCATCCATCTTTGAAGAATAACATTCTATTAAAATAGATTTTTGTTTTTTACTCGAAATCTTTAAAGCCTTTAAGAATAAAAATGTTTTTTTATTTGATATAATATCCCCTCCTAACTTTTTTCCAAATTTTTTAGGATTGCCAAATGTATCTAATAAATCATCTTTTAATTGAAAAGCAATACCCATATTTTTTCCAAATTGATAAAGATATTTTTGATTATGAGAGCTTGTTTCAGAAATAATTGCACCTATTTTAAGTGACGCTGATAAAAGAGAAGCTGTTTTATATTCAATCATCTTAATGTATTTTGAAATACTAATATTATCTAACATTTCAAAATCCATATCCCATTGCTGCCCTTCACAAACTTTAATTGCTGTTTTATTAAAAACTTGTAAAACATCTTGTAAGACTTTATTATTTATCTTGTTTAATAATTGATATGCTTGAATCAACATTGTGTCTCCTGCTAAAATTGCGATATTTTTATTCCACTTATGATGTACAGTGGCCGCTCCTCTTCTTAAAATTGCATTATCCATAATATCATCATGTAAAAGAGTGAAATTATGAAAAATCTCTATTGCCAAAGCCGCAGGCATTGCCTCTTTGATGTTTTCTTTAAATAGCTGGTATGAAGCTAGAGTGATTACTGACCTAATTCGTTTTCCTTTTGAGTCTAATATATATTTAATTGGATTATATAATAAAGATGGATCTTTTGGATATTTAATTTTTGCTAACTCTTCATTAATAATACATCTTAACTCGTCTATTGAACTCATACTAATTAATTAAATTCAATAAATACTCTCCGTAGCCACTCTTTAACAAAGGTTTTGCAAGCTTGGTTAATTGTTTATCACTTATATAACCCATTCTATAAGCCGCTTCTTCAATACAACCAATCTTTCTTCCTTGTCGTTGTTCAATAACTTGCACATATTGATTAGCTTGCATTAATGACTTGAAAGTACCTGTGTCTAACCAAACCGAACCTCTTCCTAACAATTTAACCTCCAATTTTTTCTGTCTTAGGTATTCTTTATTAATATCTGTAATTTCATATTCTCCTCTTTTAGAAGGTTTAATAGACTTTGCTATATTTATAACTGAATTGTCATAATAATATAACCCTGGAACAGCATAATTTGATTTTGGAATTTCAGGTTTCTCTTCTAATGAAATTACATTAAATTTTTTATCGAACTCTACTACACCATATCTTTGCGGGTCATTTACATGATATCCAAAAATTATACCTCCTTTTACCTTTTTACAATCTTCTAATGTTTTTATTTTCATTTGAAAGATGTTATCTCCTAAAATTAAACATACATTATCTTTTGCTATAAATTCTTCAGCTATTATAAATGCTTGTGCTAACCCATTAGGCACCTTTTGAACTTTATACTCAAAATTACAGCCTAGACTTTTTCCATCACCTAAAAGTTCTTTAAATAAAGGTAAATCTTGCGGAGTAGAAATTATAAGTATATCCCTTATGCCAGAATATAACAATGTTGTCAGTGGATAATAAATCATAGGCTTATCATAAATTGGCATCATTTGTTTACTAATTACAGATGTAATTGGGTGTAGTCTAGTTCCAGAACCTCCAGCTAAAATTATTCCTTTCATATAAGTATTATTCACTATAGAATTAAAGACACATTATAAATTAAACGGTCATAATTTCTGATTCTTTTACAGAAAAGATTTTGTCGACTTTTTCTACAAATTGATTTGTAATTTCTTGAACATTATTACATGCATCTCTTTCCAAATCTTCAGAAAGACCGCTTTTACCTAACTTTTTAATTTCATCATTAGTCTTTTGTCTTACATTTCTAATACTAACTTTGGAATTTTCTATTTCTGTTTTTGCTTGCTTAACTAATTCTCTTCTTCTATCTTCAGTTAAAGGAGGTACATTTATTATTACTGATTCCCCATTGTTTGAAGGATTAAAACCAAGATTTGCATCAATAATTGCTTGTTCAATTTCAGTTATAATTGTTTTATCGAAAGGTTGAACCAGTATTGTTTGAGCGTCAGGAGTTGTAATATTTGAAGCTTGAGATAAGGGTGTTTGGACTCCATAATAGTCTAAAGTTACAGATCTTAGCATTTGAGGAGAGGCCTTTCCTGCTCTAATTTTTGATAAAACCAATTCTAAATGTGATATAGCATCATTCATTTGCTCTTTCGTCAAATCTAAATAAAAGTCAATTTCTTCTGTCATATTTATTAATTTATATTATTCAGTTCTAAAGTTTAACTAATGTTCCTACATTTTCTCCTTTACATACTGCACTAAGGTTTCCTTTTTTGTTCATATTAAATACTTGAACAGGTAAATGGTTTTCTTGACATAATGTAAATGCTGTTAAATCCATAACCTTTAACTTTTTTTCTAAAACCTCATCAAATTTAATTGAATTAAATTTTTTTGCATATTGGTCTTTTTCTGGGTCAGATGTATATATTCCATCTACTCTTGTTCCCTTTAAAATTATATCAGATTCAATTTCTATTGCTCTTAAAGTTGCGGCGGTATCGGTTGTAAAATACGGATTTCCTGTACCTCCACCAAAAATAACTACTCTTCCTTTCTCAAGGTGTCTCATTGCTTTCCTTCTTATGTATGGCTCTGCAACTTGCTCCATTCTAATTGCAGTTAGTAATCTAGTTTGTACACCTATAGATTCAAGTGCAGATTGTAATGCCATGCCATTTATAATAGTGGCTAACATCCCCATATAGTCACCTTGAACTCTATCAAAACCGGCTCCTTCTGACTGAATCCCTCTATAAATATTTCCTCCTCCAATTACAATAGCAATTTCAACTTTTTGATTTATGACATTATTGATTTCGTTTGCATAATGACTTAGCATTTTTGGATCTATTCCATATTCACCTCCACCTATTAATGCTTCTCCACTTAACTTTAATAAGACTCGTTTATACTTCATAATTTATTATTTTTTCAAATATAAATAAATCAAGTAAAGAAAATATCAGATCGAGTGAGATTTATATAAAAGAAGTTAATATGACTATTTCTATTTTTAACCTAATGATACTCTTTTGAATCCAGAAATTTTAACATCTCCGTAAGATTTTACATACTGATCAACATTGATTTTATCATCTTTAATAAAAATTTGATCTAGTAGACATTGTTCTTGGTCCAATGTTGTATTATCTAATATGAATCTTTGCATTTTACCTGGAATTATTCTATCCCAAATTTTTTCAGGTTTTCCCTCAGATTGCAACTCTTTTTTTGCTTGGATTTCCGCTGATTCTAAAACTTCATTTGTTAACTGAGCTCTTGAGATATATTTAGGTACATTTTTTAATGTTTTCCCTAATCTAGCTAGCTCAATATTTTCTTTTTCAATTACAGCGATTCTAGCTTGAGTTTCAGATTCAATAAAACTTAAGTCAAAATCTTTATATGATAAAGTTGTTGCCCCCATAGATGCAACCTGCATAGCAATATCTTTTGTAAGCTGATCAGCTTTAGCTATTGGTGAATCTAAACCAACTAATACAGCAATTTTAATTCCATGAGTATATGAACCAACAAAATCCGCATCTAATCTTTCAAATTCTGAAATTTCAATCTTTTCTCCAATAACTCCTGTTTGTTCTATTAATTTTTCCGAAACACTAGTTCCTTCAAACTTTGCAGATAATAGTTCTTCTTTATCAGAACATTCTAATGCAATGTCAGCAAACTTTGAGGCTAACTCTTTAAAGGAATCATTTTTTGCCACAAAATCTGTTTCACAGGCTAATACAATTGCTACTCCAGAAGTTTTTTCTGAATTAATTTTTGTAATTGCAACTCCTTCGCTTGCATGTCTTTCAGCTCTCTTTGCAGCAACTTTTTGACCCTTTTTTCTTAAAATATCTATTGCGCCATCAAAATCACCATTTGATTCTACCAAGGCCTTCTTACAGTCCATCATTCCAGCTCCAGTTTGTTTTCTTAATTTAGCAACATCAGCTGCTTTAATTTCACTCATTTGTGTTATGTATTAAAATATTAAACTTTATTTTTTAGACAATGATTGCTTAACTTCCTCTTTTTTAACAATCTCCTCATTAACAATTTTATTAGCTTTATCCTTCTTTTCATCATTCTTTTTTTCTTGATCCAATGACCTTTCTTTTAAGCCTTCAGAAACTGCTTCTTCTATGATAGATAATATACATTTGATTGACTTTGCTGCATCATCATTTGATGGAATTGGAAAATTAACTAAATTAGGATTGGTATTTGTATCATTCATTGCAAATGATCTAATTCCTAACTTATTAGCCTCTGCTAAAGCAATATGCTCTTTGTTAGTGTCAACAATAAAAATTGCTTCTGGCATTCTAGTCATTTTCACAATACTTCCAAAATTAACATCTAGTTTAGCTCGTTGTCTACTAATTTGTAATCTTTCTCTTTTAGATAATGTGTCTAATGTTCCATCTTCTTTCATTTTATCAATTCCTTGCATTTTCTTAATTGACTTTCTTATTGTAGCAAAATTTGTAAGTAAGCCTCCAGGCCATCTTTCGTTAATGTATGGCATATTTAATGATTTTGCCATTTCTGCAATTAAACCCTTAGCTTGTTTTTTTGTTGCAACAAATAATATTTTTTTACCAGATTTAGCAATTTGTTTTAGAGCTGCAGCAGCATCTTCAAGCATTACTATTGTTTTATTTAGATCTATAACATGAATACCGCTTCTCTCCATAAAAATATATGGTGCCATTGCAGGATTATACTTTTTTTTAAGATGACCGAAATGGACACCAGAATCTAATAATTGTTTGAAATTTGTTTTTGACATGTTTACTTTCTTTTAATTAGCAATCAATAAGTAAAAGATATATCTTGTCTTATTGATTTAGATGCTAAACATTAATTAATAATATGTGTTTATCTCTTAACCCACTGGAACTTTTTTCTCGCTTTCTTTTGTCCAGGCTTTTTACGTTCTACCACTCTAGAGTCTCTTCTAAGTAATCCCTCAGATTTTAAGGGAGTTCTATTTTCAACATCAAATTTACACAACGCCCTAGATATTGCCAGCCTAATTGCTTCAGATTGACCTGTGTTACCACCTCCATTTACACTAACATTGACATCAAAATCTCCTAACATGTCTATAGTTTTAAATGGTTGCTCTAATTTATACTGCATTGTGCTAACTGGAAAATATTCTTTAAAATCTTTTCCGTTGACAAGGATTTTTCCTTTTCCTTTTTTCATATAAATTCTTGCGACTGAAGACTTTCTTCTTCCTATAGTATGAATCACATCCATATTTTTATTTTAAATCATTTAAATTTAGTGGTTGAGGTTTTTGAGCGTGCTTATCATGATCAGCTCCTTCATATATATAGCAGTTCTTCATGATCGCTGCACCAAGCTTATTCTTTGGAAGCATTCCTTTAATTGAATGTCTTACTAACGAATTTTTATCTTTAGCAAGCATGCTTGCTGGAGAGGTTTGTTTTTGACCTCCTGGATATCCTGTGTGAGAAAAAATTCTTCTATCACTCATCTTTTTACCAGACATTGTAATTTTAGAAGCATTTATTACTATAACATAATCTCCACAATCAGCATGAGGAGTAAAATTAGTTTTATATTTACCTCTTAGCACTTTGGCTACCTTTGAAGAAAATCTACCTAAAATTTGATTTTCTGCATCAACAACAAACCATTTTTTTTGTGCATTTTCTTTACTGATCGAAACTGTTTTATAACTTAATGTGTCCACTTAATATTTTTTTCTCTTGTTTAAAAGGGATGCAAATCTACACTTTTTTATAATTCTGCAAAATATTATTTTAGAATATTTAACTTTTTTCCTACTTTATTAAATGCAAAAATTGCCTTATCTAATTGATCCTTTGTATGGCTAGCAGATATTTGAACTCTTATCCTTGCTTTTTCCTTCGGAACTACTGGGTAGTAAAATCCTATAGCATAAACACCTTCTTGCATAAGACAATTTGACATTTCTTGAGCTAATTTGGCATCATAAAGCATAACAGGGACAATTGGATGAACTCCTTCATTTATATCAAATCCCAATTTAGTTAAATTATTACGGAAATACATTGTATTCTCCTCTAACTTATCTCTTAATCCTGTGTCTTTTGATAAAATATCAAGCACCTTAATTGCTCCTCCTACTATTGAAGGAGCTAGTGAATTTGAAAATAAATATGGTCTAGATTTTTGCCTTAAAATATCTATCACTTCTTTTTTAGCTGATGTAAATCCACCCATTGCACCTCCAAGAGCTTTACCTAAAGTAGAGGTAATAATATCTACTCTACCCATGACATCACAAAATTCATGAGTCCCTTTACCTCTTTTTCCAATAAATCCTGTTGCATGAGAGTCGTCAACCATTACTAGTGCATTATACTTTTGTGCTAAATCACATATCGTTTTAAGCTTTGCAATATATCCGTCCATAGAAAATACCCCATCCGTTACAATAATTCTATTTCTGAACTGTTTGGTTTTTTTGAGTTTATCTTCTAAATCATGCATGTTACAATTTAAATAACGAAATCGTTTTGCCTTACATAATCTTATACCATCTATAATTGAAGCATGGTTCAATTCATCTGAAATAATTGCATCCTGATGATCAAACAGTGGTTCAAATAATCCTCCATTAGCATCAAAAGCTGCCGCATAAAGAATTGTATCTTCCATTTCTAAAAATTCAGAAATTTTCCTTTCCAATTCTTTATGAATATTTTGCGTGCCACAAATAAATCTAACCGAAGACATTCCATAACCATGCGTTTCAAGAGAGTTTTTAGCTGCATTAACAACTTCTAAATTAGATGATAATCCTAAATAATTATTAGCACAAAAATTTAGAACTTCTTTATTTTCATCTACTAGAACATTTGATGACTGAGGGTTTAAAATAATCCTTTCATCTTTATAAAGACCTGAAGATTTAATTTCTTTTATCTCATTCAATAATTGTTCTTGAAAACTTTTTTGCATAAATTCTTCTATTTTAAATTATCTAAACTATCCCTTGATCTAGCATTGCATCTGCAACTTTAACAAAACCCGCTATATTAGCTCCTTTCACATAATTAATAAAGTCTTTATCCTTTCCATATCGTACACAAGAAGAATGGATATTTTTCATTATTTCTTTTAGCTTAGAATCAACTTCTTCTCTTGTCCAATTTATTCGAAGTGAATTCTGAGACATTTCTAATCCTGATGTCGCCACACCTCCAGCATTAGAAGCCTTTCCAGGTGCAAATAGTATTTTTTCATTAATAAAAAATTCAATTGCATCAGGTGTTGTTGGCATATTAGCTCCTTCGGAGACACAAATACATCCATTTGAAACTAATGTTTGAGCGTCATCTAAATTTAGTTCATTTTGTGTTGCACAAGGTAAGGCAATATCACATGCTATACCCCATGGAGTACCTTCTTTGAAAACACAATTATATTCTTTTGCATATTCACTGATGCGTCCACGCTTAACATTTTTTAGCTGCATTACATACTTTAACTTTTGACTATCAATACCAGCTGGATCATAAATATAGCCAGATGAATCTGAAAGAGCAACTACTTTTGCACCTAATTCATTTGCTTTCTCACAAGCATACTGAGCAACATTACCTGATCCAGAAATAACAACTGTTTTTCCTGAAAAAGATTCTTGATGAACTTCCAACATATTTTGCGCAAAATAAACATTACCGTAGCCTGTTGCTTCAGGTCTAATTAAAGAGCCTCCCCAATTAATTCCTTTTCCAGTCAAAACCCCAGTAAATTCATTTCTGATTCTTTTGTATTGTCCAAACATATAGCCTATCTCTCTTGCTCCAACTCCAATATCTCCAGCAGGAACGTCTGTATTAGGTCCTATATGTTTAGATAATTCCAACATAAATGATTGACAAAAGTTCATAATCTCATTATCCGACTTTGCTTTAGGGTTAAAATCAGAACCTCCTTTTCCTCCTCCCATCGGTAACGTTGTTAAAGAATTTTTAAACACCTGTTCAAATCCTAAAAATTTTAAAATTGATAAGTTAACTGTTGGATGAAACCTTAACCCTCCTTTATACGGTCCAATTGCAGAATTAAATTCTACTCTATATCCTCTATTTACATTTGTTTCTCCCTTATCATCAACCCAAGGAACTCTAAAAATCAAAACTCTTTCTGGCTCAACCATTCTTTCTAATAACATTTTGTTTTGATACTTTTCATTCTTATCAATAAAAGGAATTATATTTTCCGCTACTTCTTGAACAGCCTGAATAAATTCAACTTCACCAGGATTTTTAATGGCTACTTTTTTTACAAAATCTTTAATATTTTGATTCATAAACAAGTTTATTTTAAATTAATTAAAAGCAAATGTATAAGAAATTTATATTCCTAAAAGAATAATATGAGCTAAAATAACCTCTCTGCTTCATTTTTATATATTTGTAATCATTTCTTAAAAAGAAAATGGAAAAAGCTTATTCATTTATTATATTATTTTTATTCAGCCCAATATTATATTGCCAATCAATCAGTGGTACAATCACTGACAAAACATCAGGAGAAGCTCTTATCGGTGTAAATATTATACTAGAAAATGGAAATGGAACTGCATCAGATATTTACGGAAAATATAGTCTAATTATAAAAGACAAAAAAACACAAGACATAACATTTAAATATATTGGATATAAAGAAAAAAAAATAACACCAGATTTAAACACTAATGAGGCTCTTATTTTAAACATTGAATTAGAACCAATCTCTGAAAAATTAAATACTGTTGTGGTTTCTGCCGGAAAATTCAAACAAAAAATTGAAGAAATCACAGTGTCAATGGAGGTTATAAAACCCTCTCTAATTGAAAATAAAAACACAACAGACATTCAAACTGCAATGGACCAAATACCTG
>Ga0160423_10001378_pt1 | contig 20386 bp, 7 predicted proteins | sample CRUFie14St8metaG_FD_108191 | JGI IMG/M metagenome (GOLD analysis project Ga0160423, IMG submission 108191) | Marine microbial communities from the Costa Rica Dome - CRUD Field 142mm St8 metaG | ecosystem: Environmental > Aquatic > Marine > Oceanic > Photic zone | place: Costa Rica: the Eastern... | reverse complement strand
TTTCCGTGTCTTGTGTGTTCCATGATGAAGTTGTCAAACTTGTCGTCAACCCATGCGAGTACAACAACTTTTGCTTTTGTTCCTCTAGGTACTTTAATTCCACATCTAGAACGCGCTGTGGTGGCTCCTACGAGCGTTGGAGGCTTCTTTAGTAGTTGGTGTGCTATAAGCGAAACCATGCCGTTAAAACGCTGTAGAGAGCTCATGGTCTTTGCTGTTGTCTTTCCGCCTGAAAACATCGAGAATGGTTCTTCAATTCTTATCTCGGTTATGTTGTGAATGGTTGTGATCGGCACAAGAACATTGTCTTTAAGAGCAGTAGCTCTTTCTTCTAGCGGGGTTTTTGCTTTTGTTTTATAAAAGCCCGAATCAACAAGCTCCTGCTTATCGTTAATAATTGCCCAACCTATTCTTGTGGTCGAGACGTCTAATCCTAATATCATATAAACTCCTTTTATATATTATAGCATATATTTTAGGGTATCACAAATCTAATTTCATTTTAAACAAATATTCATTGACCTCGGTCTTACGAATTGGAGTCGCAAGCTTGCATATTCCAACGAGTCGCTTGTCTTTGTCGTAGATGCAGATCTTCGAGATATATGTTTCTTTTTGAAATGGAGGTTCTTCATCAGTTTCGGTAGCATAAACGACATTTTTAATCTCTCTGTTTGTTTCAACATATTGATAAGAACTAGTTGAGTAGGTTGGTTCTCCATCGTAATACTTTAAATACGTTGGATTGTTTGAGTGGTTGAGTTCTCCATATGGAGCCTTTGCTAAGACAGTCATGTTTTGAAGTTGAGATACCGAATCAAACTCTAGAGCAAACGAAGCAGATAGTGTCGTTGTTCCGATTGCATTGCCATCGTTCATTCCATATCCATATCTAAGCCACGAAGAGGTCAACCCTATGGATTCATAGTCTATAAGGCTTGCATCAATCTCCGCTGAAGAGGTCAGCAAGATGATTCCCTCATTGTACATCACCGTACCTACAACATCATTATTCCAGCGAAGCTCTCCATTTTTCATGGAGTCAGTTGCTTCGGCAGCTAATGTTCCCGAGATATAATACTTGAGAGATACAGTTCCCTTCTTTAATGAGTTCCCATAAAAGATAGATGGGATGTTGATCATGTTTACATCTGTACTTTCGTAATTCTCGAAATTAAATGCTGCTGACCAGTATGCATAATGCCGAAAGGATGATTTAAGTGCTCGAAGTTTTCTATAGTTATCCTCTGCAGAAGATGATATTAACATTCTTGTTATTGAGGCAGACATGTTATAGCTTGATGATATGGTCGATCCACCATAGTTGAATTGCGTATTGAATTCTGTATCAGTCATCGTCTTAAACTTCTGCTTCTGCCCACCTTTTGTAATGAACGGATGTATTCTGTCCGCCTCGTCTCGATTGACGTTATATTCATAGAGAGATATGAAGCCTTCGGGTACGCCAAGTATGTTATCCGAGTAAGCTCCCGATACCGCTTGCTGATCGTTGATATAAACCGATCCGCTTTGAATATAGAACTTGTAGCTCGGATTTGCTTCTATGGTGTTAACAAAGACATCATTGTCTTTTAGTTCGTAATAAGACATAGAAGCCCTCCGATTAGTAGTCCAATCGTGCGCGGATTGTGAATTCGTTACTTGCTGATTTCTTTAGTGGTTCAGATAGCTTAGCAGTTGCCAACAATTCGTTGTTGTCGTTGTATAAACCAATTGTTGTAATATATGCTAGGGGCTCGTCTGTTGCTTGAGTCTTAATTCTAATTCTCGAGTTTTCCAAGTAAGTTGGATTAGATGAGTAATTAAACTCATTATGATTGATCCGACAGAAATAGACAGTTGAGTTTAGTTCAGTCGTGTTGTTGAATTGAATGTTCCCAATGCGATGGCGCAATGCGTCGCCACAAGCTTCAATTGTAGATCCGGTTAAGAGAGCATCAATATTTGTTGCTGAGCCGTCCATATCTAATGGGCTAGCTGCTATTTGTGATCCAAAAACAGAACCGGTCAGAACTGCGATACCTGCTTGGTAAAATAGCAGCCCGGCATACCAATACTTGTCACCACCGAATGAAGCAGTGTGTGTCGAGGTTGATTCCAAAAGACCGCTTGAAGCTGTCGCATAAAGAATACCGTAATCACCAGCTGGTGAGTTTACTCGAAACTCGGTAGATGCGCTAAGGTCTGTAATCGTGATAATGTCGTCCAACGCGTTTGCGTAAACAGCATCGACACCAAGATCCATAGAGAATGTTTCTTTCTTAATCTCGTCTTTTACAAGCAAGCGAGAAAAAGGAATGATAAAGCACTCTTCCATTTTCGCACCGCCTGCAAGAAGGTCTCCATCTTCGTCAAACTTTTGAATGGAACCTGTTGCGTCATAGCCCATGAGCACTTGAGCCATTTGATTATAAATGTTACGCTTCTTTGAAAATTGAGTGTCCGATGAACCAATGGTTCCATCAGGGTGCAATCCAGCTGTGATATCGAAGATGTGATTCGCAGAAGAACTGAGGTATGGATAATCATATACAGACTGGAACATTCCATGAGAATATGTTTTGATATTGTCCGTTCCGTATGTACCACTCACGATCGCTCCTGTGAGAGGAATAGCTTCGTGCAAAAGTGTTCTGGTGTTTACTGTGTCGTTTTCGTTTAATGGTTTGAAAGTCATTTGTTTCCCCTTATTATAGTCTCAAGAATCTTACTGGGATGTCGATCATAACACCAGTTTTTACACCAACGACTCGGATGTTTGAGTCGATGAATTTAGTAGGCGATGTTGATCCACCTTCGGTATCCATTGTGACCTCTCCGCCAAGCTGTTCGAATAAGAAAGAACTTGTGTTAAGGTCCATTGAAGATTGCAGCCTGAATTCCAAACTAGTTCCGCGTGGACCTTGGATAATTTGTGAAGCGCTGATAGTGTCGTCAGTAATCTCTGTTACAAAAGTGTCTCCAAGATCTACCGTATAGTATGCGATATTGTCGTCATCCAAGTAGTCAAATGACGCTAGAGTCCCTTGAGAATCGACTAGTTTGCATAGTCGATTATCCATTTGGATTGTGTAGCTTGTCTCTTTTAATTCGTCATCTAAGCGGCGCTTAGGAGAGATCTCTGTTGTATCTAGACCTTCGTCAACTTTAATGATGGATCCGATTAGTGATTCTCCAAACAAAAACCCATCTCGGATTGAACCATCAGGGTTTCTACCGATACCAGTCTTAGATGTGCTTGAGCCGCTGTTATCTTCCGTTTCTGCGTTGACAGGAATTAAGAATGCTCCGCTGGAATCTCTCTTGTTAATGTTCACCTTTTCATTCAAACGCAAAACGGGCAAGAACAAAAGCTCCATGTTTGTGTAAGTTTGAAGACGAGTCTTCATTGTTGAGCTGTTGTTAGTGAAAGCTTCCAAGATTGGAGTTTGAAGAATCTCCAAATCATAGTAAGCAGATCCACTAGCGTGAAGCTTGTTGTATAGTGAGTAGTCGACTTCTTCGTCGCTTAATGCGAATTTTGTGATCTGGAATGAACCATCACCTTTAGCCAACAACATTCGACCGTGGTCCGTCAATACTACATCAAGAATGATGTCTCCACTGTTATCCAAAAATCCCATTAAATTTTCTCCTACGATTCTAGAACCTAAATAGCTTAAATATTAGAATTCTTCCTCTGTTTTGTTTTTTGTTAAATCAACGTTCAAAATAATGTCTATCATCTTTCCCGATGTCTTCGATTTAATTCGAATTTTAAATTTGCGTCCCCAAACAGCCTTTTCAGCTATCCCTAAGTTTAAATCGTCCAATGTTCCGACTAAACTGTCTTTTTGAAACAAGGCGGGTTGGGCCTCGTCAAACAGTATGTGCTCGACTGCTGGTGTAATTCTAAGTAGTTTTCTGAATTCAAGAGCTGATTCTTTATTTCGTGGCTTTGGGAAACTATATGTGTCTGTTACAATTTTTGATTCATCTGCGTCGATAAGCAAGGTGGTTTCATATACTGTTGTTGGATTTGATACCATGCCCTTTTGATTGACTGATCGGAACATGTAGTAATATTTTTTATTTGGTACAACGGGATCTCTGAATATTGCATCCGTTGTATTGAACGGCATACTTATTTCTCCGATCTTTGCGTCCTTAAAGTCCGAATAAGACTTTGGAGGATCAGACAACCTAAACACTTCGTATAGTCCTTGATCGCCATATGTCTTAAATTTGAAGTTACCGGCTAAGTTCCTGCCGTTTGGCAAGCGTTGCAGCATTTCAAGCTGTTGTTCATCCTCTTTTGTGATTATTGTAAACGGAGCAAACATATCTGTCTTTGTTGGAGACAGGTAAATTGAAATTGACTTTCCCGCATCATTCTTTGTCTTGAAAGATACTTGAGGGTATACCGGGGGCATTTGAACTACATTGATATTTTTTGTGAATATATCAAAAGGCAATAGTACAATGCTTGGACGGTTTGTAACTTTAATGATCGCATGAGTATCGTCTGGGGCTGATGACGTTGATACGATTCGATATTCATATGAATTTCCAATTACCATATAGTGGCCAACTACTTTATAAGCATAGTTTTTCCCATACTTCACTTGTGTGTCTACTAGTGGCGTTGAGTCTTCAAGTGCTGGTACATAGAATGTTTGTATTAGAGTGCTGTCTAATATACTGCCTGCATGCTTTGCAACCGAATAACAGAAAACTTCTTTGTGCGCTTCAACATTATCATATATATCTTTGAATCTTCTAAATCCGATTGTTGATGCTCCTCCCGGTCTGGGTTCGCTCGGCGAAGATGCGTTTTTTAAAAACCCCCTTAGCAGATGCTTGCGAAGATCTAAAGACATCCTAGATGGTCGTATAGATTCGGAAAGAGTAAAAAAGTTATCTAAGTCAAGCTCCCTATCGGTTGTTAAAAAGTTTTCCAGACTATAGACCTCGACACCAGTATTCTCGGAAACTTGTTGACCTTGTTGTACATCAAAATTTACAGTCGACTTTTCTCCAAAAAGATAGTCTTGCAAAAGTTCATCAAAGATTCCAAGCTTTACTGCGAATCTAGATATTCCGTTATTTATTCGTTGGTTGATTCTTAAATGATTATAGTATGGAGAGTCTTTGCTGCCTTGCTGGACGCCTTGGTTTACAACATAGTTTTTCATTTGATCACCTCGACCAAAATTGATAATCTCAGAGTTAGAATTCAAGATATTTAAGAAATCTTGAATAGAAGGCGTGTCGAAAGGAGCATACAAGTTTTGCTCTGATATTCCCACTTGAAGTCTGTCGTAGTCCTCAGAAATATAATTGAAAACTGTTTCAAATGAATATGAAGCTTGCGACTTTGATGTGGAAGAGCTTTCTGTACGAGTAGACGCTAAATCAACCAGTGCTGGGAGCTTGAAGAAATGGTTTGTTCTCTCTCCACTAGAAAAATCAGCATTAATACTTGCCAAGAAGTTTTGAGGATCTGTGGCTGGTGTAACCTTTAGGGTAACGATTTCTTTTTGCGCGTTTTCTTCCGGGAAGATAACACTGTCTCTAAATTCAAAGTGGTATTTTGGAGGCTCTGGTGTAGTTTCTACTCTTTGCGTTGATTGACCGGTTTGCAAAGTCACCAGTGCTTTACCAGCAGCCAATAGTGCCGGATCTGTTGAGTTTTCAGTAACGACTAGTTGGGGCATTTCGTGTTCCTCCGGGGGGTGCTTGTATGTTCGATCTTCTTTGCTGACCAGTCACTTGTTGCGTATTGGATATTTGGATTGGACTAACTTGATCAATTAGTTGATTTTTCCTATCTTCATTTTGTTTTACAAAGTTTGAAGATGCAAAAACAATATCGTCCACCTCCGGCAGGGGCAAGTCAATCTCTAAATTTGACTCTAGAATTGTCTGCGGTAGCATCCGAGATCCTATATCTTCATTTGATATCACAAACATTGAATTCAAAGCCAGTAGTTTTAATTCTTGGGCTGGTTTGATATCTAGTTCCGGTATTTCAGTGTATCGCATGCGGCACATAAGGCGACTATTGTTTTCTAGGGCAATAGGAGTTACTTCTTCCCAGTTTGGCTGAGATACATCTGGTAAGCCATTGATGTCTGTCTCAAATCCTGCGAAGTATTCAACGCGTTGTGAGGTGTGAAAAATCATTTCTGTAGAAATTTTTGTTTCTGCATCCTTAAGGATGTCCGAGTCCGATTCTAATATATTGTTTTTTGCTGCCGTAGATCTAGAGTTGATTAGCGCTTTAATTGATACGGGCATCATTTTTAGTTTATGTGTATTGAACTTCGGAGATGATTTAAACTTCTCGAAGATGTTATTTTTCGATTGCAGGTCAAACGATCTTTTTTGCCTTTTTACGCTGAGTCCTTGGGTTGCCAACAGCTTTGTTTGGACCTGCTCTGTTTGAGGTGCTAGTGTTGATTCGTCAAGTTTGGACTCGACATTCGCCATTTCTGAGTTAGGACCTAAAAATTTTGATACCTCTAGGTGTTCCTCAGTCTTAAGGTTATTTATTTTAAACGGCGTTCTCTTGAAGTTGAACTTTGTTCTTCCAACTCTTCTCTTCTTAAATGTTCTGCGAGTTTTTTTGTTTGATTTTTTTGGAGGAGATTTCCTAATATTTTTTATAGGAGCCGATGTGAATCGAGGATCACTTTGTCTCTCAGTGATGTGATTTATAAAATTTGTAGAAATACCATCGGAGTCAAGATCCTGCAGTGACGTCAAGTCTTTCGTCTGTGACTTAAATTTGAAACTTATTGGGGAAAGAAATCCAAACTTTGCAGAATCTAGATCTTTGATTGCATCCATATCTTCCGGTTCTAAGTCGATAAGGTCATTGGATACGGTAGACTTCTTTAGGTCGAAGAATCTAGTTGCTTCTAAGTTTGCTCTCTTTGTGTATCCATCTTTTGTAAAAGATGCAATCGATTTATTTGATTGAATACCCAAGAAATCATATGATGCGGTAACGTTGTCGAACTTGATTATATTATCAAACACCCGGTTAACAGTCATCATTGCAGGAACAAGCATTCTGTTCGGCTTTGTTCCACCAGAAAGCGTTTCCACTTTCTTTTGTAGATCAAAACGGTTCCTTAGTTTTGTAACCAACGCAGAGTATTCTGCTATAAACCTTGTTGCTTCACGATCCATATAGTTACCGCTTTTAAACGAAGCTTTTTTGTTTTTAACAAGCTTTATCTTTTCTTCATCAGAAATAACCGAAATTAAAGATAGATTTTGAAAATAGTTGTCAATTGCTAAATTGAAAATTGTTGGAACTTGAGTTCCAGCTCTAAGTTTATTGTTTTTGCGATCATACCTTTGAGGTCTAAATAAAAACTCCTGTTGGACTTTAAGATCAGAGATGTTTGATTCCATTTGGGAAATCATGTTTAGTAAAAAATCTTGAGACTTGTCCATAAATGTCGCAATGACTTCATATCTAAACTCTCCTCTAGTCTTCTCCGACATGTCTTCGTCAATAAATTGGTATGTTTTTATCAAAGGGTCGGGGGTTATATATATTTGAGATAGAGCAGGTGTATTTACAAGCTTTCCGTTTTCTTCAACGGATGCTGCTATTGTTTTATATGAGCCAATGAGCTTATCTTGAAACCTTCTGGTCCCAAGCCGGTTTATCGAAGATCTAAGTTTAACTTGTTGTCTTCGAATTTCCAAAGAGTTGATCACGACACTTCTAGAAAACGTCTCAAACAAATCACGAGATACGCTGAACATCTTCCGGCCGTACTTTGTTTTGGATAGTATTACTGATCTCAAATCTATAGATAGGGTTCCAATAAAATCAGCTTCGTTTGTAAATGACTCAGACAGAGTTGAAAATGCTGGTTTTGCAGGTGCAGATGATTCTTGTTGCGAACTGGTGGTTTGGGTCCTGCGATCTATGATCTTGTCGTTTCGCGGATTCTCTCTGTATAAAGATGGGTGAGGCATAGAGTCTGAGTGGTACGATCCACCCATGAATCGATCGTTGTGTTTGTGCACTGGTCCGGACCAAATTTCATTAGTGCCTGTTACTTTGTATAGGAATGTTGTTTCCTGAACATCATTATCTTTCAAAACATACTCAGATGTAACCGAACCCATATAGTGACTTAGAGGTCCCGTTAAGGCTATTCTAAGCGCGTTTGAAAGCTCTTGAGTGTCGATATAGCTAAAAGCAAACAAAGCCATTGTGGAGGTATTTACGGGCTCTAAAAGCGTCATTCTCTGTGAGTATCTTCTGGTATCCACATCAGACGTTATGGTTGTTTGCTTTGGAGACGTTGTTAATATTTCAGTTCCTCGCATCAGATCACGATCGTTCTTCAACAGAGATGGATGAGAATTAATTGTTCCATCAGAAATACCATTGATCAAAGTTTCATTTGATGTCGCAATAAGTGCGACTTTTGTATAGTCATAGAGCAAATCATCATCTGACCAGACAAAAAAGTTTTCGAAGACCTCATCTAGCAACAGAATATCAATATCAACACGAAAAGTCTCATTATTGTTATTTGATAAAGATATCTTCTCAATATAGACATTTGGCAAGTTTTCGAGCCCAACAAAATCATAAGACATTAGCAATCCTCCACATCGGTGATTCTTGTTCTGTAAATGTCGAAATCAATACCTTCAAGGTCTGGGCACACAACTTCAACGTCGACATGAATATCTTGAGACTTAAGGTGCCGGACACCTTTACAAATTTCAGCATCAGGTATACCAGAGTCTGTCTCGATATTCAACCAGTATTCAACATACTCTGGTGATATATTAATTGATACGATATCATCTTCCACAAGCATGCCGTCAATTATAGTTTTCTCTCTCGGTGCGAACTTCAGTTTCTTCGGAGTTTCTTCGTTTTCTTCGTAAAGAAATACCTCCATTTCCAAGCCGTCTTTTTGCAAAAATCCTTTTTCCTCTAAAATCCTGCAGATAATCTGCTCGTCGAGAAGATTGATATATGTCCCATCGGAGAACACAGGCGATACCGGAACGTTAGGCGAAACTTCTTGTCCTCGAACTGGTGGGTCGTTTCTTTCGTTTCTTATTTCCATAGTATATTCTAGGGTGGTTTCGATCTGAGGGATCCTCTTTCTGTGCGATGTGTCTGTTTCAATTGACGATGAGACGTGAGAGATTTCTCCGAGGATAAACGACACATTCCAACTTGGAGCCTCCGTATATGTTCCGTCTGACGTTCCAAGAGGTTCGGTAAGGTAGTTCATGGCTATCTTTGAATAGGGCCGTGAGGAGTCCTCTTCGCGCTCGAAGGAAGACAGTTGACTCTCTGGAGATACCAAATCTCTTTGGGGTCTTAGTCTCGGTGTATTGTCAAGGATGCGGTCTTTTATGTTTGATTGCTCTTCTGTGTCTCCGCCGAATTGGATATCATATAAAACATCATCATCAAAGAATGCATAATACTTGGGCATCAGCTTCCCGTTGGAGAGAAGCGAACGCCCATATGGAGTTAATTCAATCTTAAGAACATCTTCTTTTTTATTAAAAAACGTCATTCAATTCGTCCCTTTCCTCTCGCCTTGTTAATCATCGAAGGATCTCGAGTCCTTTTGGACTCCACCTTCTTAATTGACTTTTGTCCTTTATCATCGTTCTCAATGTTTGCGAACGATACTTCGGCGTCAATCTTAACTAGTTCTACGAGTGAAAAGAAATCATATGGCCAATTGTATGTAATCTCTTTGTCTTTTTTACCGGCGATGGCGTTTGTGATGCCTTGAAGTTGGATTCCCGATGTGTCTTCTGTTGTACCTTTTTTCTCAACGACTTTGTCAAAGTAATTTGTCTTCGCTCTTTTCTTCACCTTGAATACCATCCATTGAATATTCGACGGAATTCCCTTGCCCTCAGCATTTTCATCAAGGACATTGTTTTTCACAACGGCTCCGCCGCCTAGGAGTTCAGCCGCTAGTAGTTCATGAGATATTGATGCCTCAGCTTCTTCTATCTTTGTGCCGATCTCAGGCGGGAGGTTTTGCCAAATATCGGCAAGGTCTTGTTTGGACAGGGCGTGCTTGAATTCGAAGATGTACATTGCGAATGGATCGATCTCATCGTATTTTACAAAGTCCATTGATGGAGGAAATACATACTTCTGCATCTTCTTGACCATCTGATAAACAGTATCGCCAGTTTTTGCAGGTCCACCGGCAGGGAAATTTCCATCAATTTCTCTCTTAGCAGCATTGATGCATGAGTCAATATCCGCTCTTGGGATTGAGAAAAACTTACGGGTCGCGTCTTTTTCGATAAACGGAACAGCAACAACGCATTCAGAAATCTCTTTTCTATCAGCAACTTCACCTAAGCGCACTGGTTCTTTTGAAAATCCAACTAGGTCTGCCAAGGATTTAACTTTTCTTTTAACAGTTACATCACTAACGCAAAACGCACCTTTTAACCAAGAATGGGGAATATCGTCTGCTTGGAGAAAAACTCCAACGTCTGGTGATGTTGGGATTTCTCCGTATTGATGCCACATCCCTCTAGGCACAGACTCAGAAGCATATAAAGGCATTGTTCCTCCATGTTCAGTTAGGTTTTGATACTTGTTAAAGTTGAGAATTGGAGTTTCAAATTTTGGTTGAATGATCCAGCGAGTTTTTCCACGTATAGTGTCGGCAGATGCAACCTCGGCAATCGTGTCTCTGTCTTCATCAAGTATTTTCTTAACAGTTCCCTTACCAAATATATTAATACTGGAGTCGAGCTGCATAGCGTTGTAGTTTACCCAAAATGGGTGCTGTGGGTGGTGGTCTATGTTTGGATCAAAAGAAATATTACTAGCTGGTCTATCAAGGTAGGATGCAGTAATTGAATTTGGATAAGCATTTGTGTTTGTGCCCCACCCAGCATAGTTCGAGGACCCTCCATCCAAAGCATTGTGCGTCTCAACAGTTATTCCATTTTCGTCAAATAGTTGAGCCCATGGACTATTGGAGTAGCTAGAGTATGGACCAGTGTATTCAGGTCCGGATGATCCGGAATATCCAGTAAGATCTCTAATATTATCGGCGGTTCCATTCCACCAGAATCTAGTGTAGTAAGGATATTCTGCTGATGAGGAAAGTATCTCGTCTAGTGTATATTTTTTTGTTTCTGAAGCATAGAAAATTAAATCACACCATGCGTCTCCATGATAATATGGCGGTGTATATGGATAGTTTGTTCCCCAAAAAGATCCACATTCTCTGAACTCAATTCCCCTATAGAGGCCGATGCCGTTTCCTCCATAGGTTGGTGGACCGAATGCACTGGGTCTTGAGTACATTGTCAGTGTTTCTCGAACTCCAAATCGGTCTCTGATAGCGTTCCCCGGTTCCGTGTCTAGGGTTACTCCTCCCCTATCTTGATAAGTTATCAAGTCCTGAGGAGGATCGACAAGAATAGATTTATAGCCTGCTAAGCCTCTACTTACCCTATCTCTAGATCTATTCATCTTTAGTCGCATGACGTAATATGTGTCGGCAATCGCATTCCCAAAGTTTGGATCGCCCTCCTCCAGAGATGCAATCGTTTTCATATTGGAACCCTTCATAAAGAATTCAGTTATTTCAGCCAATAGATTGTTGGCCATTTTTCCGTATAAGTTATCACCTAGTCCGTTCCACTTTCCATATATGTTTAATCCGTGTGAACCAGTAAACGGTAGGCCGAATGGGTGAGGCTCTTGAATTATCATTTCTAAATTTTTTATATATTGTTTGGGCTCAACTAGAGCCTCAAAAGGAATCCTGTTTGAAAATGCAGAAAATAATTCATCAAATCCATCTGATCGGTCTGATCCGACTAGATAGTAATTTTGATATGGACCAATATCCGTAAAGTTTGGATCGCCGTCTGTCCACCGGCTGGTGTAGTTATTATTTGAAGAGGAGAAAACATTTGGTGTTGCGTCCCGCGTCATAATTGGAAAATCCACAGCAACACCAGACTTTATCGTATTAAACAGAATTCCCGGTGAAAATAATGGCTCCAATACCGGCAAAATCCCAACAGATGAAGATATTTCTTCGCTTGGGTTGATACCATCTTCTGAGTATAGTGACTTTATGTTGCTTCCATAACTTGAGGCGAACTGTTTTGCTAAGTCCACAGTCCTTTGCGCAGGGTAAAAACCTTCGTAAGGCAAAAACTTTTTCAAAGCTTTACACTTCAGTGTCAATATACTTTCTTTTGCAAAGCCTTCATGGTCCTTTTTTATCAAATCAAAATGTCTTAGAAAGTCAGAATTTGATAATATTTTATAAAATTGATCTGAGTTTTCTGTTGTAGTATTTTGACTTAGAGCTCCTGATGATTCAAATATGTTTGAAAGTACAGAACTAACCCCTTCTTTTTCATAGTGAGCAACGTGAGAACTAATTTTAAATTCAGGCACCGTAGAGTATCCTTTACCGGCCAATCTAAGCTCTGATGCATAGTCTCCATATGAATCATAGAACGGGTTCTTACCCGATTGAACACCGGCATCCCAAGCAGCCATTCCCTCAAAAAGAGAAGAGGTCAGCATTAAAGATGCAGATCCATCTAAAGTTAGCAGTGAGTGATCTACACCTTCTGGGGTTTTATATGGATTTCCAGATGAAGCGGTTGCTGGAAAAGAAGGGTTGTAGTTTGATTGCATTGATTTTATCGTGTGCCTTCTAGAGTACACACAAGAAGCAGACAATATATGTTGCATGTCTTGGACCACACTTCCTGATAATGAATCTCCCGGCAGTGGGTTACCATCGGTGAACAATCCCGGTGCAAACCTGTAGTAACCATTGAAGAACTGGGAATAACTATTCATTAATATCCCCGAGCCGTCGGCAGAGTTATTTTGCCTTGTACCAAATGATGCACTAGAGCCACCGATGCGATGTCCTATGTCCAAGTAATTTAGGCCGAATAATCCGGGAACGACCCTGGTCGATGGAGATGTTCTGGTTGCAAAGTCGCTAGCCGCGTCAAGAGGCCACATCGATTGTTTGGGCACACTAACTTCAAACCCAGTGTCTACATCTAGCTCTTCGCGATCAGATCGGTTATCTCTCCAGTATGTGTTGACGTAAAACTTTCTAGATCTTGTTTGGTCTAGATAGGCATATTGTTGCTTCGGCCAAACAGTTTGCGTATAAGTCAATAATGCAAATGCGTCCAATAAAGAGCCCTCGTCGTCCAGACCGCCGTCGAGATACATTTCTTTGATAGCTTCATAATTGTCGTCTGTCTCCAGAATGGTTTCAAAATACCTATTTGTCTTGTCGTTTGCGAAGAAGTGAGTTTCATTATTGAAAGATGTCTTTATCTGCACGGGTCTCCTCTCAAAGACTCCCAGGTCTTCATTGTATATTGACACGCCTCCCATAAGAGATATTGGGAGATTCTCAGCAACGGATGGCTCTGTTACGCTAGTTACTTCTTCAGATTGATCAACATAAGAGAATATGGAAGATTTGTTTTGAGTAAGAATTAGTTTTTTTTGACCAACCCTCATTTGCTTCCACATTGGATATCCATATGGACCATTTCTGTGTAGGTTCAAAATTGGTAAATAAAGTGTCGTGGAATTCTTTGTGATTTGTGTTATGTTCTGATTGGAGGATCCAAAAGGGTCAGAGTAGGTGTGCGTTCCATTCAAATCATACCCTATTACATTTCCGCCTGCTGCTTCGAAGTCATCGAGAATTGGATCCAATATAGCATAATTCAGACCTACAAAATCCTTAAAGAAAGACATACTTTACCTCTTGTTTTTTACCCTAATTAGTTTACTATGATAGAACTGCGTCGTTAATAGTGATCTGTACGATGTCTGTGTTATCATTACAATCCGTCACTTTCACTTGGAAATAAACATTATTCCCTGATGAATCGCTAAGGGTGCCTATAGGTGTCGATACGTGCCCTACATGGGAAAAGACAGACCCAGTCAGCCGTATTACATTTGTTCCAACGGCAGTGTATGCATCTGAAGGTAAAAATATTGGGCTGTTTTTATGGCGGTAAGAGAACGTTACATCTGGACAACATAAGTCTTGAAGTTGAGATCCGAATACAATAGAATCCAACTCTTCTGTGATAGGCAGTGGTCCGAGGTGTATAGACCCAACACTCTGCATGTAATAATCGGTCGATGCCGTCCTTGTTGTTACTGCAGTAACAAGGGGAGGATTAGACACTATTCTTGTTTCTTCAAACGTTACTGTAGGTACAGGTTCAGCAACAGATGCATTCAATATATTCAACGTTATTGAATCAACCTTGCCTGTACATTGCTTGACATAATATCTCAATGAAACGCTGCAGTCTTGATTGAAGTACAACGTTGGAACGGTTGGGGTTCCGGATGCGTACGATGGAACTGCACCATCAACTGCTATTGCAAAAACTAGATCCGAAAAGTCACAGCACCCTGAGTACGTACTAAGAAAAGATATGCTGTTTAATTGAGAATCGTCAATCGTTGAATAAAGTACCCCGTCAATGATAAGCCCAGGAGTTGAAGAATTATCAAGCATTGCCGCCAACGTAATATCAACGGAGGACTCGCTGGGGGTAGTGCTGGTTGCTTTGCTTAAATACTCTACGGATGTAGTCAATATCTCTGGATCAAAACACGGGAAACATTCGAGATCAGATGAAGGAAAGTTAATTGCAGAATCAATACCAGATGAAGAACTTATAATTCCATTTTTAGGAGCGTAACCTAAAACAACTTGGTTTGATTCCCAGCCAGAACCACTGACAGCCGCGTTGATCCATGAATATTGGAAGTCTGATGCTGGTAGTGGAGTATGATAATGATCATTGTCGTGCCTATCAATAATTTCCAGTGTTTCAGTCGTCCACGACGTGTTTACGAAGTCTCCAAGTTTCGCAACATTTCTAGTGTTACGATGCTGCTTGTGGAAAGACGCATCTGACGGGTGCTGAGAATCGACGCCAAATTGACCTTGATGTCTTGATCTCAAAGTTCTTAATCCTTCTCGACGATTTGAGTGAGAGTTCACTCGTATGGTTTCAGACTCACCAGAGCCGTTTCCTCTAGTTGTCAAGTTTCTAAAGTTGATGGAGTTGTGAACAGAGTATTGTTGAGATGCGACGTCAAGATATCCAGATGAGTTGATCTCAGGACCACCGGGAGCAGAGAATCTTGTCCGGACTACATGAGCAGAACCAGTGGATCGGTCTTGAGTGTCGGTAATGTTTGAGCCACCGATTATCGAAGGCGCAATATGGTCCAATCCATCAACTGAGTTTTGAGTATTTGAGAAAGATGTGTGAGTAGCTACCGGAATATTTACATCAAAATTACCATAAGAGCCAACAGCGTTTGGAGTTATTGTAAAGTCCGCATGGGATTGAGAGACAGCTGCTTCGAAATCAACTCCACCGGTTGAGTCTGATGTATTTGAAAAGGTAATTCCGCTTCCAACAGTAAAATTGAAATTAGCATAAGAACCAGTTCCTGTTGGAGTCAATGTGAAATCCGCATGAGAATCAACAACAGCTGCTACAAAGTCAACTCCACCAGTTGAGTCGGATGTATTTGAAAATGATGTATGAGTGGCTACCGGGATATTTACAGTAAAGTTTCCGTATTCTCCATTGTTGTCTGGGACTATTGTGAAGTCTGCATGGTATATAATTGTACCTTCGCTTGGAGCACCAGCGCTCGATGTTACTATCTTTTCATACGAAACGCTGCTGTAGTTATAGGTACCGTCGGTAACTGTTAGGTCCTCCGCTGCTCCTGCAACTGCGTTGTGAATTGTGTCTCCATTGTCAAAACCATCTCCTGCTTCAGAGAAGGTGTATAGTGCTTTCGCATCTGCAAATGTCGTTAAAGATCCTGTCGTACTATAATCTAGGTGGTTTCCGTTGTTGTATATTTCGTCAATTAAGGCTTGGCTGCCTGTGAAGCAATTATCAAATATCATCAACTCATCTAACATAGTGCCATTTGTTGGATCATCATCTAGAGACAAAAAGTTTCCGAAAGTCCTATTGCAGCCAACAAAAAATCCATCAAGCCTTACGCTAGTGTGATTACCTGGATCGTATGTTGGTGTGACATCCCAACTTGAAGAAACACCATTTATGTACAATTCTACTACTGGGTTTGGGTTTCTATCTCCGTCGCTTGTTATTACAACGTGAGTAAGTTGTCCGCCATATCCAGTTCCGCCGCCTGTAATGAAATCATTATATTCCCAGTTTTTCAATGTTCTTGAGAGTCCACCGGTAGTACCATTCAACTCATATACATCCTGAAAAACCAATCTCCATGGCTGAACCCCGCCGCTGTTGTACGATTGGAGAAAGACCGATGGTCCGGATGCTCCATATGTATGCCTACTGCTTTGGTAAATTATTCCGATCACGCCGGCTGCGCCTGCTAGAACATTGGGCGCATTAATGAAAAATGATATTGTAAAAGGATCAACATTTACTGATCCTGAGTTAGCGGGTGACCATGATGGTTGTCCAGAGTACTCTAGTCCGGCTGATGATCCAAGTTGACCTCCTAAGAATGATATTCCTTGACTTGGAACAGGTGCTGTACCTCCGTTATCACCTGGGGTATAAGCAACAGTAAAGTCTGTAAAGTCTGTCTCCAAAAGAGTCTTGACGCCATCGAAAAAATCTGTTGTTGTTGATTCGATTGGGATGGTAGACCCGCCTTGAATTGAAGAACTTATCTCATATATATTTGTCGTGCTTCCCGAGACAATGTTGAAGTAATGACCGTCCGTAACATCATCAGGGCCCAAAATTCTAAACCCTCCTCCGGACGCTTTAACAGAAGCTGTTTCTGGTGAAACTACCGTTTCAAATTCTGTGTAGGCAGTTGTGATGAGCGATGGAGAATGATTGGACTCTAAGAGCGATTTAATGCCGTCATAGAAAAGTTCGTTAGTAGATTCTAACGTAATTGTTTCTCCACCTTGTACCGAAGTGCTTATCTCATACGGCACAGATTTAATTGTAATGAAATCTCCTGCAGATGCAGAGTTGATTCCCAAGACTCTAAATCCACCGCCTGTCGCAGTTTGACCTGGTGTAGAGGCGGATGTCTCAACATCTGTTTCTACGTAGCTGACTGTAAAATCTGGTTCAGGAAAATTAGATCCTAAGGCACCAGAAAACGCGTTATAAAAATCTACATCTGTTGAGTGGAGTGGAATTGTCGTTGCACCAGGTTGAGTGGATGAGCTTATTTCGTATGTTACAGAGTCGATATCGATGTAGTGCCCCGGTGTAACCCTGTCTACTCCCAAGACTCTGAATTCACCACCTGTTGCTTGCGCGGCGGTTTGGCCGCCGACAAACGTTCTTGAGTCATATTGCCTGTTGTTTTCGGCTCCAAAATAGTTTCCAGATACAGACGATGATTGGGCAATGAGAGTGTGATAATTTGTTGTCTGAGGAAGAGCTTCTGAGATAGTATCGGGTAATAAATTGTCTGCTCTCCTTAAGAAATATCCTTGATCTCCGAATGTTGACATCACCTCATATTCATGTTGATAGTTTCCGTGATACACCGAAGATGTTAATGTTTGGATATTCTTTATGTTGACCGGTCTTTTTGCTCGTTCTTCACGATAGTAGATCGAATACAATCTTTGATCATCAGGGAAATTACTATCTGATCCAATACCATAGTCCGGCGCTGTAAATCCAATTGCACCATCGGCGTCTGGATCTATCACTCCGAGACTTGAAGAATTAATCAAGGGGTTCTTACCCAAGACAAGACGATATGCCTCAGGGCGTGAAAACTGACTATCTAAATCATTTGGAACAGTGCTTGTCGCGGTTCTAGGCTTTCCTACACTATTAAGAGCCGTGTGTCTAGATTGGTGACCACCAATCCATCTTTCAGTGAATGGACCTTGAATTGGAATCTCATTCGTAATATCTGTGGTATCGGAGTGTAAGTTAACAATATTGACACCAGATCTGAAGCTAGCCGAAACTGTCGTATTGTACCCGGTGGTAACGCTACTAGAGACGAAGTTTCCAGGAAAAATGTTGCAAACTTTTCTTCTGGAACTGTATTCGTCAGCGGGACTTAGCGGTCCGTATTCAACTCCATTTAGCGCAGTAAATTTCCCTAGTATTGCGAACCCATCATATCTTATTTTTTCCGATGGGTTCCTTTGATCTTGAGTTTTTGAAACCTCGTCCACATTCAGTCCGTAGCCATCTCCAGCGCCAATTGTAACGATATTTCTTGGTGCACCAGAGGGCGCGATGGCGGAGTGAAGACCAATACCTGATTTCAATAGATCTCTATCTTTGATTTTAACATAGTTTGTCCCACCATGAATAGAGTTTGCGAATTCAATCTTTGTTCGAACAGGTCTCGAGAATCTACGAGTCGCATAAGTTTGCCCTTCATACACTCCATCGCTTCCCGATAGGTTGATGGGATTTGTGAATTCTTGGTCAGTTTGTCTCGTTATCGCTCTTGTGATCTCTGAATCTGTTCTTTCTTTTTGCCAAATGGAGTTTGTTGTTGTGTCGAGAGGTCGCGGGGCGTGACCAAGTCTCCAGTTGTAATTGAGTTCTTGAACACCACGAATAGATGCTTCAGTTGAGGTAACGGTTTGAAGCAGACCAACTTGTCGTTGATATTTGTCTCTCTCAAGAATGTGAGGTTCGATAACATCAACAACTCCTCCAGCAAAATTAACAGATGCAGGAATGAGTTGATTGACCATCTCTGAGATTGATTGATCAATCCACTTAAAGTAATTAAAGAATTTGTCAAAGTCGAGACCAGTGTCTACTCTCTGATAGAATAGTTGTCTTGCTCTCGCTAAGTCCTTGTATTCAACTCTGTAACGGTCAACATGTCGACCAAACAAGTTCGAGAATTCTTGTGTTGTAGAAAATAGCTTTAACATTTCCTCGGACACAATACCAGCAGGAGACTTCTCGAGTACAAACAAATTATCACTTACATCGTCGTCTTCTCCGAAGTTGATTTCTTGATCTCCTTTGATGAAGATATTGTTCGCATTGAATGATGTCTCGGGCAACTGCTTCTTGTTCGCATAAAGAAACTCATTGGACAAAAATGAAGTCGAGCTGATTGGAAAGTTTTCTCCTTTACCATCGTGCTCACGACGAATAATATTATCTACCCATCCGTAGATTGTGTCGGAAGAGCCAGAAGTTGTATCTTCGATGATAAACTCTCCGGAACCATCAGATGTTGTTACGGTATCAAAATCCCAATTAAGGATTGATAATTCCATAGAAGGAATCTCAACGTCGTCGATTGCGAATGCAGTAGATCCATCAATTGACTTGTTGTTACCATAATTCAAAACATCTTTGTTGTGCTCTTGAATCGAAGAGTTTGGAAGATAATCCAGCCACGCGGATACACGACCAAATTGCAAGTCGGTTCTTTGAAGAACAGAGACGTCGAAGTCTTGATAGTGAGCACCAGCATAGATTCGCTTTGGAGCCTGAAGGTATTCAGAACCAGTGACGTTGTCTACCGATGCAGATAGTAGAATCTCTTCTTTTAGCTCATCGAAGTTATGAGATACAGCGTACAACTCAATATCGTAGTTTGGAGATGCATTTGTGACGTTACCAGCGTACGGGTAAGTCTCGGGCTTGATTCTCAGGGCAACATTGTAATGCTCATTTTCGTAAATGTCTTCAATAAATGAGGAGGTGACGTAAATCGTCTCGGATTGATTCTTTAGGACAAACTGGGCATGGTCAGAGTTCAGAGAATCTCTAACAAGATATACTTGAAGGTCTCGAGCTTCTGTCGATGTCGTTTGCCAAGTAAAGTCAGCAGGATCAGAAGGATCTGCTTCGTGAAAACCCATTACAGATGCAGATAGGAATGGGGTTCCGAAATATCCGTTCTCAGACGGTTTCTTCTTGTAGGGCACTAGTATGTCGGCTTCCATTGTAAAAGCCGCTACAGAGGCTTCAGAGGCCCCAGAAATGAATGTTAGAGTACCACTTTGATACATCGTTCCATCGAAGTGACTTGGGTCATTGAGATTGATATATTTCTTCTTGACTGATGTTGTTCGATATTTGTCTCCGAGATATTGCGTTCCGCCATCGGTGTATTGATTGAGCTTGATTAGCTCGTCATCAATACCAAAGCATCGGATGAGGTTGCGAATTGACTTCTCGGTTCCCTTTGTGTTGTAGATGTTCTCGAGGTTATTGTAAATGTTTGTGTAGATTAGGTTCTTGATCTCGTCGATATTGAGGTCGTATTGTCCGTGGTCATAGTCAATGTTCGAGAATGTTTCGAATACTTCAGCAGATA
>Ga0160423_10001377_pt1 | contig 20399 bp, 12 predicted proteins | sample CRUFie14St8metaG_FD_108191 | JGI IMG/M metagenome (GOLD analysis project Ga0160423, IMG submission 108191) | Marine microbial communities from the Costa Rica Dome - CRUD Field 142mm St8 metaG | ecosystem: Environmental > Aquatic > Marine > Oceanic > Photic zone | place: Costa Rica: the Eastern... | reverse complement strand
CTATCACATACAAGCCTGATTTCGTGGGCAGGGATCATGATTGGATCATTGAGACAAAGGGATACCTTCCCTCTCACCACGACTTTCCTATGCGTTGGAAACTTTTTCTTAGGCATTTAGTTGGAAAGGACTCCAAGACGATTGTATTTTTAGCGAAGAACAGCAGTCAAGTTGATCATGCTATTCAAGAAATCCTAAAATCAATCAAGGATGGAGATATCTAAACTGAGCTGGTACTACTACCATGCCTGTGATAAGATTCATGAGATCGTAGATGATCTCTATGAGGCCTTACACAGGGAGGAGGGTGTGCCGATGGAGCTCACTGGAGAGGTAGAAGAGGCGATGGAAGGTGTGAAGACGGCAATCTATCATGAGCTTGACTTAATTAAATCAGCCGTCGATGAGCACGAGTCAGAAGCGCAGGACGTACAGTAATGCCACTGGTCGTGTAGCCGAGGTTAGATTCATACGTTCGGCTAGAAGCAAAGGACTCCTTGTAACTAAGTCTACTCATACTGAGGACATACATGAGCATATAGACTACTGGCTTGCTGTGTCTCCAAACGGCAAGAAATGGGGGGTTGATGTAAAGGGGAACAACTTGCCCGATGAGATTTGGGTTGAGTTTAAGAATGTGAGAGGCAACGAAGGCTGGCTGTATGGTGGGGCTTCAATCATTGCGTTTGATATGCCTGAGGAGGGTGGGTTCTCGATCGTCGATCGCGAGGAACTCGCCTTTTTTTGTGAGAAGCATGTTAGTGACGAGAAGGTCAAAAACAAGAAGGAAGCTTACTTAAAAAGGTATACTCGAAAAGACCGTGAGGATGTCATCAGTATTCTTAAACTGCATGACCTCAAGTCGTTAATGTCTTACAGAGTTTGGGATTACGATCAAAGATATTGACTATCTTTGTAGGTCCATGAAAACAAACCGCCACAAAAAAATCAAGATGACAATAGACAGACTTCTTGAGCAAAACGCAAAGTATCAAGCAGCAAATGTGTGTGTTACAAACACACCCGAAAAGCAGAAAGAGATTAACGATTACTGCGACAAAAACTTCATTGAACCTATTAGGCGGCTCGATTGTAGGACCTATGACCTAATAAAAAAACAGAGTGATGTTTAAAATCAATATCGTTTGGTTTGTTCTTTTGACCGCTTGGTTTTTCCAGCTGAATGAGATGTTTGGCCAGGAGTGCACCATCATGCACACCAAGAAGCAGCCATACGTTATGGGACTCAAGAAGATGATTGATGTTGATCTTGACGAGGTTGACACTGTCACCCTGCCTGTCGTGTTCCATATTGTACATACTGGGGCTGCACAAGAGAATAACGTATCTGACCAACAAATAATCTCTCAGCTCGACGTGCTAAATGAGGAGTTTGAGGACAGCAAGATTCAGTTCTGCATGGCTGTTCGTGACCCTGACGGCAACCCGACCAACGGTATTACTCGTTACGATGCAAGCTGGAATGACCAGTATGTTTCACAGGGTGTTAGTAATGGCCAAATGGCTGGCGTAGGCTGGGATCAGGAGGCTATGAAGGAAGCCTCTGGCTGCTGGAATCCTGACGAGTACATCAACTACTACGTTGTGTCCGAGATCAATGACAACGACGGAGGTAATGGCGTTCAAGGGTTTGCTTACCTAGGACCCACTGGTGACTGCAGGGACGGAGTTGTAGTCTTGTACAACTCTACAGGCACTGTTGGTATTCAGAAGCCAGGAAGAACCTTGGGGTTTACAGGGGTTCACGAGATGGGCCATCACCTGTCTTTGTGGCATACGTTCTCCAATACATCTTCATGTGGCTCAGAAACTAACTGCGAAACTCAGGGCGATCAGGTGTGCGACACTCCATCCACGCTTTCTAATGTCTATAGCTGCGACAATCCCGTATGCCCTGATGCCCTCACAGAGAACTTTATGGACTACAGCCCAGAGACATGTAAAGACGCCTTCACTGTCGGTCAGGCTGAGCGCATGCACGAGATGCTACAAGGCAGTCGGCAGGGACTGGTGGACAACCTTTCCTGCGTCCCCGTAGTAGACTTTGATGTAACCGCTGGCTCGGCGTATTACCAGCAAGAGTGGTGCACTCCGTATCAAGATATATGGGTTGACGTGGTAAATCAAGGCACTCAAACTATTCCTCTTGTGGACGTACAAATTTTTTGCAACGGGCTGCAAGGTACAACCACCCTGTACGACTTGCCACCTGGGTCAACTCAAGTGTTGTTCGAATCAGTATATGTCGAAGGTGCAGATGAGTTTACAGTCCAAACAACATCTAGTCTTGATCAGTTCTTAGACAACGACGCTTCGTGGTGGCCTATTTCTGTTGTCGAGGGAGACCTTTTGGAGATAATTGTTTCAACAGACACCTGGGCGAATGAAACCAGCTGGTGGCTGTACGACGGGAATGACGAGGTTGTGGCTCAGGATAGCGGATATCCCTTTGGGGTTGCCGATTACTACTATGAAGCCTGCATCTATGACGAGTGCTACACGTTCGTAGTTCAAGACACCAACGGTGATGGATTCTGCTCTATTGATTTTGGTGATGACGGTAACTGTGACATAGGTGGAGAAGGCCTCGTGGCAACAGTAGGCCCTGATACACTCGCGGCTACGGGTTTCGGACTTGAGTTCTCTATGTGGGAACAAACGTTCTGCAACACACTGCCTCAATGCAACATGGACTACGATGGTGATGGATACATTGGCTCTCAAGATGTTCTGCAGCTGCTTTCAGACTTGGGCTGCGAAGGCAACTGTTACACAGACCCCAACAACGATCAAATTGTAAACATCCATGACTTGCTGTTTATGCTTGCAAGCACTGGACCATGCCCTGAAGAATGAAAAAGCTTTTACTTTTCTTTTTGCCCCTACTCGGTTACGGGCAGTGCGACATGGAGATACTGGGATTTGATCCCGTCTCTACAGATCTTCTGCTCGTTGTAAACGGTGGGCAGTGCGGAACTGAGGCTGACAGCATTGGTGAGTTTATCCTCGCACTTGGATTTAACCCACCACCTGATGTCTCACCGTGGCCTTGTTTTGGCAGCGAAGATTGGATGCTTCTGCTCTACCCGCTAGATTTTCCTGGGTTTGACATAGGCGAGGGGTCAGACAACATACTTCAGTCTGGAGATACCCTGCTCTTCAACATAGTCGAGGATACACCAATGGCAGGCAGTGGAACTCTTGCGTGCTGGGAGCAAGCCCTACAAGAGGGTATATTTTTTGACGACTGCATGGTGCTCACAATCATGCAGATCAATGACAGCGAGTGCATTGATGGATCGTGCGAGGGACTCGCTGGTTTCCCCTACCCAGACGAAGACATATCTAACAACTGGCTTGAGTTTTCTGTAGAGGCAGACGCATGCTCTCTTCCTCCTTGGCCACAGCCATCAGATCCAGACCCCATAGATAGCACTGACACATCTGGCCCACCGCCTATTGTAGACGACTGCCACGATCCTTGCGTATATGTATCGAATGCCATGACCCCAAATAACGATGGACTCAACGACTACTGGAAGCCAGTAACTAAGTCAGAGTGTTGGTTGAGGTGGGAGTGCACCGTGTACAACCGATGGGGTCAAGTAGTGTGGCGCACCGATAATCCCAGAGAGGGATGGGACGGATCCTCTGGATGGAGCTACGCACCAGATGGCGTTTACGTGTGGAGCATAAAAGGAACGACGTACAGATCAACGAAGGTAATAAGCATGAGCGGCCACCTCACTTTGTTTCGTTAAAAGTCGTTGAGCATGATGTCGTCTATGGCCTCCTGAACCTCCTCAGCAGTCGCATCCATCGTCATCATGATGTTCGCCTGAAACCTTTCCTGTTCCTCTCCCTCGTTGAAAACAACAATCGTCGGGACGACAACAATCTTGTGCTTCTTCTGAAGATCTGGAGCAGTAGCGATGTCCACACGGGCAGTCTCGCAGTCGTTCAGGCTCTCTATCCACGGTACACTGTTTTGTGAGTTAAAGCTTGCGTTGAACTCTACAACGCAGATTCCTGATCCGCAGAGCTCTTTACTTTTTGCAGGCCCCACAAAGGCCGCCGCCAACAATAATACAAAGGATACACATAGGGTTGATATGAGTTTCATGTGTCATTTTAGTTGATCTATTTTCTCTTCAATACGCTTGATATCTTCCTTGATCTCAGTCACATCTTCTTGAGTCGTCATGATTGTTTGACGCACAAGCTGATCTTTCATGTCAAACTCCATACGGGTGATCTCAGGTTCAGAAGGAAGCGGCAGTTCTTTCGCCTCTGCTATGTCTGCTTGCAAAGCAAACCACATCCCCACGATCGTTCCTATCCCCGCCGCAACCATCCCAAGTGTCTTGAGATCTAGCGTCACCTTAGTGTCCTCACCGATTTGCTGTGCCATTACAGTAGTATGTAGTTTATTCCTAGAGAGAAGTCATGCCACTCTCTGTTCCAGTATCTGTTGTATTTCCCTTCTGTAAAGATACCAAGACTTTTGGTAAGCTTAGTTCCAAACACGAGGCCGAAGCCGACATCAACCCACTGGCTGCTATTGACAAAGTTGTGGTACGAATACTCATCACCTGTGTCAAGGTGGTATGGCATGATGTTCCCCCAGGAGTGCAGCCAAAAGTCTCTCTCATAATGGTAGAAGTCAAAGCCCACCACAGCAGAGTACAACCACTGGTTGTCCAGCTCCGCCCTCTTTTGAGACACATAATCGTCTAGGATCTGAGGTATAACTACCTGCTCCCAAACGGCCTGATCGTTCGCAACCACCTCGCCCTCTGGAGAAAAGAACTCTCCTGTGTTTACGTCTGCCGTGTATCCCTGCTCAAACGCAAGTGCGGTGTAGTGTATCTCATTGTTGTCAAGCAACCACAGCTGAAGTGGGTCGTATCCGTATGGCTGAGAAATCCTTTGCACAACACCGACATTCAATGACAGCTTAGTTCCAAGCTTCAGCCTTAGTCTCTCCGACGCTTCAAAGTATCTCACGTCCGCAAACCCATCCTGCAAGTATTCGGCCTTTACAACCCAGCCGTCAGCAACATATCTGGCAAAGTAGTCTTGATCCAGGAAGTTCTTGCCCTGCTGCCTGCGCCAGTCAGCCTCAGCTAAAAACTCAAAGCCATCGTACTTACCAACCGTGGCGGCATCCCCATACGTCTTCTCTGTGCCGTCGTAGAATACATTGGCTCTGTTCTCGTACCCAAACCTTGCGATCTTTCTTACCCCAAGTGTGAGGGAGTAGTCGAACGGAGTTTCTACAACTTCAGTGGTGAGCGGCCCTGTAGCCACAGAAAACACATCTCTATCTGACACAGAGTTACCCCCGTTCACCGCAGCGTAGAAGGTAGATCTCCTCAGCACATCTCTGTAGAAGTCGCTCTGACCAACCCCCAGAAGAGGCATGCAGATAAGTACAAGAGCTATAATCCTTTTCATTGTCTCACGATTGTTTCCCTCTTGATTCTACCCTTGTAGTTGGCCATGATTACATACGGGCCTGGAGAAGGTAGCTCAACTGTTCTGTCTGTCGTTGTTTCAACCTCTCTGCCCCTTGCGTCAAACACAGTCACGATTGTGCCTACGGGTGCCTGAATGTTTACAAGGCTTGATGTGGGGTTGGGGTAGAATTGAATGGACGATCTTTCCACCGTGCTTACCGAAGTTACGCCCTCACCGCAGTAATCGTACATCTCTGCACACACCTCATCCCATGCTGTCTCGCAGCAGTACGGGTCAACCTCAATCACCCAAGAGTAGCAGTAGTCGTTAGCCCAGTACGGCTCGCCTGGACCTGTGATACATCCAGCGTCATACACGCAGTCATCAGTGGGGGTGTTGGCGTCTTCGTTGTAGTTGTATGCGTCGATGTCCATGCAACCCTCTACCACGTCTATGCAGGAGTCAATGTCTACGTTAGCCTCTGGATCATAGTTTAAGGCCTCAGGGTCTGTGCAACCAAACAGGGCAAGCGTAACGCAGCTGCCATCATCGTAGTCAGCCTCATAGCCCTGAGTGTAGTATTCAAGATACCCCGCTTGCGTGCACCCTGCATTGTAGTAACAGCTTTCGTCTTCGGTGTTTGCTTCAGCGTTGTAGTTCTGTGCAGTCTCGTCTGTACACCCGTACATGAATGGCACACAGCTAGTCCCGCAGTACGGCATAAAGCTGTATACATTCCACTCTGGATTCTTAAATGGCTGAAGCGATCCCTGCCCATTATCAAAGAAAGGATTGAGTCCTTCTGCCAAGAGCGTGTCTCCAAGCTCGTTTGTAACCAACACAGAGTTGTGAAGCGTCTGGAACTCGGTCTCTTGAGGTGGCTGCTGAGGCCCTCCGATTTCAAAGTAGTATACGTCTACCTTTTCGTCTGAATCAAGGATCAGATCCCACGACTGAGAGAACTCCCCAGGACCCATTGTAAAGATCCACTGCAGGTCACCCTGCTTGACACCCACGTGTGAGTTGCCCCATCCGTCTGCAGCTGCATCACCAAGTCTTATGGTCGTTACGCACGGGCTGTTCAAATCCGAGATAGTGGCAGTTGAGTCGTAGTTAAATGACTCTGGGTCCATGCACCCCCACGTGTGTAAGGTGAGGCAGTCGCCTGGTTCCGTGGCTTCTGGATTGTAGTCAACGTAGTCGTCGTCCATGCACCCAACTACGGGCTCCTCAATCTCACATGGATCTACAAATACAGCCCCAGAGTAATGAACGCTTCCGTCATTGTCAGAGTAAGAAACGTCTTCTAGTTCCCACACGATTTCATCGCCACAAGCGGTAATCACCACGCCACCGTCCTGACCTCCGCTTGCAGACCCGTTGAGTCCGTCTCCGTAAGTGTCTGTAAGGATGAGCTCGAAGCCGAGGGCGACGCAAAAGTCATAGGTGTACGTGGCCAGCTGATCTCCAAAGTTGAATCCTCCTGGCAGCACCTGCTCGTAGAACTGACCTGCAGCTAAGTCAACAAGTGTGAATCCAGTTTCATTGGGCCAGTTGTCCAGAGTAAGCTCCATGGACACAAAGGCTTGACCCTCTGGGCACTCGCTTACATTGCAGCTGCCGTTGTCTACGGTAGCCCAAGGATTGTAGTTGTTTGAGGCTTCGTCTGTACACCCAGGAATCGGAAGCTCACACGGATCAAGAAAGAAAGGAACTGTTACCTGCTGTGTGTCAAAGTCAAAGACAGAGATGTCCAAGCCACAGTCATTGTTTAGCTTGAACCAGCCCTCTCCAAACCCGCAACAAATGCCGTCGCCAAACGCATCATTGACAACTAGGTTGTATTCGCCAGAAGGCAGAGGAATGGTGTGCTCGGCGTATGTTGAGTCGGCGTATGGGCCGCCAGAGGCCAAGGACTCGTCAGAACCAACTTCATATATGTTCCAGGTGCTTTCTTCGCCGTATGCGTCGCTCTGAAACTCAAGCCTTACCCAGCTTGGTTGAGCTGCCGCCAGTAGGGGCAAAAAAAACAACAAAGAAATCAGCCGCTGCATGACTCGCAATCTTCTGGGTTGTCAATGTTGCAGGTGATTTCACCGTCCTCAATCTTCTTCTCTTGCTTCTTGAGCTTGTCTTGGTCCAAAAAGCTGATGTCGTCGAAGTCCTCCTCCATGTTATCTTTTGGCTTTTTCAATAGTTCTACCTGCGAAGTATGCGCCGAATGCTGTGAGCATCAGGATCTCAAGCAAAGATACGTAACTATCTTTTACGTTAAATGGCCAGCCATCCATGCTGTCAGCCACCATTGTAGCCATGAACATGACCATAAGGCAGATCAGTGTAACGGGCCTAATCAGCTTTGCGAGCTTGACATCACTGCCCATATCAGCCTTCCATCTTTCGCTCACATTGTTCTGAAACTGAACCTCTGCGTCGATCATGGCCTTAGCTTCTGCAGGGTCAACATCAGGCTCCTTGTCTAACAGATTTTTTACCACGCCAAGGGCGCCTTGGTCTGGCAGAAGATCTCCTACAATATCAAGAACCTTGGGAGCTTTTCCTTTCAGCCACCCTCCAAGCTTTGTGTTTTTAATCTTTTTGTCCTCTGAGTCTTTCATAAGCTGCGTTGAATTTCATCACTATTTTTCTCTCTTTATCCCTTATTTCCTGAACCCTAGCTGTCCTTTCTGGGAAAGATTCTATTTTCTTGGCGTCTTGTCTTTTCTTTCTAAGCTGCTTCAACTGTTGATTGTAAGCATTTAACAACTCGTCTAGTCTAGCAACACCAGAGTAGTATCCTTTTTCTGTCCTTCTGGCATTTTTATTCTTCATCTCTCTAGATAGCTGCTTGATGTCTACTGAATTTTCCTTAAACTTTTGGAAGTCGTAGAACTTTGACGGCTCACCGTAAAGCTTTCTAAGCAGAGGTATGTCGTTAAACGCCAAATCTAGATCTGGAGTATCAGTTTCTTTTCTAACTAATTTAAATGTCGTTTCACCAGCTCTAGTTATGAACTGACCAGCACCTCCCAAGAAGTACTCAAACAAATACCAAGCCTTGTCTGGATTCATATCAATAGATCCTGACCTTTCTTCAGTCCCGCCTGAGGCCTGATTTACCCATCTAAAGAAGTTTTGAACCGCCCTTGGAGAATTGAATGACATTTCAGAGTTTGGTCTAGGGGTGCCATAAGGCAATGCCTCCATAAATATCTGACCTCCAAAGTGTGTTTCGTTGTTGTTTATCTCTATTATTGGCTTGAAAACAGTCGGAGTAAACGCTTTTACGGTGTGGGTATACAAGTCTCTAGACTGTCCGAACCCAATAGGCACAAATGAGCTCATTAGAGACGAACCCAAAAAGACCAGGGATTCATCAATATCTCTTCCTCCCTGAGTGACATCTACAGAAGCAGATCCGACGTTAGCAAAAACGTTGAATCCATAAGGCATAGGAATAGTTATGTAATTTTTGCCGTCATACATCATAATAACATTCCTCTCCTTTACGTAGTCTGGGATCTTATCATAAAACAAAACCCCATCTTCGTCTTCATCAGAAAGCGCTCTGTTCAACATGGTGATCATAGCATTGAATAGGGCCAAACCAGCAGCCATCTTTTGAGCGTTGTTTACTCTTTCATACCACTCTCTCTTAGACCCATCAGGTCTTGTTGCTGGCTTTGCAGTAAGCAAAGATCTACCCAACCTAGCCGTACCTTGAACAGATGCGTTGAAGAATAGGTAGACAGAGTTTAGCGCTTGCCCGTACTCTCCATGCTTGTTGAAGTTTACTGTAATGTTTTTAGCTAGCTGAGCTGCCTTCTCTCTGCTTACACCGTTCTCTCTAGCTGATATGTATGCAGAGAGCCTAATGCTGTTCTCAAAGGCGTCATTGATGCCCTCTACCGCCTTTCCAAAGTCTTTGACTTTTCCAAAAATCTTTTGTGCTGGAGTCCTTCCGTTTTTAGATACTGCCTTATCTATCTCAGATGCGTAGTCCTGAAGCCTCTTTGTGTAGGCCCATCCAGTTTTGCCACCATCCTCTTTGAACTCCTGGAAGTACTTGCCTATAACTGGAGGCATGTCTCTTCCTACCCTGTCTTTTAATAGAGCCTTTAGAGCTGGTACTGAGTTAGACAGTATGTCAGCCACTATGCCCTCTCCGTTTAACATCCCCCCCTCTATTTCTGCCTCTGCAGCTGCATTGAAGATAGCAGACTGTATATCTCTTAAGAAGTTAGATATCACAAACTCTGGGTTCAGCGTTGTAAACGATGCCCTCAGCCAGTTATTTGGAACAGATAGAACCTTCAAGAACATGTTTTGCTTAGCAACGCCCATGCCCCTAAGTGTCTCTGCATAACTAGCGTCTCTGAACCTTACAAATTTCTGCTCACCATTGACCCTGACGCCCACCACATGGCCATCTGTTGGATCTGCATTATCTACTATGGTCCACACATTAGGGTTTGGATTGTTCTGAACGAGGTTATACAGGGTGTTCATTACCTCGTTAGTCCTGCCGTTGATGTGCGCTTGAGCGTTCTGAGATATTATTTGAGCGAGAATATTTTCAGCCTCTGTTTCTCTACCTTCAGCCCTTTTTGTTGATGGGTCAGTGATAGACAAGCTTGATGCTGTAGGATATGGGCTTCTAGTAGCTACTGACTCGTCAGTTGAGAGTCCAGCAAGAGGCACATAGAACTCAAACATAGATTCAAAGGCGTCAATAGTTTCCTGACTTTCAGACGAGCTCTCTACGTAAGCTTTTCTGGTGTCATCCTGTATCTGCCTAATTAGCTTTTCTACTTTATCTAAGGCCTGTCTCTTTGGAGACAATCTAGACAAAGTCTGTTGCGCCTGCTCGTTTGTTTGACCACTACCATTTTTAGTGCCGTTCCTTTCTTCTATAACCCTGTTTCTTTCAGGGACATGCAAAGCGTACAAGAAGTCTGACACATCTTTTTGGGTGAGGCCTTCCTCTTTCATTATTTCTGTTATGGCATCAACTCTCTTTTCAAGCTTTTTTAGATCTTCTGCGGCCTTACCGTACATAAGCTCCTCAGCCATTCTAAAGTCTTCCTCCTTCCTGGTTGCGAACCCTCTAGACTTTTCTATCTCTGACTGAAGATCAAGTATGCCCTGGTACTTGTCTACTATCTTTTGCTTAAACAAGCTCAAGAAGTTTTCACTAGCAGATTTCTCTCCAAGTGTCCAAGTAGATGGGTCTGCCTTAACGTTGTTTTTTAAAACACCTCTGGCTCTCCTCTGAGAGCTAACATCTGTCGTGGCTCTCTCGGCAGCAGACATCTTCTCTTCGAACTCCTGCATCAGCCTTTCCCTCTCTGTTGAGACGAAATCCTGTCTTCTAGACTCTACATCTTCTGTGGGCTCGAACTCTCTGGTCATGATAAGCTGAGCAGCCTGAGACGGGCTTACACCAAGGAGGGCCTGAACAGTATAGTTGTTGTCAAGCTTAAACAGCCCTTCAAGACCTCCTACTTGGAACGGGAAAGCTTTTGTGAAGTCTTCAAACTGGCCATCCTCGGACAGAGCCTGGTCAATATTTATGGTCATGACAAAGCCTACAGTGCCCGCGTCAAATGGGGTTGTGTCGCCGTTTTCATCTGTGGTTTTCATCGACGGATCAATGGCAAGCGCCTGATACTCAAGGTCGCTAAGCGTACCGATGTCGATGGTGTGCGTCTTTTTCTTGCCAAACTTTCTTCTCTTCCCAGATCTATCAAGAAGTTCAAGTTTAGAAGCAAGTTTTTCTCTAAAATCAAAGCTTGTGAGATCTTTCTGGTGATCCTGATTTACGCCATCTGGGTTTAACAGAAGTATATCGTACAGGGCTCTTATCTGTTCTACCGTTCTCCCCTTTACCGATACAAACTGATTGGTATCTGGGTTCATACCAAGGTTTTTTTTCTGAGCGTCAGTGAGAGACTTGTAATAATTTGAATTGACTATCAAGTCCAATCCAGTCTTGCCTCTGAACTTCACCTGAGTCAGCCCATCGACCATCATCTGTCTGGCTTGTGCCTGATTCATGGATGGTTTATACTGGCCCTTCCCCTCAAGAACACTCTTGCTAAAGATCCTGTCCATCAGGGAGTTAACCATGGTGGAGAAGAGCTTTGGATTCTTAAATGCGTTCTCTGCGTTGTTGGTATTTACAAATACGTGAACTCTGCTGTGGCCGTTTTCCTTGAGTTTTCTAAGAGCGGTAAGTGTAGACTTTCTCTTAGAGTTGTCTGCGTGAGAGAGCGAAAGGGTTCCTCCTGCCTGCTGCACCTTGAAAACATCAGCCACCCCAGAATCAAGCTTGTACTCTTTGCCATAAATATTGATGGTGGCAGCGCCTAAGGCGTCGTAAGAAACCATCATCCAAGGCGCATCTTGTAGATTAGATATAGATGTCACTTCATAGGGGAGGTCCTCTACGTTCACTATTACATTGTCAGAAACAAGAGTTTTATCAGACGCCTTTGTGCCGTAATTCTTTTCTCTTCTAGACATGAAATCACTTATGATTTCCTCGTCTGATTGTACCTTCTCGCCCCTTGCTCTTCTGACGCCTCTGTTTTCTTTCAGGTCTTCCGTAGTGGCTGGCTCCACCCCGTCCAGCTGTCTTACAGACTCACCCCCCTCAACAACTTCATTTGTATCTCCATCAACAAGCTTATCTATATTTGCTTCACCTCCAGGTTCAGCCATATTAAATATGTCTTGGTTTTCTTCTGGAGACAAACTACTTCCTCTCTCTCGTATATCCTCTACAGTGATATCAGATTCATTTAGAGCTCTTAGGTTTGCTATAGCGCGGTCAGTAGCAACAAGTCTCTGCTGTGGAGTCAAGATTCTTGCTATAGTCTGCCCTGTTTCTTCTTGTTGACGTAGTATTTCAATAGGAAAGAAGGACTCAGATCTTGCAAAGCCTTTCACTACAGACTTTCTAAACTCTTCTCTAAGAACATCGTTCTTTTCCCTAAGGTCTCTTAGTGCCTGTCTATTAGCCTCTTGAGATTCCTCTCTGAGCCTTATCGTTCTTGAGGTGAAGCCCTCAATTCTTTGCGGGCGCATCTCTACGATATTGCCTTGACCGTCAGTTCTAAGCGGAGGAGGATCAAGCCTAACTACTTCGCCGTCCTTTTCGTAGGTCATTCCACGCATATTGTTTGTGGAAGCCCCGTTACCAGTCAGCTTAATGTATAAGTTCCTGTAGTTGTTGTAATCATTTACAGTTACCTGCCTTGTTCTTGATCTCTGTCTTCCTCTACCTCCAGGAGTTGCGTCTTCAAATACCTGAGTAAAAGTAATGGTTACGTTGTCAAGATTTGGTCTCTGTGCTTGCGTTGCTTGACCCCTAAGCTTAGGCCCTCTCATAAAGACGGGCTTGTTGTTTCTGTCAAGCTTTGGCTTGGGTGTTTTTATAAACCTACCCTCCTGAACACCATCTACTTCAACTATGTAGTATGGCTGTATAACTCTTCCAGGTTTAGTTTGGTTCGCCGTCATGTAATTGTACCAGTTCCTAAAGTGGAAGTAGTCCTTTACTTTTATTGACTTAAGCACACCAACATCTTCTCCAACCTCTTCAGACAAATTTTCTCTGTAGTATACAACGGTGTCTTTTAGGTAATCAAAAGGCTTTTTGGCCTGACCCCTAGCTCTTCTAGTTGACTCTACCTCAGAGTTGTATTTGCCCATTACTTCCGTCTCCTGACCTTTAAGTCCTCTAGACACCTTTTCAGCTAGGGTCAAAAGATCATCAGCATTGCTTATGACATTGCCCTCAACGTTTCCGCCTCTAGAAAACATGTTAGACAAAAAGTCTATGAACTTTTGCAACGCATTTCTATTGTCTCTAGCACGATAAACAGATGGTCTTTGTGAATAGTCAATAATGAATCCCATCACAACCTCCTCTTCAAACTCAGCAAGAGTGGTGTCATCAGCATAGAAGCGCTCTCTTTCAAGGACAACTTCCCTTGCGGCAGCATTAAACTCAGCCCCCTCTATGACGTTCATCTTACCGTCTACATACTCAAGGCCAGCCATCTCTAGCAAAGTATCAAACAGGTCTTTTCTGGCTTGATCGTCGCTCTTAAGAAGCGGCTCTAGTACAAAGTGCAATGCCTCCTCTGAGGTAACATCTTGCCCTACTGCGTCAAAATTAGGACCTATATGAAGGGTGCCCCCTCCCCTGCCGTCTGGCTCAAAGAATCCAAAAGTTACGCCATCTTCAGGGTTTGCAAGCTCTGAAATACCATCTTTTCTTGATCTATCGTTAACGGCGTATAAGCTCTCCTGAGTTCTGTGATATCTAGCAGTTACTTTGCCATCACCAAACCTTTGGGCAAATCCTTTTACAATAGAGTTTAGTTTTGAGATAACTGATGTCGGGACAGATGTGTTAGCACCTCCCTGCTCTAGCGTTTGACCTGGGGTAAGTGATAGCTCAATAGAATCATCTTTGAACTGCTGTCCTGTAGCCTGCTCTGCCTGCCTCCCCTCCACAAAGGGAATCCTTTCTCCCTTCTCGTACTTGTCCAACAAGTTGACAAAATCCATGCCGTCAATACCAGAGGCATTGGCCAATCTTCTAGCCTGCTGTCTTAGCTTTCCATACGTCCTTACATCGCCACGCTCTCTTGCGGTTTGGGCGGAGTCTAAAAGGCTGTATACCTGATCTGCTACTTCCTGGTTAGAAAACCCAACTGCGTCGTCATCACTTTTGTTTATTGCTTCTAGCTCTGCCTCTTGCTCTCGGCTCACCTGAACTGCCTCGGCGCTTTCTTCTATCAACCCCATGAGCTGATTGGTAGAAGGCCTATCCTTAGACAACTCGGCAAGTTCGTTTTCTTTTATGACCTTAGACTCTATGGCTGACTTTTGTGCGTAGAGCGACTCAAACTGAGAGATTAAAGATTCTTTTTCTTTGCCTTTTGACGATTGAATCTGATCTCTTATATCAGAGAGCTTTTGATTAAGCTGTATAATTTTCTTTTTGTCACCGTCCTCTAGCCTATCATAAAAAGCATTTCCGATAGAGTGCAGCCTAAACAGTCTGTCTTGTTCTTGCAAGAGTGTAGTTCTAAGTCTTGATCTCTCCTCGGGATTTGTTACAGAATCTATTTGAGACTCAATAGCTCTTATTACTTGCTTTTGAAGCTCAATGCTTTCCTTGACTTTAGAGTGGCCAATATTACTAGACAGCTTTCCAACAGAGGACATAGCACCACCCATCATAAGGCCACCAAGGAATCCGTCAGCAATAGCGTAATAGTTTACTTCTTTTCTTGGTTTTACTCCATTAGCAAAGTCGTACACGTTCTCTATGTTTTCCTGTATAAGGGACTGCAAGCTCTCTTCAAAGGCTTCAAAAATAGAGGACTTACCAACTTCTCCCCAGCCTATCCTTCCGTAGTCTATGTTTTTAAGAGCAGCGTTTTTAGACCTCATTGCAGCCTCAGCTACTCTTTTAGGGGGTCTCATAAACGCTCTACCAGCCAGCTGCTCAGAGGCTCTGAAAAATCTAGCAAGCGCCAGCTCAGACCCGCCGACCATAGTCGCCATAAGGTTTTTCTCAGTGCTTGTTAAATCATCCCTTTCATCTAGTTGCCTCCTAAAAGAACCTGCACTCTTGAGACCAAGGCTGGCTAAGTATACATTTGATTTAGTTAGATACCTGCTAGCAAAGGATTTCGCCCCTTTTTTAACAACAGCCTTACCACCCAGGGTGGCGACTTGAGCGGCTGCCTCTGGAAAAAGTTTAATCGCAAAATCAGATACTTTAAGAAATTTTTGCTCCAAGCTTTCACTATCATCAAGCAAAACCTCAAAAGTGTCCTTGCCTCTATTTGCTTCAGACACCCCTATGTCCCTGCTCATCTGATCATTAAATCCCTGAACATTAGCATTTGCTCTGGCCAACCACCTATCAGCCCCTTTGTCCTGAAACGTCAGCGCATTTGCATAAGTGCCTATATCAATAAGCCCCTGGGTTGCCCAAGATGCAATAGTTCCAACGAACGGAGTGACTACAGGGATGTAATCTACACTGTTGTAATCCTCTTGGCCTCTCTCAAATGCCTCCTCAAAACCAGTTCTCTCACTAACTTCGGCCTCTAGAATCCTCATATCAGAATCAGACCTTGGATCAAAGTTTGTGTTAAAACCAAGAGATCTATTTATTTGATTTTGTCTTGTAGTGGCTGCTTCTAAATTTCTTTTTTCATTTTCTATAGCCGCATCTATAGCACTAATAGTTTGTTGAGTAAGCTCAGGAGTCCTTTCTTTTGAAGAAGAAGAAAAAAATCTAAACAAAAGGTCTTGCACAAGACCCATACCAGTAGGACTTACTGGTCCAAATGATCCAATAGGCACTTTGTCTAGGACACCACGATATCCAGCAGGATCATATCCTAGATCTTCGAGAAGTCTTTCTTGTCTGTTTTCCTCCCCTGGAGAAATTTCTTCAGACTGTAAATCAAGTTTAGCTTGCTTAAGTAGCCTTAGGTTTTTAGACGCATTAAAAAAATTATTATCAGCATCAATCACGACGTCAGGGTCTGATTGCTCAAGGCCCTCCATGGCATTCATTCGAGCCCTCGTATTGACCTGCTTCTGCTTAGCGGCCCTTAAGTCTTTTAGATACTGCTGATATTGCTCCTCTTGTTTCTTTTTAGCATCCTCTATCTTTATGTACATCTCACCATTGACAAGGTCTCTATCAAACCCCTGTATAACGGCAGAGTTTACCATCTGCTGAGCAGTGTAACCCTGTCTTTCGTAAGAGTCAAATAGATTTAGAAGCTGATCTCTTTGCTCTTCTTCAGATGGTCCTTGCTGAGGTGCTGGTGCTTGATCTGATGATTGCCCCCTGTCCAGCGGATTGGAGTAGATATCAAACTTTCTCATATTATGTTCTTGTAGTAGATGCCTCGCCCGAACCTTGTTGCGCTAAAAGCACATCAAATGCTCCACTTTCTTTTACTTTTTGATACAATCTTATGTCTTCTTGTCTTACAATCGCCTCTACTATGCTGGCTGTAGGTATTTCGTTAGCCACAGTGTCTGGAGTGTATGATGTTCCAAGTTGCTCGTTAACAAATTTAAGAAGGTTTCTAGTATAAACCTCAGGATTGTTAGAGTCTGCGGCTGGGGCGTATTCATTTATAAGCTTAAATATAGAAGCCCCCTCTGGCACGACACTGCTTCGGCCTGATTGTTTTGCCTTAATATCCCAAAACAGTCCCTTAAGGCCATCTTCATAAGATGCAAAGGTTTGATATTGGCCAGTTCCAGTTTGCAAAGATCCTAATGCGTGCGGGTTGTTAGGATTAGGCCTTAGGTTTCCAAAGTTTTTAGCCAAAACAGCAACCCCTCCACCTTGACTTCTTACCTCTTGCTCCCATGGCTGAAGTAATTCTTCAGCTTGATCAACAGTTACATTACCGTCAGGCAGTCTCTCAGATTGTATTTCTTGTCCATCAATTTGATTCTCAAGAGTTATATCATCTAATCTATTGCCATCTCTGTCAACAAACACAACAGATCTACGACCATTTTCATCAGTTTCTATTATAGGCAAAGGAGCTATTCCAGTCCTATTTCTGTACTCACGTTGAATCCTTGTTATTTCAGCTCTTGTGTCTAGCGGTAGGTTTCTTACGTCCTCAGCGGATCTGTCTAGAAGATCTTCTTGAGCCTGAACTATATCTCTTCGTTCTGTAGAAGACTCAGGCATAAGTGGTGTAGGCCTTGTATCTTCAGATGGAGACGAGGGAGTAGTACTTCCTCCAAATAAGAATCCAAATGGGTCGTTAATAAAATCAATAAATCTATTTCCTGAGCTTCTCTCTACTGATGTAGAGGGAGTTTGACCCGCAAGAACACCTTGCTCTTCAGAGCCTGCCTCTCCTTGAGGTTGCTCTGTCGTGGTCGGACTTGGAGGCAATGGCTCGGCTGGTATTCTATTATCTGGAGAAACATCCGTGGCTCTAGCTCTTTCGTTTTGCCTCTGAATTTCAAGCCTTCTGCTTTCGTTATCTTCTTGAAGTCTTCTCTGAGTATCCTGACCCATAGACACCCAGGTATCATCTGTAACGCCTATGTTGGCCAGGTTTCTTCTTATCTCTTCTGCTCTAGGATCATCGCCATCAATGTCTATGTACTCAGGAACTGATACCTGAATAATGGAAGAGCTTGGATCACCTTCTGTAGCTGGTCTAAGCTGCCCAGTTTCGATGTCTCTAACCATTGCGACTTGTGTATCTACCTCTGCTAGCCTCTCTCCTCTTGGCCCAGTAGCTATGTGTGTAACAGAGTACGCACCATTAGGGTTTGATTCGCTTTCTTCTATAGCATCTTCAAGCTGAAAAGCTGCAACATTAAGGGTTTCGCCATCTACTCGAACAGACGTGGCATCAGGATCACCCCCAGCTACCGCATCGTTAGGATCTGTTATCTGAAGTCCTGAGGCATCAACAGGAATGTTTCTGCTCTGGCCGCTAAGCCCAGGTATAGAAGAGTCTTCGCTTGACCTTCTAGATCCAGAATCGCTAGGTGCGAACCTGTTTATGTTTATAAAGTTCTCTCTTGCTTTTTTAAGTATAAGGGCAAACTGATCCATTCTGTCTGGGTGGGCAGACAAGTCTCCTGTTACAAAGGCTTCTATTTCTTCATCAGATAAGCCCAATCCAGCCTGATCTGCCAAATCCCTGATAGTTAGCTCCCTGAACTTTCTCTGGCGCTCTGTGATAACTGATCCAGGAGCGTTTCTAGTTCCCATAAGGTTATCAAACTCAGCGCCAGCAGCCTCTTCCGCTGTCACACGAGTTCCATCTTCTTTTACAACCTCCATCCTTAGTTTTACTGCAGTGGCAGTTTCTGCGCTACTAGCTACATCATATAGCGTTGGTGGAGCAACCTTTTCTAGATTTGGGGTATATGCACCATTTCCAAGCTGGTACTGAGCCATGTCAGAGATTCTCATTAAATCTCCAGTCAAAGGGTCAATAGCTACAAAATTTCCATCCTCATCAACATTCATGCCCTGCAATCCAGCATTAAGCTGGTTGTATGTCTCTTGAGCCTGATCAAATTCATTGCCAACAACTCTGTTTCCAGTCTCCCCCCAAAACTTTTCTGAGCTATTTTGTTGCTGCCTAATTTGAACGTCTAGGTATGTATTGCCTGTTCCGTCTGCCGTCTCTGCTGTCCCGTGAGTGTTTTTATAGTGGTTGGTAAACATATCAACTTGAGCGTTGTAGTTAGCCACTATCCTAGCGAACTTAGATGGGTCGTCGTTATACAATCCTTCTTGATACTGAAACTCTATGTATTGACGCATCTTCTCAGCAGCCTCCCTGTCACCGTCATACATCTGCCCAAGATCATTCTGGTACAGATCTGTTCTAAATTTTGTGTCGGCGTTCCGCCTGTTTATTACAACTTGCCTAGCCGTATCTAATGCCTCCTTAGACTGGGCTAGACCCGAGTCTATTTGTGACTGGTAATCTGGAAGCCGATCGGGTACCCCGTAGTAAAGCTCTGCCATTATCCTTGAAATTGGGGTTGGCTCATCAAGTCTCTAAGAAATGCCATAAGCTTATCGGCGTCTCCAGACTCTATTAGCTGCTCCATCATTTTTGTTTGATCTGGGTTAAACACCAGCTCGCCTCCAGTGAGCTCAGCTTCTTTCACACCAGACTCTTCGTCTATTAAGGCCTTTTTATTAGTGCTGTGGTTAAACTCACCCTCTGTCTCCATGACCTCACCGCCCTCTTGGTAAGAAAGCTTACCTCCCTTGGCCTGAGTTCCATAACCATAATATGTAGCGTTTGGATTTCTTGTGTTACCCTCCTCGTCTAATACACCCACATACTCTCCTGTTACTGGATCGTATTGATCTGTACCAACAGTTCCTCCAGTTGTTTCTCCAGTTCCAGTTTGATTACCAAACGGGTTAGTGGTGTAATTAAAATCACCCTGAAACAACCCGCCAAGCGTTGGGTTCATGCCCTGCATTCCAAGGCCTGAGCTAACGATATTCGCTGCACCCCCTATGAGAGCTTGGTTGCGCTGTCTTCTGGCTTCTTGCTTTGCGTCCTGAGCGGCTCTACGTGCGCTTCTAGCAGCATCAAACTGCCCTTGAGCCCTAGCAATCTCCGTGTCCATCTGAGTCTGTCTAGCCCTTACGTTTGCGTCTGAGGTAGCATCCTGTACTGCCCCAAGAGTGCTCGCAGCGCTCTGTCTTCTAGTCAACGAGTCTATCGCTTGTTGTTGGGCAAAATTAGCGGCCCTTCCAGCTGTGCTCTGTGCTGTCATCGCAGCCAATCTCGGGTCTACAGAGGCTGCATTGGCGCTAGTGGCCAACGCCTGCTCTAACGCCCTCTGCGCTGCCATCTCTGGCGCTCTACTCTGAGCTATATCGTATGCCTCAAGGTTTTTCTCTGAGAACTTAAACTTTTCTGGTTCAAACTCAAGAACCCCACTTTTCAATCTTTCAAGATCAGAAGCGGCTCTAGATCTGTCTTTTTTGGCCCTGTCCATGGCTCTTTTAGCCTGATCTCTCGCTGCGTTGGCAGCACTAACCCCAGATATAATTCCTGGGGCTGCAGTAAGAGCGGCCAGCAGGATTGGGGCGATGGCATAGTCAACGCCCTCCATAGGGGTTAAAAGCCTTGTTATTATATCAATGAAGTCCATGTGGCAAAAGTAGTAAATATTAGGCAGTTGGGTCAAGCTTACTTTGTGTGTACTCAAGGTTTACGGCGTAAAGCTCTGTTTTCTCTTGATTATCTGTAACACAAGTTACAGTAGCATAAGAATCTCTTAGTTGATCACCATATACTAACGAGGCTCCTTTTATTAAAATCTCTAATCGCTCATCGAGATCTGTATTG
>Ga0160423_10001376_pt1 | contig 20404 bp, 20 predicted proteins | sample CRUFie14St8metaG_FD_108191 | JGI IMG/M metagenome (GOLD analysis project Ga0160423, IMG submission 108191) | Marine microbial communities from the Costa Rica Dome - CRUD Field 142mm St8 metaG | ecosystem: Environmental > Aquatic > Marine > Oceanic > Photic zone | place: Costa Rica: the Eastern... | reverse complement strand
TTTCACTGTGATCGATTGCATCACTCAGTAATTTCATGGATTCACCATCTAGTGCATTGGCTTTGCTATGAAATTCAACCATGCCTATGTCTTCATTGATTTCGAAATAACTGGCAACTTTATTTGAGAATAGAGGTTTTTTTGTTCGTTTTTCTTCAGAAAACCTTCTGGTTCCTTCCTCTCTTTTTAGATTTTCGTATTTGCCTGTTGCTAATAAATACTGAAGTTTATTATTTTCGATTCTATAAAATGATTTGTTTCTAGCGACATGTAAAATTTTTGGAATGCTTCTATTCTCTTTTTCCAGTCTTTCAATAAAATTATTTACGCCGATGGAGTCAATCATCTCGAATGGCCCCTGAATCCAGTTGTATCCCAGTTTCATGGCATCATCAATGGCTACCAATGACTCATTAACCTCTGGAACCAAATCAGCAGCGTAGCAAAGTGAATTCGACAAAACTTCCCATGCATAACGACCATATTTATCGTCATTCTCAAGTAAAAGTGTAAAATCATTTTCCATTTCAGCTTGAACAGCAATTTCAGGTTTTGAATAATTGTATTTACGATAAATGAATTTATTAAAATCAAGAGTTTCTCTTGTTGAACTGTCATCTGGGTCTTTAAATCGATAGAATCCACCTTTGGTAGACTTATTACCTAGCATTCCCACATCCATCATTTTTCTCATGGAAGGTATTTCATCTGAAACCTCATGAAATACATCGTTCTTTGGAAGGATATTTATCAAACTCTTTGCCACATCGCTCATCAGGTCTATGCCAATTAGATCATATAAACCAAAAACACCTGTTTTTGGAATGCCCATCGGCCTCCCAAATATTGCATCAGCTTCTTCTGGTTCTAGATTCATTTCGAAGGCTTTATGCAATGCCGTTTGTATGGCAAATACGCCGACACGATTGCCTAAAAAACCTGGCGTATCATTGCAGTGAACAATTCCTTTGCCCATCTCTTTTTCATTAAATTTAGATAAACATTCGATAACTTCTGGTTTGGTTGATTCTCCTTTTACAATTTCAAGTAATTGCATATATCGCACTGGATTAAAATAATGCGTTATAGCGAACTCTTCTTTGAAACTTTCTGTCATGCCTTCAACCAACAATGAGATTGGAATAGTTGAAGTATTGGATGAAACCATGGAGCCTTTTTTTCTGATTCGATCAATTATTCTGTATAAATCCTTTTTAATATCTAAGCGCTCCACAACTGCTTCGGCTATCCAGTCAGATTCAGATATTTTCTCTATGTCATCCTCAATATTCCCGATAGAAATTCTATTGAGAATATCCTTGTGAAGAAGTCCAGGCTGTTGCTCATCAAGTAGTCTCTCAATGGCTCTCTCGCAGATAGCATTTCTGTTATCTTCATTGCTGGGTAAATCCAATAAGAGCACATCAATCCCGGCATTCGCTAATTGACCGGCAATCCCAAGACCCATTGTTCCTGCACCTATAACAGACGCTTTTTTTATTTGATACATCTAGTTATCCTGTTGGATTATTTGAAAAAATGAAATTTTTCAATAAGTTGCGACATTCATTAGGCGATTCAAGTGGCAGCATATGTCCACAGTCATCAATGACATGCAATTCTCTCGTTTGTGGCAATGCATCCGCCAAAGCCATCCCTGATTTTCTTGGAGCCATTAAATCTTTTCCAGCCAATATCAATTGGCAAGGCGCCGTTATTGAAGATGCTGCTTTTTTTCCGCCTTTGTAATTATTGCATGCATGCAGATCTGTATGGAGCGGGTTCTTGTACATGGTTTTATAGCCACCGATCAACATAGAGTTGCCAGGTATTGTCCCTTGGAACATATGCCCGGCTTTACCAAAGCCCCATGAAATCATCTTATTAACCGCTATTTCTGGGTTATTTTCGGCGGCGTCCAATAAAAATGAATTAACGGGTGTTTCATATCCACTTGTGATGAATGAAACACTCTTTATTTTTTCTGGATAGCGTGATGCATATTCCATTCCTACCAAACACCCCTGGGAATGCCCAACAATTGATATTTGTTTTGCGTCTAAATGCGTTATCACGTCATTCACCCAGTCACCCATTTCCTCAATACTATTGAGAGCAGGACCATCAGAGTTTGTGTGTCCCGGTGTATCCAGACAAAGTACAGAGTAATTTCTAAAAGCAAAGAATCTTGAATGCAATCCCCAAAATGTATGGTCTAAGCCACTACCGTGAATAAATAAAACCAATGGCTGATCTTTTGTGAAAGCTTTTCCACCAGTTGATGCATAAACATTTTTTTTGTTTATTTCAAAGTACATTAACAAAATTTTTTCGCAGCGCGAAAACCTTTATTAAAATCATCTTGTATATCAGAAACGTCCTCGATGCCCACAGAAATTCTCACCATATCTTCTGTAATGCCTGCGGCAATGAGTGCCTCTGCATCAATTCGAGAATGTGTGGTAGTCGCGGGATGAATAATCAATGTTTTAGCATCACCAACATTAGCAAGATGTGATGCAAGTTTGACGTTTTCAATAAATGCTTTACCAGCATCTCTTCCCCCTTTTACACCAAATGTTATTATCGACCCAGCACCCCTAGGCATATATTTTTTTGCCATTTCATGGCTATCATGGTCAGGCAAGTCTGGATGATTAACCCAGGAGACTTGTTCATGGTTACTCAAATACTCGAGGAAGGCCTTTGTATTTGATAAATGCTTGTCCATTCTAAGTGAGAGTGTTTCTATTCCTTGTAACAATAAAAATGCATTCATCGGGCTCATTGATGGACCAATGTCACGCATTGCTTCAGCCCTAATTCTTGTAGCGAATGCACTTGGTCCGAATTCCTCCCAAAAATTTATGCCAGTGAATGGTGCATATGCTTCAGTAAGCGTTGGAAAATTATTATTCAATCCCCAATCAAAATTTCCACCGTCTACAACCACTCCTCCAATTGATGTGCCATGTCCGCCCATCCACTTAGTCAAAGAGTGGACTATTATATTCGCCCCATGCTCAAAACATCTACAGAGATACGGCGTATTAAATGTCCCATCAATCATTAAAGGCAGATGATTTTTTTTACAAATTTTAGCAGCGCCTTCAATATCCATAATTGATAGACCAGGATTACCGATGAGCTCACCAAATACAATTTTTGTATTTTCTTGAATAGCGGACTCAAGAGATTTGAGATCTGTAGGATCAACAAAAGTCGTTGTAATTCCAAATCTGGGCAAAGTATTTTTTAATAGACTGATATTGCCACCGTACATATTTGCAGAGGCAACAATATGGTCACCCTGACTTACAATAGCAGTAAGAGCACAGAAGACAGCACTCATCCCTGATGAGACACAAACAGAAGCAGAACCGCCCTCAAGCGCTGCAACCCTCTGCTCAAGCACACTAATTGTTGGGTTAGAAATCCTATTGTATACATGTCCACCTCTCTCTAGATTAAATAAAGAGGAAGCTGTATCTGTGTCAGGAAAGACATAAGATGTTGTTTGATGAATTGGTTGTGCTCTGGAGCCAAACTCTTTATCGAGTGTTTGTCCAGCATGCAGACTTAGTGTGTCGAATGAGAGAAAATCAGCCATAATTTCTAATATCTTTGCTTGAAGTATCTATAAAACCAAAGGATATAATAAATCACACCCTTTAAATTCGCTACTTTAAAATACCGAGTGGATTTTGTTTATCAATGCCCTCCATATACTGTTTGAGACGATCATGACTGGTTAAGCTATAAACCAATCCAAGCCAATTGTTAAATATCGCTTTTGCTGTATCTCCCCAGGTATTATCAACGAATGATTTAAGTTGATCCTCAGGAAATATTGCATCACTATCCTTAGAATTTTTAGCGCGAATAATTTCATCGATATAAGTATCTGCAATTTTCTTTGCTTCTTCAGGAAAATAATTATCAGGAAAAGGAGGAACCTCTGATATTTCGTCAAGTTGAAAGCGTATAACCTCTCTTTTATATTCCTTCAACAAGCTATTGAAATCATATTCTGGATGACCCTGAAAATACACTGCTCGAATTTGATCAGGGCTAACTGCTATATGAACACCAGCAGTATCACTTTCTGCCAACACAGTTAATCCTGCTTTTTCAAGCTGATCTCTGTTTATTTCATTGTATCTAGAATGTGGGACATCAAATCGGGTATTAATGTTACGCATTATTGGATGGTCTGGCTGAATAATTCGATGACTGTATACTCCCCAGCGTTTTTGGTTAAGTGGAATACGATCAATATTATATATCTGTTTGACAATGGCATGAGTTGCCAAGCAGGAACATAACGTTGAAGCCACATTATTTTGGGCCCATTCCATCACTTCTGTTAATGGATGCCAAAATGGCTCTTCAATTAAGTAAGGCTGTTGAATATTTGCACCAGTTACAATCAGTGCGTCAAGCCCCAATTTCATCAATTGTTCAAATGTAAAGTAGTGCTCGCTGATGTGCTTTTTGGCTTTATCTCCTCTTACTAACTCTGGCAAAGTGAATGGATAGACGTAAAATTGAGCGATTTGGTTGCAATTTCCAACTAGTCTAATGAATTGATTTTCAGTAGCAGAAAGAGCTGCATCAGGCATCATATTGAGCAAACCAATGTGTAGCTCCCTTATGTCCTGTTTCGTAGCCCTTGATTTACTCAAAACAGTGTGGCCTTCGCTTGCAAGACGAGAGAAAGTTGGAAGTTCGTTGTGAGCAACTAACGGCATTTTATTTCATCACTTGAGACATCAAGTTTATATCTTATAACAGTCTCTATTAGAACAGTAAATAATTATATGGCTCGAAAAACTGCTAATTTGTATTGATTTTATTTACTGTTTAATGCCTTTGAGTTTTTGTGCGGCACGATATCTTGCATTTGCTTCAGCGAGTTCAGCTTGAGCTCTTTTTATGTCTGTTTCATCAGAGGCGCCTTCTAATGCTTCTTCTGCCTGTTTTTTCGCGCTCTCAGCGGCCGCTTCATCGAGCTCATCCCCTCTGACTGCTGTATCAGCGAGAACTGTTACTATATGAGGCTGAACTTCAAGCATCCCGCCCGTGATATAAAAAAAATGCTCTTTTCCTTCCTCATCTTCGACCCTTACTTCACCGGGCTTTAGGGAAGTTAATAGCGGAGCATGTCTAGGCGCAATACCAACTTCGCCCATCTGAGCAGGAGCATATATCATGCTTGCATTACCAGAATGGATCTCTCCTTCTGCTGAAACAATATCAATTTTTATTGTTGCCATTCTTATTGGTCTCTAATCACTATGTGGTTTTTGCTTTTTCTACTGCTTCTTCAATTGAACCAACCATGTAAAACGCCTGCTCAGGAAGATCATCATAATCACCATTCACAATGCCATTGAAGCCTCTTATTGTTTCTGATAGCTGAACATATTTTCCCGGAGCACCAGTAAATGTCTCTGCCACGAAGAAAGGCTGAGAGAAAAATCTGATAATCTTTCTTGCTCTTGTGACACTGAGCTTGTCGTCTTCAGACAATTCATCCATTCCAAGAATAGCTATTATGTCTTGAAGTTCTTTGTATCGTTGAAGTACGCCTTGGACACGACGAGCACAGTCATAGTGTTCTTGTCCAATAACATTGGGATCTAAAAGTCTACTTGTTGAGTCCAATGGATCAACAGCAGGATAAATTCCAAGTTCTGCAATCTGACGAGATAGAACCAAGGTCGCATCAAGATGAGCAAATGTCGTTGCGGGTGATGGATCTGTTAGGTCATCGGCAGGAACGTAAACTGCTTGGAAAGATGTTATCGACCCTGTTTTTGTTGATGTAATTCGTTCTTGAAGTACTCCCATTTCTTCAGCTAAAGTCGGCTGATATCCAACGGCAGATGGCATTCTGCCCAATAATGCAGAAACTTCTGTACCGGCCAAAGTGTATCGATAAATATTATCGATAAACATTAATACATCTCTTCCCTCATCACGAAATGCTTCGGCCATTGTGAGGCCTGTGAGGGCAACCCTAAGTCTGTTTCCTGGAGGCTCATTCATTTGTCCGTAAACCAAGGAGACCTTATCAATTACATTGGATTCTGTCATTTCATGATAGAAATCATTTCCCTCACGCGTTCTTTCACCAACACCAGCGAAAACTGAATACCCGGAATGTTCTGCAGCGATGTTACGAATCAATTCCATTAGGGTCACTGTTTTTCCAACACCCGCACCGCCGAATAAACCTACTTTTCCTCCTTTTGCGATAGGCATGATAAGATCAATTACCTTGATTCCTGTTTCCAGCATTTCGGTTGATGAAGCTTGCTCTTCATAAGTTGGAGGAGTTCTGTGAATTGGCATGTTGGTTTCAGCACCAATATCGCCTTTATTGTCAATTGGAGTTCCTAGCACATCCATAATTCTTCCCAGTGTTTTCTCTCCAACTGGAACAGAAATTGGTTGACCTGTGTTGTTTACACTCATGCCTCTTTTTAAGCCTTCACTGGACCCCATTGCAATTGTCCTAACTACACCGTCACCCAATTGTTGCTGTACTTCAAGCGTTAGATCTGCATCTTCGATTGTTAATGCATCGTAAATATTTGGTATGGCATCACTTGGAAATTCGACATCTACAACAGCTCCAATGACTTGCACAGTAGTTCCAGCACTCATATTTTTTCCTCTTTTCCTGTTATGTAACTCATAGTTATCATTATTTAATTTAAATTATTCTGAAACAGCAGCAGCTCCGCCCACAATTTCTGAAATTTCTTGGGTAATTGATGCTTGTCTTGCTTTGTTATATACAAGTTGTAATTTATCAATTATATCGCCAGCATTGTCTGTTGCAGACTTCATCGCAACCATTTTTGCGGCCATTTCACATGCAAAATTTTCAGTGGCGCCTCTGTATACTTGAGACTCAATGTATCTCATTAAAACACCATCGAGAAGATCAATTGCGTCTGGTTCATAAATATAATCCCAATGGGACTGCAATGAATCACTATCATCATCTAATGTGCCCACCGGCAGAAGTGTTTTTATTTCGGGTTTTTGGCTCATGGTGCTAACAAATTCATTGTGTGCTATAAGTAATTTATCTATTTTTTCATCGTTGTATGAGTCCAGCATAATTTTAATTGCGCCAATCAAATCATTGACCTTTGGCTGATCACCAAGATGAGTAGCTGTTGCCAGAACATTGCCTCCGAGGCGTTTAAAAAACTGCACTGCTTTTGCTCCAACCAATACCAGATCAACGTCGATGTTCTCCTTTTGATATGTCGCAATTTCTGAAATTACCTTTTTGAATAAATTCACGTTCAGTCCGCCACACAAACCTCTATCTGTTGCGATGACGATAATTCCGACACGATTTATTTCTCTCTCATTCAAAAATGGGTGCTTATAGTCAGGGTTAGCTGCACCAAGATGGCTAATGACTCTTCTTATTCTATCAGCATAGGGCACTGAGGCATTCATTTGGTCTTGTGCTTTTTTTATTTTGCTGGCGGCTACCATCTCCATAGCACTCGTGATCTTTTGCATATTTTTTACGCTTCTGATCTTATTTAATATTTCTTTATCGCCTGCCAATTTACTAGCCTCTTGTAATTACCATTTAATTTTTTATTGAATTTTTAATAAGATCCATTTTTTGCAAAATCATCGCAGATTTTTTTCATTGAAGCTTCTATATCATCGTTATAGTCGCCAGTCTTATTAATGTTTTCTAACAATTCACCCTCATTTGATCTAGCATAATCATGCAAAGCGCTCTCGTAATCACTGATTTTGGCTACTTCAACATCATCAAGATAGCCCTCATTGACTGCGAATAATGATAAGGCCATCTCTGATACCGAAAGTGGTGAGTATTGTTTTTGTTTCATCAGTTCAGTGGCACGTTGACCCCTTTCAAGCTGCTTTCTTGTCGCCTCATCTAAGTCAGATGCAAATTGAGCAAATGCTGCCAGCTCTCGATATTGTGCTAAAGCCAAACGAATACCACCACCTAATTTTTTTATTATCTTCGTCTGAGCTGAACCACCAACACGAGATACTGATAGCCCTGCGTTTATCGCGGGCCTGATACCAGCATTAAACAGATCAGTCTCTAAGAAAATTTGTCCGTCTGTAATTGAAATAACATTTGTCGGTACAAATGCAGAAACGTCTCCAGCTTGAGTTTCAATAATTGGCAGCGCTGTCAATGAGCCAGTTTTACCTTTTATTTTTCCACCTGAAACAGACTCCACATGCTCCTCACTCACTCTTGACGCTCTCTCAAGCAGACGCGAATGCAAGTAAAAAACATCCCCTGGATAGGCTTCTCTTCCTGGAGGTCTTCTCAATAATAGTGAAACCTGACGATATGCCCAAGCTTGCTTAGTTAAATCATCAAAAATTATTAACGCGTCTTCGCCTTTATCCAAAAAGTATTCGCCCATTGATGTGCCTGAGTATGGAGCTATGTATTGCATTGCAGGTGAATCGGCGGCGGCGGCGGCGACAACTATCGTATGCTCCATGGCACCTTCTTCTTCAAGCTTTCTTACTACTCCTGCAATTGAAGATGCTTTTTGGCCAATCGCCACATATATACATTTAATCCCTGTTCCTTTCTGGTTAATGATCGCGTCAATAGCGACTGCAGTTTTTCCAGTCTGCCTGTCCCCAATAATCAACTCCCTTTGACCTCTTCCTATAGGAACCATTGAATCGATCGCTTTGAGTCCGGTTTGAACAGGCTGATCCACAGATTTTCTGGAAATTACCCCAGGAGCAACTTTTTCAATTGGGGCGGACAAGTTCGTTTCGATTGCACCCTTGCCGTCAATCGGGTTTCCTAATGCATCTACAACTCTTCCCAGCAATTCAGGGCCTATTGGCACTTCCAAAATTTTTCCAGTTGTTTTAACTGTATCGCCTTCAGATACATGTTTGTATTCACCCAATACAACCGCACCGACTGAGTCTTGCTCTAAATTCAGCGCCATACCAAAAGTGTTTTGCGGAAACTCAAGCATCTCGCCGTAACGAGCATCTGTAAGACCATGAATTCTTACAATTCCATCTGTGACCCCGATGACTGTGCCGACATCGCGCGCCTCTGCAGTTATTTCGAAATTCTCAATTCGCTCTTTGATCAATTTACTGATTTCTGAAGCTTTTAATGACATATCTTTTTCCTTTCTTTAAGAATTAATTGCGTTAGCGAGGCCTTTTAGGCTCGCTTTTAGTGATCCATCTATGACAACATCACCGGCACGAATTATCGCCCCACCAACAAGTGACTCATCAATTTCTGTTTGTATGAAAATCTCACTATCAAAGCGTTTTTTTAATGCTTTCCCTATTTGAGACTTTTGTTCATCGCTTAGCGGACTTGCCGAGGTGACCGTCACGTTTACAGAATTTTCGATATTAGATTTCAAGGCAGTAAAATGCTGTGCAATCTCAGGAAAAACTGCGATTCTGGAGTTTTCTATCAGCAGCTTTATAAAGTTTGAACCTGCATTATGATTGCTAGAAAATATCATTTTCTCATCAGGTATTTCAGCAAATATTGATGTAATAAATGTAAATTTCTGCTCTGAAGATAACGATGGTTTAGACAGAAATTCCAATAGCTGATCATCTGCTAGAATAGCTTTTCCGTGCTCGAGACTTTTGGCCCACTTATCTATCTCACCTGATTCCTGAGCAATATCAAATATGGCTTGAGCGTAAGGCCTTGCGATTGTGTTATTGTCAGCCATTTTTCGTTAATACCAGTTCTATTTATAACTTTCTCGCTAAATCATCAAGTATGTCTGCATGAGACTCCTTATTGACTTCACGTCCTAAAATTTTCTCTGCCGATGCTATCGCAAGGGCAGCAACTTGCTCTCTTAGCTCATCTCTGGCTTTATTCGTCTCTTGCTCAATATCATTTTTGGCCAGTGACAGTTGATGCTCTCTCTCTTTTAATCCGTCTTCTTTACCGTCAGAGACGATTTCTGTCGCTCTTGCGTTTGCTTGATCTAAAATATTTGTGGCTTGCTTACGAGCATCATCAAGAATCTTCTTTGACTCTATATTGGCATTATCGAGTTTTTTTCTGCCTTGTTCACCCGCGGCAATACCATCAGCAATTTGTGTCTGTCGCTCTTCTATTGCTTCCATTAATGGGGGCCATATATATTTCATGCAAAACCAAACAAAAACAATCATTGCAATTGATTGACCAATTATAGTCGCATTAATATCCACTTGGTGCTCCTGTCTATTTATTTAGTAAATTCAAATAGGTTGTTCTATTTATTACCCACCAACAGCACTTTGGTATTGTGCAATGAATGGATTAGCAAATGCGAAGAATAATGCTATCCCTACACCAATCATTGCAACTGCATCAAGAAGTGCAACTACTAAGAACATCTTAGTTTGTAACATTGGTGCCAATTCAGGTTGACGTGCAGCTCCTTCTAGGAAACGGCCCCCCAATAAACCCATTCCAATTCCGACACCCAAAGCGCCAAGTCCAATAAGTAGTGCGACAGATATCGCAGTGTAACCAATAACAGTTTCCATCATTTTCTCCAGTAAAAATAAAAAATATTAAATAAAACCTCTTAATGCTCTTCTGATGCTAATGTTAAATAAACGACAGTCAACATCATGAAAATAAATGCCTGAAGCGTCACAATTAGGATATGAAAAACTGCCCATCCGAAGTGGAGAGGTAATTGCAGATATCCCAGTAATGCAATCAGTATAAAAATTAATTCGCCAGCAAACATATTCCCAAATAACCTCAAAGAGAGAGATAGTGGTTTTGCGAGCAGGGCAACTGACTCTAAAATAAAGTTAAAAGCGATAATAATAGGTGCTGCAAGTATTCCTGGGCCCTTAAAAGTTGGTGCTATAGGATGCAGTGTCAGTTCTGCTAGGAAGCCACTTAACCCTTTGTTTTTGATTGAATAGAATATAATTAAAAAGAAAACAGAAATTGACATACCGAATGTGATATTAACATCAGTAGTTGGCACTACTTTCATGTAATAGAGTTGTTCATAACCAGTAGCCATACCCAACATTTTGGATAATTCAGGAATCCAATCAACAGGGATTAAATCCATGAGATTCATGAAGAATACCCACATAAATATCGTCAGTGCCAGTGGCGCAATTAATTTGCTCTTGCCGTGAAAGGTATCCTTCACACTCCCGTCGATAAAATCGACAATTATTTCAACAAGAGCCTGGAATTTGGTGGGTTTTTTTGGTGATGCTTTCTTAGCTGCATTTCCAAACAGAACAATAAAAATTAAGCCAAGGAGAACAGACCAAAACATTGAATCTACATTTATTGCCATTGGATTTCCAGCACATTGATTCCATGCCCACTCTCCATTCTCTAATTTACAAATTTGGAGATTTTGTAGATGGTGCTGAATATATTCCCCAGAAGTTTGAGATCCGTGTCCGCCTTCAGTTGCCATATTATTTTATTCTATCTTTAAACTTTGTAAGTTATTTTTCTTTGTTAAGCAGCTCTAAGCTAACTGCAAACTGAACGATCATGAAACTTAAAAAAAGATACATAGCGTTCAAAGGTTTGACCATAAAAAAAACTAGGCCAAACAAAAGAGCGGTTAATATGACTTTGCCAAGCTCACCTAAATAAGCTGCTCTCAGAATACCTTTTACATTTCTAATTGAAAGCATCAATCTCGTACCCAAAAAAATATTTGGCACGAGGCATATTAATCCTCCTAAAACTGATGAATATCCCGCAACTTTACCTGCATAAAACCAGATTATTGAAGCCAGAATAACTGTCGCAAGCAACTGGTATATTAAAACTCTGATTATGCCAAAATTACTATGCTTTTCTTCGTTTACGTCAGTTTTCTGATTCATCAATTTTGCCGTTTAAAGCCGATACACAAACCCATTTATTGTATTAAAAAACGAATATGTTTTTTCTTTTATCAAACAGCAATTGCATTATAGTTATGTGAAAACAACATGGCAATGATCTTCTATTAAATGGATAAAAAATATTCAAATTTTTGTTATTTTATATGATCAATTATGCCCTCTAACTCATCTAAAGAATTATAATTTATTATTATTTTGCCATTTCCATTGTTTTTATGATCGATTTTAAGTTTTGCTCCGAGCTTTTCTGACATTGAAATTTCAAGTCTTTGTATATCGGGATTTATGAATGAGCCTTTTTTCGCTTTATTGGTAGCTATTTGGTTATTTGATTGTTTTGCCAGTCTCTCAACCTCTCTCACAGAAAGGCCTTTTTTGATAATCATTTTAGCAATGTCTATTTGCAGTGATTTGTCGTTAATTGAGAGTAGCGCCCTCGCATGCCCCATTTCAATTTTTCTTGATTTGACAAAATCTGCTATTGTCTCCGGCAACTCTAATAATCTAAGAATATTTGATACAGAGGATCGTGATCTTCCAACTGCGTTTGCGGCTTCTTGATGTGTAATATCAAATTCTTTAATTAATCTATTTAATGCGAGCGCCTCTTCAAATGGATTAAGATTTTCTCTTTGTATATTTTCAATAAGTGCCATCGCAATGGCGTCGGAATCAGGTATGTTTTTTATAACAACCGGAACACTTTTCAGACCTGCAATTTGAGCGGCTCTCCACCTTCGCTCACCTGCAATTATTTCATATCGCGCTTCTGTGTCGCTATTTGATGCAACTGGTCTAACGGCCAATGGCTGAACGATACCCTGAGATTTTATTGAGCTGGCAAGCTCTTCAAGTGACTCCTGTCGCATATCAATTCTTGGTTGGTATCGGCCTCTTTGGAGGCTTTCTAGCGGAATTTCCTTAAGCGTATCATCTGATTTTTCAGAGTCGGATATTTGCTTATCTTCTCTGCTACCTGAAAGCAATGCATCCAAACCTCTGCCTAATCTTTTTTTTGTGGTCATTTTTCCTTACTCATCTAACTGTTGTAAACATAGAGACTCATGCAATTGATTGAGCCGCCTCATCCCCTCTTCTGAGCATTTCTCCAGCTAAAGCCAGATATGCAACAGCGCCTCTAGATTTTCTGTCGTGAATGAGAACCGGTTTACCGAAGCTTGGCGCCTCGGCCAATGTTACATTTCTTGGAACCATAGTTCGAAATACCTTATCACCAAAATGTTTTATCAGCTGCTCTGATACTTCATCAGATAGGTTCACCCTCTGATCAACCATTGTCCTAAGCAGACCAAATAACTCTAAATTTGGATTGACGGTCATTTTAATTTGTTCAATTGTATCAATCAAAGAACTCAACCCTTCCAATGCATAATATTCACACTGCATGGGAATGAGCACGCCATCCGATGCTGTAAGCGCATTCACAGTGAGCATATTGATAGAAGGAGGACAATCAATAAGGATATAATCGTAATTAGTTTTAATCTCTTGCAGGGCATTTCGAAGTTTCATCTCTCTTCCAATTTCCTGCATCAGCTTTACCTCAGACAGAGTGAGCTCCTCATTACCAGGTAAAATATCAAAGTTGCACTCTGACACAGGCAATATCACTTCAGCAGGCGTCTTTTTTCCCAAAAGAACATCACATGCAGTTATATCAAGTGAATTTTTTTCAATGCCACAACCCATGGTTGCATTACCCTGAGGATCCATGTCAACCAGTAAAACTTTTCTTTTTGTTGCAGCGAGAGAAGCAGCCAAATTGACGCACGTAGTTGTTTTTCCCACGCCGCCTTTCTGATTTGCTATTGATATAACCTTGATCACAATTTTGAGCCTTCTTTTTTATGTAACAGTATAATGTGGCGATGTTTGTCAGACATGCATTCTACAGAAACCTCTCTCACATCTGTTGCCCACGAATCATCTATTAACTTCAATTCATCGCTAGGATGTTTTCCTTTCATCGCGATTAAGACCCCTTCCTCTTTCAGTAAATGTTGAGATAATTTTATCAAGTTAGGGAGACTTGATAATGCCCTTGCAATTACAGTATCAAACACTTGATCTGGAAAAAAGTTTTCTATTCGAATTTTTTTTGTTTTTACATTCTTAATTTCTAAAAGATTAATTATATGATTGATAAATCCAATTTTTTTCCCATTGCTATCCACCAACAAATAATTAACATTCTGATTTATTATCGCTAAAGGAAGGCCGGGGAAGCCCGCGCCTGTACCAATGTCAACCACTGATTCTCCTTTAATATATGGGTGAGCAGACAAGCTGTCCATGAGATGCCCAGCTATCATATCATCAACGTTTCGAATTGAAGTTAAATTAAACTTTTGGTTCCACTTATGTAATTCGCTAAGTAAGACAATAAATTTGTCTATATGCTCATTAGAAATGTTTTCAGGAACATCGTCTGCTATATTTTTAATCTTAGATCTTAGATAATTTTTATTCATCGCATCTAAAATTTAACGATATATAGATAATAAGCCTATTTTTAAAATGTTTACTTATCATTTATAGGACTAACAATGATATAAACTCATCAACATCAGTTAATTTTAATCGCTCTCTGTCTGAGTATAGGTTGCTCAATTTATCCCACTGACTCTTGTGTAATTTATCCTGAATACTTGTTTCAAACTTTTTCTTAAGGATTGGAATGCCTTCATTTCTTCTCTCTCTGTGACCAACTGGATAATCAATTGAAACTTTATCGGTTTTTGTTCCGTCATTAAATTCTATTTGTATAGAGTTTCCAATGTACCTTTTGCTCGGATCGAAATAGTCTTTCGTAAATGCGTCATTTTCTTTCACATTCATTTTAGCTCTAAGCACATCAATTCTTGGGTCATCGGCAATTTTATCCTCGTAATCAGAAGCTGTTAGACGCCCAAAGATCAATGGAATTGCAACCATATATTGTAGACAATGACCACGGTCAGCCGGGTTATCTAAGGAGCCAGTTTTGTCGATAATTCTTACGCCCGCTTCTTGAGTTTCGATTTGTATTGACTTAATAGTGCTAAGCCTGTGTTTCACTGAACTATGTAATTGCATTGCTGCTTCTACTGCCGTTTGGGCGTGAAATTCGGCTGGATACGATATTTTGAACAAAATATTTTCCATTACATACGACCCAAAGTCTTGATTGATTTTTACGGTGTTTCCCTTAAACAGCACATCATGAAACCCCCAAGTCTTTGCAGTCAATGCAGTTGGATAGCCCATTTCATTCTTCATGGAAATATATGCGAGACGCATTGCGCGGCTTGAAGCATCGCCAGCTGCCCAGCTTTTCCTTGAGCCTGTGTTTGGCGCATGCCTATAAGTTCTCAGTGCGCCACCATCTATGAATGCATTAGAAACAGCGTTAATTATTTGCTCTTTGGTCCCTCCTAACATCCCAGTCAAAACTGCTGTAGAAGCGATTCTCACGAGAAGAACATGATCAAGCCCAACTCGATTAAAACTATTTTCTAACGCCAAGACGCCCTGTATCTCATGCGCTCTTACCATGGCTGACAATAAGTCTTTCACCTTTAGAGGCGTCTTTCCTGTAATTCTTGCTTGACGACTTAAATAGTCTGATAGGGCTAAGATGCCCCCCAAGTTGTCTGAAGGATGACCCCATTCTGCAGCCAAAAAAGTATCATTTAAATCGAGCCAACTAGCCATAGCGCCAATATTAAATGCCGCCGTTACCGGATCCAGTTCAAAAGAAGTTCCAGGAATTCTCGCGCCTCCTCGCAAAGTTGCACCCGGCACTACTGGGCCAAGCAACTTTGTACAGGCCGAATAATCGAGTGCTTGAAACCCGCAGGCAAGTGTGTCCATCAAACAATAGTGCGCTGTTTCATATGCTAAATCTGAATGTTCCTTGTTTGAGAGCACGTAATCTGCGATCGTTATGAGCAGTTGATCCGGCTCACTTCTCTCGGCAGAACGAATATCATAAATTGTCATGATTTCTCATTTCTCTCACTGTTCTTGCCACCATTAATGCTTTACCCCGACCCGTACCTGCATCTGATATTAGAGGCAAATCACATGAATATGAAATTCGTCTTATGTCTTCACAAACATTATTTAAAGTAGTCATTGCCAAATCAGACAGACCAAGCGAGTGATTAGTAAGACCTGCTCCAAAAATATATATTGCTTTAAAACCTGCGTTTTTTACTAACAATGCACTATAAGCGTTAATTGTTCCAACCATCTGAAGTGGTTGCTCATTATCCATCGCTTGTTTTAGCTTTTTATTCACTAATTATTTATCTTTTTAAATATTATTGAATTTTAACTACTAGCCTACCCCTGATGTTACCTTCAATAAAATTAACGAATTGATCAGGTAGTTGGTCGAATTCAATTTGATTTGGTGCAATCGTATCCAAGTTTTTTGGGAATAAATCTGTCCCGATTCTTTGCCATACAATTTTTTTTAATTCCCTCGGTGTATCGACTGAATTTATTCCTAACAAATTTACAGCTCTCAAAATAAGAGGCATAACTGTTGTTTCAAGTTTATGACTTGCTGCCAATCCTATTGATGCAATATTTCCCCCATAACGAGTTGTTTTCAGTAGCCAAGACAAAACATCCCCGCCTAAATTATCAATTGCGCCACCCCATTTGGCTTTTTCTAGCGGTCTTTTTCCGTAATCAATATCCTGTCGAATTAGAACTTCATTTGCTCCAATAGAATGCAAAAAATCAGTTTGATCTTTTTTTCCAGTCAGCGCGATAACTTCATAGCCATTCTTTGCAAGCATATCAATTGCAATACTTCCAACACCACCAGTTGCACCTGAGACGAGAATTGGCCCTTTTTCAGGATTTTGTCCATTGATTTCCATCTGGTGAATAGCTAATGCAGCAGTGTAACCAGCAGTTCCAATTTGCATGGCCTTGTGGCTATCAATGTTTCCTGGAAGTTTCACTATTAGTTCTGCGGGCATCCTAGCATATTCTGTGTATCCACCATCACGAACTTCACTCAAACCACAGCCATTTACTACTACTGTGTCTCCTATCTCAAGTAATGCTGAAGAAGTGTTTACAATTACTCCAGATAGATCAATTCCTCCGATCAAAGGAAATTTTCTGAGAATTTTTCCTTTACCTGTAGCAGCTAATGCATCTTTATAATTTATAGTGGAATGCGTCACTTTAATGACCGTGTCGCCCTCAGACAGATCATCCAATTCGAGGTCGCAAAACCTAGTAGAAATTTTTTCTTTTATTTTATCAATTTGGAAAGCGCGGAATCTTTTCATTTTATCACCTAATTTGATTGACTTTTTGAAAGCCAATAATTCAATCCAGCAGCGTTTACGTATAAGTCTGTTTGTAAAAAATTATTTAATTTTTCATCAATGTTACTGCATCCATGGTCTAATAGTTTATTTTTTATATGCTCTTGAAGCGAGGAGTGAATAGATTCAAGTGTATTTTCCTCATTTGCATTTTGTTCAGCAATATCTACAAACTCATCAATAAGTTTATGCAATATTGTCCCAATCTTTTCTATCTCATCTAGCTGACCAAAATGAGCCACATAAATATATTTGGGTTGATACCCTATGATGGAATCAATTGAATTATGTGCTTCATCAGGATCGAACTGATTGGGTGATGTGATTGGTATGCTTATCTTTCCGTCATTAGAATCAAATTGTCTGAATGACATTCCAAAATTATCCCCAGAGAATACTGACTTTGATATTTCATCAAAGATACAATAATGATGCTTAGCGTGACCTTCTGTAAAAAAAAGCTCAAAACGTCTGTCTGATAGATAGATATCATCTTTATCGGATGGAACGAATATTCTTTTCTCGTCTATGGGAATAATTTCACCGAACAAATGATCAAATAAGTTTTTTCCATAGACTCTAACTGAGCTCTCGATAAGTTTTGATGGATTGATCATATGTTCCACACCCTTTGGATGGACAACAATCTTTGCGTTAGGGAGCAGCTTAATTAACTTACCTGCTCCTCCAGCATGATCTAAATGAATATGTGTCAAGAAAATATACTTTACATCAGCATTGTCAAGATTATTTTCTCTCAAAGAATTTTCAAGGATGTTGACGTTGTTCGATGTGCCAACGTCAATAAACGCTGCTTCGCCATTTTGCACAATTAGATGACTAGCATTGTATTGCGGTCTTACGAAGTTTGTGTCGACAGTAATTATGCCGTGATCATTGATTATGTTTTTGTTAGACACAATGTAATGTCAGGCAATTCTTTTATTGTTTTTTTTCAGATAAAGTAGCAACAATGAGAGAGTTGCTGGCGTTATTCCCTCTATTCTTGATGCTTGACCAAGTGATTGCGGGAGAGCGTCTTGTAATTTTTGAATGGCTTCATTCGATAATCCATGTACACGAGAATAATCAATATCTCGGGGTAATATGAGAGATTCATTTTTTTCGAGCTTAAGTATTTCTCTTTCTTGTCGCTTTATGTAACCGGAGTATTTTGCTCTGGTTTCTAGTTGAGACTTGATTTGCTCTTTTTGTTCATCACTAAAATCACATGAGTTCCAATCTATTGGTCCAACGGCTGAGAGTGAAGTAACTAAATCATGATTATATTCCGGTCTTTTTAACAGTGTTGCTGCATCCGCTTCTTTTTTATATTCACGGCCTAATATTATTTTGTCGGCGGACGTTAGTTTTTCTTTTGACAGAAAGATTGATTCTAGACGTAATTGCTCCTTATGAACTACATCCATTTTTTTATTGAATATATCCCATCTATAATCATCGATCAGCCCTAATTCACGACCTAGCGGAGTCATTCTTTGATCGGCATTATCTTCTCTTAACAAGAGCCGATATTCTGCTCTGCTCGTAAACATCCTATAGGGTTCGCTTACACCCCTTGAAGTTAAATCATCAACCAATACACCCATATACGAATTTTGTCTTGCTGGAACCCACTCATTCAATGAAATTGAATATCTATGAGCATTTATCCCGGCAATTAACCCTTGAGCTGCCGCTTCTTCATATCCAGTCGTACCATTTATTTGGCCTGCAAAAAATAAACCTGACACTTTAACTGTTTCCAATGAAGGTCTTAGTTCGCGAGGATCGACAAAATCATATTCAATTGCATAGCCAAACTGGATGATTTCAGCGTTTTCAAAACCAATAATTGATCTAACAAACTCTGTCTGAACTTCTCTTGGAAGACTGGTAGATATTCCATTCGGATAAATAACATTAGAATCAATTCCCTCTGGCTCGACAAATATCTGATGAGATTCTTTGTTAGCAAAACGAACAATCTTATCTTCAATCGAGGGGCAATATCTAGGTCCAACGGATTCGATCTCACCACTATATATAGGTGACATATGGAGTGCGTCTGATATGATTTGATGAGTTTTTTTTGTGGTTTTGGTTATAAAACAATTTAATTGTTCAGGGTGTTCTGATCTAGTTCCCATAAATGAAAACACTGGTCGAGGATTATCGCCTGGTTGTTTCTCCATCTTTTTATAATCTAGGCTATTCTTATCAAGTCTTGGTGGGGTACCTGTTTTTAACCTGCCAACCTTAAACGATAATGCCCTAATATTATTTGCTAAGTTGTTAGATGGCCTATCACCAATTCTCCCGCCTTCCTCTGAGTGATCACCAAATAAAATTCTTCCCGCTAAGAAAGTGCCCGTGGTGAGCACGACACTCTTGGCAATGAAGTTGCCATTTTTTTTTGTTTGAACACCTATAATAATATCTTTTTCAATAATCAATGAATCTACTGTCTCTTCAAGTAATGATAAATTTTTTTCCTTTTTTAACAGCGCAACAACTGCATTTTTGTAAAGTGTTCTATCTGCCTGAGCTCTTGTTGCACGAACAGCAGGTCCTTTGCTTGCATTCAGGACTCTGAAGTGAATTCCAGCTTTATCAATTGCACTAGCCATAATTCCTCCTAAAGCATCAATCTCTTTTGTGAGATGACCTTTTCCAATACCACCAATGGCCGGGTTGCAGCTCATTTCACCGATTGCTGACAATTTTTGAGTAATCAACAGAACCTTTGATCCAGCTCTGGATGCAGCAGACGCAGCTTCTGTTCCCGCATGGCCACCGCCAATGATTATCACATCATAAGTATTATTTCGTTTCATGACGGTATTTTAATTGAAAATTGCTCATGTATACATACATAAAGATATTCTTATTTTCCAATGCAAAACTCCGAAAATATTTTTCCTAACAATTCATCACTACTTAATTTTCCTGTGATTTCACCAAGTGCTTCACTTGCGATCCTTAACTCTTCAGCAAATAATTCGCCAGCTTTATGGGTTAGTAAATGCTCTTTTCCCAGCAGAAAATGATCATACGATTTTTCTAATGCTCTAATATGTCTAGTTCGAGCTGAGAAAACACCATCACCGGAAAATTCG
>Ga0160423_10001372_pt1 | contig 20427 bp, 9 predicted proteins | sample CRUFie14St8metaG_FD_108191 | JGI IMG/M metagenome (GOLD analysis project Ga0160423, IMG submission 108191) | Marine microbial communities from the Costa Rica Dome - CRUD Field 142mm St8 metaG | ecosystem: Environmental > Aquatic > Marine > Oceanic > Photic zone | place: Costa Rica: the Eastern... | reverse complement strand
CCCGCCCACCGGCCTGTGCCCCCGTTCGGCTCGCACCCCTTCTCCTCCATCAGCCACCTCAAGATCTCGACGCTTCCCTGGAAAGCCGCGTAGTTCAACAGGTCGCCCTCGTACACCGCTCCCTCGAGACTTTTCATTGACCAACGGTTTTCAGAGAAACCCGACCGGATCCCAAAGGTGTCGCAGACCCACTGAAACCAACCCAAGCTGTGCGACGCCACCTTCACGCTCTCCGGGAGATAGACGAGGTGATATAGGTTCAAGTTCGTCCTCCCCATATACCAAAGGTGCTTCGTCTTCTCTCGGAAGAACTTGCAGGTCATCGCGAGGGCGAGCAGGTCGTTCGGGTGCAGGTTCTCGTGGAGGATCTTCTGCCACAGCTCGGGAGGCAGGCGCCTTAAGAGCTTCTCGTTCTTGGCCTCGAGATCAGCGCACACGGAGCGCAGTTCTTGCCCGAAGGATAATGTCGCCTCGGTGAGGGTCCTGTCCGACTCGAGAATGGCCCTCTCCTTGGCCTCGCGCACCATTCTCTTGCCCTTTTTCTTCGCCTTTCGCCTCAGTCGCTTACGTTTCAACTTGGCCTCTCGCACCATTCTCTCCCCCAGCTCCTTCCCTTCTGCTCTCGCGTTCGCGAAACCGAGTGCGAGCTCCTCCCTCCTTCGCACGAGAGGGTCCTCTTCCTCTTCGGCCTCGTCCACCTTCTGGCGCTTCGCCGTGGGTTCCGCCGCTCCGCTAGCCATCTCGTCCCGACCACGACTGCTCGCCGTCCCCATCGTTCCCCAGCTGGTCGGGGTCGCCCCTCTCGTTCGCTGCTCGGGGACGGCCGCGTTACCTTTTTTCTGTTTCTTGGACAGATTCCCGCGCTCCTGCTGGATGAAGTTGCAGAATTTTGTGGGATGCTTGTTGGGGTGGGTGGGTGAGTGAGAGTGATGATGGAGGACCAAAAGAGAGAGAATATGGTTTGGAGTGCATCAAAAGTACTCATCGCCGTCGCTCTCATCTTCTCGCTGGTCGATCCAATCGATGACGTGCTGATGGCCAAAGTGTGACGCGTCATATCTGCACTCGTGTCTGCTCCAAGGGCAAGGCGGGTCCTGATCCCTTAAAAACTTCAAAGCTTCAAGCTGCCCATTTCCCGCCGCCAATTGACAAGCCCATCCATTCCAAGGGCAAGGTGGGTCCTGAGAACGCACCCACTTCAAAACTTCCAGGTGCCCTCCCTCCGCCGCCCAACCATAACTCTCCCAATCCAAATAGCCAGGCGGGATCATATCATACAATGATCCCTCACCCCTTATCCACTTCACAATTCCCATGCGCCCTCCCGCCGCTGCAACAGTACAAATAAACGCACTCCAATCGCAAGGCGGTTTCAGACCTCTCAAAAACTTCAAAGCTTCCAGCTGCCCTCCCCTGGCCGCCTCGGCACATGCCCCCTCATCGTAGGAGTAGCCCTTCCTCCGAAGGTACTCCAAAACCTCAACGCTGCCGACGAACGCCGCGTACAAGCCTGTTTCGTAATAATAATCCCAATCACAATCCCACCCCTTCTCCTCCATCAGCCACCTCAAGAGCTTGACGCTGCCCTGGAGCGCTGCGCAGTTGACCATGTTGCGCTCGAAACCCCAACGGTCGCAATCCCGCCGGAACTTGAAGGTGTCGCAGACCCACCGAAACCAACCCAAGCTGTACGGCACCATCTTCCCGCTCCTCCGCAGCTCAAGTAGGCATTTTGGGTTCAAGTTCGTCACCACCAACTCCCACCTGAGGTCCTTCTGCTTCTTTCGGAAGAACCTGCAGGTCATCGCCAGTGCGGGCAGGTCGTTCTGATCCAGGTTCTCGTCGATGATCTTCTGCCACAACTCGGGAGGTAGGCGCCTTAAGAGCTTGTCATTCTTGGCCTCCAGCCTCGCACACAAGGTCAACAACTCCTTCTTTATGCCCCTGCCCAAGCCCCTGCCCCTGCCCCTGCCCTTGCTCTTCGCTCTCGCCTCCTCCAACAAACGTACGAGCTCCTCCTTCCTTCGCATGAGAGGGTCCTCTTCCTCGTCGGCCTCGTCCACCTTGGCGCGCTTCGTCGAGGGTTCGCCCGCTCCGCGAGTCATCTCGTCCCGACCACGACCGCTCGCCTCGCCACCGGCCCTCGTTCCCCCGCTGGTCGGGGTCGCCTCTCTCGTTCGCTCCGGCCTTTTTCTGTTTTCCCGGGAAATCTTGGGATTTTACGATTTCGCGGATTTCACCTTTGAATCCAGTGCTGACCCCGCCAAGTGCCCAGGTCCCGAAACGCAACGGGGAGCGCCCTAAGCGACCGAGGCAACCCGGCACAGGGATCGGTGGAGCGGGAGGCGAGGCGAGGGACTGCACTTAAGGATCCATAAGAGTCAGTCTTCAGGGCCCGATACGAAGGAGGATCCCTTCCAAGAGTGAAATTGGCGCTTATACGATACAAGATGGCGTCTTTGGTGGTGCTCCAAGTGGACCAGGAAGGCGTTCAGACGACGAATCGGTAATCAGAACGGGCAAGTCGAAATTATGGACCCGCTTGGGGAGAACGGGAGCCGCGGGAGCGGCCTGCCGAGGAAGCCCGCGCTATTCTCGTTCAATCACGACGACGGGGCCAAACAGGACGGGGCCAAGGCCAAGGAAGGCGGCAGTTCTTCAGGGTCCCGAGGCCGCCCTCCAAGGGGAAGCCCACCTTCCTGTCGCAGCGCAGGGACTCGGTGCCGCCGAGGGGGACCTATGAGACCCAGGGCGGCATCCAGGTCCGCGTTGGGGTGACCACCGGGGTGGAGCTCGTGCTCCTGCTGGGCGAGTCCCCCCAGAACACGGACGAGCTCTCGCACCATGTGTACTACTTTTTGGAGTCTGAGCCCGCGAACGTGATTAACAGGAATCCATACGAGCTTGTGCTGGCAAACAAGGCGGACTGCAATGGCCAGGACTTCTACACGATCACCCGCAGCGGGGTCACGGAGTTCTCCAGGAGGAACGGCACCGAGACGACCTCGCTGCTTGACTGGCTCAAGTTTAGAAACATGTTCAATCTCATCAACAAGGATCCGTTCCGGTTCCCTCTGATGAAAGGCTTCAAGATCTACAAGGCCTTCGCGGCCTGGAAGTGCGCGGCGAGGATCTGGAAGATGGAGTCCGCTAGGGAGAAGCTTAAGGTAAACTTGCTGCTGCTTCACCCCCAGTTCAACACCGCGCTTCTGCACATCCAGGAGGTCGTGCTCTCCTGCGCGCTGGAGGGGAGGGTGGATGCTGTGGACGAGGCGGAGGCCCCAAGCCCCCTCAAGAAGACCCCGAACGAGGAGAGGCTCCTGTCGGCCTTCAGCTCCGCCATTGAGGCCTTCGAGGAGAACACCAGGGCCCCAGAACAGCTTGGCAAGCGGCTGCACCAGTGCTTCATCGAGTGCAACCGGCAGATTGGGGAGCTCCTGGGGCATATCCAGATGATCGTCAACACCGTTTGCAAGGACTTCAACGAGATCCAGTTCTCGAGCGACAAGGAGCAGAGCTGGATGGACAAGATCTCTGATGTGGACCTCACCATGAGGGACATCACATTTATGTTCCCTCAGAGGTCTCCCAACCGGTCGCAGCACTCGTCGCTGAACGAGAACATCGTGGAAATCTTCTCCAAGTCACAGAATCAGCAAAAAATCATCATCCACTTTGTCAGGCTCGTGGAGGTGGTCATCGCGTCCGCCATCGCGGAGACCATGATGAAAACCACAGAGCAGATTCACAACTTGATCATGGATGAACGGAGTAGCATCGTGACACTCAAGACGCACTACGAGGCGGGCAGCAAGGGCGACGAGGAGGGCCAGGCGCAGGCGCCCAGCGTCTCCATCGAGCCCAGCCTAAGGGCCCTCGTGAAGTTCTTTACCAAGCCATACCGGGACATGGCCGACGTCAGCGCAAAGCTGAAGAGGCCGCTGGTCTTCCCGCTGACAAAGAACAACGAGGTTCCCATGCAGTTCCAGCGCAAGAACTTTGTGTCGCTCAAGGACCTCGTCTCCGGATTCGGAATCAGTATTGACGATGCGGGGGCCGCGGCAGAGGCGCATATAAGGCAGCAGTACGACGCCCTGTGCGAGCAGAATGCCAGTCTGCTCCAGATTCCAGAGAGCGACGCATTTAGGGAGGCCATGGAGGAGTCCTTGTACATCTCCAGCGGCCGGGTGGAGGAGCTCAAGCTCAACCCGCTGGCGTTCTCCAAGAACCTGATCGTGATCAGGGACTGGCTCGACCTCATCGAAGGGAGCACCACGGAGAGCCGAGTGGACCCGCTTTTCTTGGACCTTCTGGATCTGAAGTCCAACCTGCACGAGGACCTCACCGTGGCGTACAATCTTTTTGTTGACAGGCTCCACGACTGTCTGGAGTACCACGGTAGGCACACCCTGGACGAGATGATCTACAACAGCTACGACATCAAGACCCTGTCGGATGACCTGCAGCTCTTCGTGGACGAGTGTGTGCGCGTGGAGCAGGACGCCTACTCCACGGAGGACCGGGTGAATATCATCGGCAACTTCTTCGCTTCTTTGAGGAAGGTCCTCAAGTACGTCGACAAGTCGGATACCTTCAACCAGCGCCTGGAGGAGAATTTTTCCACGGCCGAGGTGCTGATGAACGAGGTGGAGAGGCTCCTCAGAAACAAGATCACCGTGAGGAACGCCCCTCAGATCAAGCAGTCGTGGTCAAAGTTTCTGGACGAGAAGGCCAATTACAAGCGTACTCTGAGGACGCTGTCAAAGGACATCGTCAACCACTCGAGGGTTTACGTCAACCAGCTGCTTGTGACCGTGGACTGCTTCTGCGAGGAGATCCAGGCGATCGAGGAGAGGCTCTCGTCGGATGACTCTTTCGATGCCACAGAGAACATGGAGGACACGATGCAGAAGAGCGTGTCGCTGCAGCTGATGAAGATCGAGACTGAGATCAAGAAGAAGGGGGAGACTTCGGACAACCTCCAGGACATGCTGAGGTGGTGGATCAACACGCAGCAGATGCTCCAGGGCCTGAACCCCGGGAGCAAAGGGGATGAGGTGTGGCAGAAGACGGACGCCATCAAGGCCAGCAAAGAGAGGGGCAAAGGCCTCTTCGAGCACGTCAGCTCCATCTTCCACTGGAAGAAGAAGTTCTGGCTGTCCGACATCCTGATCTGGATGGAGATTTACGAGAGGCTGACCACGATCAGACCTTTCTCTAGCGATCTCTCCAACGAGACGCTGGAGGAGGTCAACGCCGCGGTCCAAGGCCACATCGAGATCCTGAACGACCGCCTACGGTGGGCCCTCGAGTCTGGCTTCGCGTGCAAGGAGACCAAGCTAATTAGGGAGATCATCCAGGCGGGGGGGGCTTGGGTCAACACCCTGCAGACCTTCAACGACATGATCTCGAACCCTAACCACCCTTCGAGCGTGCAGCTCAGGCACCGCCTCACTGTGGAGATGAAGAGGAAGGGCAAGAGCCTTCTGGAATGCACTTTGGCGGACATCCACGGCAGGAGTGCCTCGGGATTCTCGCTGGAAAAGAACCAAGTGAAGCAGGAGGAGGACAACTACGGCAAGGCTCTCTTCGACCTTTTCCACATCGAGAGGCAGATGCGTGGGATGTACTTCATGATCAACTCAAGGGTGTCGTCCAACGGCTCGATCCACCTCATCACCAACTTCATGGAGATCTTCCAATCCATCGAGAAGGCCGAGCAGGTCATCGTCTCGGTCAGCGCCCTTGCGGAGTCCTTCAAGTCGGTTGAGATGGGCGAGAACACCAGGGAGCTCCATATAGAGATGAGCCGGATGTCGAACATGATCCGCGGCATAAGGCACAGCATCGAGGTCCTGTACCAGGCGCAGAGCTACTACCTCCTTTTCAGCCGGCTCTCCTCTTCTAACACTTTCTTCAAGTGTGCCGGCATTGGCTACGTCAACGACTGCATCTCCATCAAGCAGCGGTGGATGGACGAGATCATCACCCCCCTCACGTCCCAGAAGCAGGTCAGCATCCTCTCCGCCTCGGAGGAGATGGACATCAAGCTCGGGGCCGAAGAGTCCCCCGCCACGCTAATGCTGGGATCGCTGCACGACCTGTACGACGAGATCGTGGATGCGGATGTGCTGGTGGTCGCCAGGGAGGCCTTCCCGCGACTCTACTTCGTGTCTGACCGGATTCTGCTGCACTCGATCGCTTATGAGGACGACCCTCAAAAACTCCTCAAAGACTTCTTCAGGCTCTGCTACTCTGGGGTGGCGAGGGTAGACGTCAAGGAGTCCGAGATTGTGCTTGAGGGCGCCAAGAACCAACCCTTGGAGATCCAGGAGAAACATGTGGACGCCATTTACGGCGAGGGGGGCGAGAGGATCGCGCTCACCGACCCCCTGCTCTTCTCCCACTCGGAAGGGGCGGGGATCCTGAACAAGGCCCCGCAGACCAAGTCAGAGTCCAAGCCTGATGAGCTCACGGTGTGGGCGGTGAAGCTCGCGGAGGAGATCCGGAGCACGATGAGGGCGTCGTTGGCCGAATGCCATGCTGGCGTGGGCGCAATGGACGTCGAGGAGTGGATGGACCGCTTTCCCCTGCAGTCTGTCTGGCTTGCCAACGAGATCGCCTTTGTGGCCCACGTGGAGTTGCAGCTCCCCTCGAGGGGTGGAAGGTTTCCTGCGCTTGCGGACCAGATGTCCAGAAAGGTGTCCTCACTGTCGTCTAGGCTGGTGCACCTGTACTCCGTGGAGAAAGAGTTCAAGATGAAGATTAGGAAGGCGGAGGCGCTAGTGTACTCCGGAATCTGCCACCGGGACATCGCGCAGCACCTCGCCGAGCACAGGGTGGTGGACGCCTCTGACTTTTCGTGGCAAAAGTTCGTCAGGTACTACTGGAATCAGGAGAAGGACACCTGTCACGTGGCATGCGGGTTCTCCCTGGAGAACGAACAAACCGGGTTTGAGTACGGGTTTGAGTACCTCGGGGACGACTTCACCTCGAGGCTCTTTGGCGAGGGGCTCTCCTTGACCTCCAACGCCGTGCTTGGGCTGGCCCATGCCACCTTTGGATGCGGCTGGGTCACCCCGATCTCTGAGGTGGTGGGCGCGGGTGCTGAGGGCGAGGTCATCCGCGCGGTGGCCATGGTCTGCGGCAAGCACCTCGTGGCCCAGGATGCCTCTCTGGTCCCCAGGAGGGGCTCGGAGAAGCAGTGGCAGAATATTCTGATGGCCTGCCGCAGATCCAAGTCGTGGATGCAGCTCGAGGGCGTGGACTGGCTCGACCTGGAGCTAGTCTCCAGGTTGACAGCTGCACTGGACGAGTGCAGGAGGCGCCTCTCCAGCGACTTGGTTCTCTCCAAGGAATACTCCTCGGTGAGGTACTTTGTCCCCACGGACCAAGCGTACGGCACCTCGTACAGGTCCGGCAACTCGCCGCTGGAGAAGGTTGCCAGGAGATGCTGTGTCATCGACTGGTCGTTCCAGATCGCCTTTGAGGCCGCGATCGAGCTGAAGCTGAGGTACTGCGGGCAGAAGGGTGACATGGGGGGAATTTCCAAAGAGGTCGCCGCGGTCCTCAGCAGCGTCGTGAAGATGATGCACAAGTACCTCGCCGGGAGCGCCAAGATGAACTCGCACATCACGGTGTCCAAGCAGATCGTCCAACAGGTCATGTCCCACGACATTGACTTGGGCAACTGCCGGTTTGTGATCCTGAATGCGCTCAAGAAGGGCCTGGGGCAGTTCTTGCCAAAAGCGAGGGAGGTCCAGGTCGAGGAGCTTTACTGGCAGCTTCTGGCGGGCCACACCAGCAACACCACGGGGGAGGAGGAGGCCCTGGCCAACTTCGACTTGCACACCGAGACGGACCAGGACCTCAACCAGTACCTGAGGAAGAACCAGCTTGAGAAGGGGTATGCGTTTTATGGAGACCGGATCAACAGCAAGTGCCTGCAGATGCTGGACGCCATCTCGGAGAACAGCAAGAGCATCGTGGTGACGGGGAGTCCGGGGAGCGGCAAGTCCGCCCTTATCAACCTCGTCTTCGAGGCATTTGAAACCAAGCTGATGAAGAATAGGTCCTCGGTGCGCAAGATCTACACGGACTCCGAGTTGGAGAGGCTGGAATTTTTGGTCTCCGACGATCTCCTGACGGGCGCCAGGGAGGCCCACCGCCTCAAGCTGCTGCTTGTAGAGGTCACGCTGGCGGGGCAGAGGGCCGGGCCGATCCACATTGTGGACCAGAATGTAATCCTGGACGGTGAGCTGTCCAACACAGCCACCCTCGCCGCTCTCAAGCAGAAGATCTCCTCGGAGGCCAAGGGCTACACAAACACCCCAAGGTTCATCTTGGAGTGCGTTTCTATCGACAGCGCGGCCCCGTCGCTCCTGGCGGCCGTCCACCTGGTCCACTGCGGACAGAACGAGCTGCTATCCCCAGAAAAGTACTGGGAGTGCTCCCTGGAGGCATTTGGGAAGCGGTTCGGGGACACCGCTCTGGTCGGGAGGCTGGACTTTGTCGAGGTGGTGAGGGCCACCCCTGTGCTCGATCTGCTGGTCCGGTACGTCAAGGCCCACAGTGTGGTCAATGCGAAGTCAAACGAGATGGTCTCGGACGTCTTTCGGTGCGTCAGGGTCTTCTTCGACCTCCTCGGCTACCAGATCGAGACGCACATGACCGAGATCGAGATCATGACCAGCAACTCGAGGGATAAGACGGTGTGGGATTTGGTCAGGCTCCTGGTGTACTGCCTGGCGTGGAGCTTAGAGTCCCAGCTTCTCAGGCTAGAGGACAAGGGCTGGAAGGGGTTGGAGAGGATGATCGTGCAGCCAATCTTGGACCTCCACTTGCCCGGCCAGGAGCTTGGGCTGGATGTCAGCCATATCCTGGACTATGACGTGGCAGTGACGTCGTCTGGCCACTTTCACCTGGCCGTGCTGGAGGACCCGCGGCGATCCACCCAACGGAGGAGGACGAGGAGAATGTGCACATCGCAGGCGGGGTCATCGTCACCAACAGGGTTTTCCTGCAGAGGAAGATGCTGCACAGGTGGATCCACGACTTCAGGTACGACGTCTTGGTCATCGGCGGGGTGAGCAGCTCCAAGAGGCTGCTGATGGGGGACATCGCCTCCAGGAGCGGGGTTGTGGCCAGGGTGCTCTCAAACGCCCTGGACCGCCTCCCGCAGCACTGCCAGGAGATGAGCAAGGACCAGAGGAAGAGGGTCGTACTCATCGAGGACCTCCACGTGTCTGAGCAAGCGCCTTGCGGCAGGAGGGGCCAGGAGACCCTGAGAAAGTTCATGGACGCCAAGAAGCATAGGATGGCGGCCGTGCCAGATGGAGAGGGCGGCGCTGGGGACGGGGGGAGGCACCAGTACGTTTGCTGCTCGCTTCCCTCGCACTGCGACGGCCTGAGGCAGAGGTTTTGCTCCGAGAGGCTCTTCCATCACTTTTACAGGTTCGGGGTCAGTGACTATGAGATGCGCGACATCACCAACATCTTTGTGGGTGAGATTCTGCTGAGCGTGTGCACAGAGTACGGAATCTCGGAGAAAGGCCTGAAGCAGGGGTGCCAGACACTGATCATGAGCCTGATCACCATGGTGAAAAATCTCTTCGAGAGGGCCGGGGTCGCCTTTGTGGACCCGCAGGCCACCAAGTCGCCAAAGCTCCTGTCCCAGATGTACAATTACCTCGAGATCTCGGTGCACCACCTGGTTTCGCTAAGGCGGGAACAGCTAGCGGACATCAAGGAGTGGGGGAAGGTCCTAGTGGAGAACTTGCATTGCCTCCACTTCAGCGGGCTGGCCTACAGCCACGTCCAGTCCTCTGCGGTCGACCTGTGCAATGACCCGATCATGAACTTTCTCAAGGACTCGCCTGCGATTGTAAACGTTGCAGATGACGTGGAGGCCTGCGTTAAGGCCAAGGAGAGGGATGGCTCGACTGAATGGAAGATCAAGCCGGTCGACCCTGCTCTCGTGGAGGGTGCCCTGAGGGACCTTTGTGCGGAGAAGGGCTGGCTTTCCTCCATAGACGGCGTGGGGGGCCTGGCTGCCACCAGGGAGGCCGCCGAGCTCGGCTTTTGGGCCGAGATGCTCAGCGAGGACCTGCGGAGGGTCACCACGCACGTAAACTTCAAGAAGAAGGCGCACCCGCTCAAGGTCCTCGTCGTGGAGTCCTCCGCGGACATCACCTGCCTCGGTCACCCCCTCAAGCTTGCGGAAATTTCAGCGCACCTCACCGCGGCGAGGAAGGGGGCCACCTTTGTTAAGTTTGCCGCGGGGGAGGACAACTGGGACGGGATTCTGGCTGAAGCCCAGGAGACCCCGATGGTGATCTCGATGTCCGAGGAAGACCTGAGCGAGAGCGGCGACCTGGAGTCCGCTTTGCTGCGCTTCACAGAGGAGAGGCCCTACGTTACGATGGAGGTCTCGGCAGGCCAGATCCAGGTCATCCTACAATGCAAGCAGATGAGGCCCTTCCTGAAAAGGCTGCTGCGACAGGCCCCGCTGCTCCTCAGATTCTCAGAGACGTGCACCCTGCCCCAGGAGGCGGCGCACACGAGAGACTTTGTCCGCGGGGTCGTGGAGGCAACCTTTGACCGGACCCTGTCAAAAATTACGGAAACCTTAAGTGAGGGCGTTGACCCACCCGAGGGCGTCAGGGAGACCCTCGTCACGCACGTCCTCGACGCCTACGAGTCGTCCTTGGCGTGGCACAGGGGTAAGGATGCCCGAATTCTGAAGGATGAGCCCTCGTCCCGGTGCATCAACCCCCTTGGGCTGATCTTTGAGCACGCCTACCTGTCCGCCTGGCTCCTTGCAAACTGCCTAAGGAGCAATGAGGACGCGACGAGGGCGGTCCAAGGGCAGCTCGCCGCCCTCAGCAGCCTCGACGTCGCCCTGGACACTGCAACTTTGCAGTACCGCGAGGTTCAGCACGACTTTGAGAAGACGCTGGACAGGACGTCCTCCCTACTGCTCAGCATCGCAGAGCAGAAGCACGTAATCGAGGAGAGGGAGTTCAACCACGCCGCCGAGGACTTTGCACTCAAGGCCAGGGTCAAGAAGATCGACCAGGGCAAGAAGAAGGCCCAGATGCGGATCGAGACCTCGTACCAGAGCTTCCTCAAGGGCGTGGAATCCGTGTTGAATGTGTCCGAGATGGAGATGGAGGACGTCAGGATGAACAGCAAACCCCCCAAACTGGTGCAGAGGGTGGCGAGGGCCTGCGCGTATGTGCTGTCCCTTAACCACCCAAAGACGAGGGACAAGGTAGCAAAGATCAAGAAGATGGACTGGGCCGAGCTCAACCAGAGCCTGTTCTCCAGGATCAGGATCTACGACCAGACCAGCGACTCTAGGATCTCGTTCTTCAAGAGGGAGATCGACACCTTCCCGATGGACCAGATCTTGGACCGCGTCCGGAACCAGTATGAGGAGGTGGAGGAGGCCATGGAGGAGCTGAACAACCTGCTGATGCTCCCAGACTTCAAGCTGCACCGCGTGGAGCAGGTCTCCAAGGCCCTCAAGCCCCTGTGCGCCTGGATCCTCGCGGTGCACGAGCACCTCAAGGAGTCCCTGGAGCTGGACAGGCTGGAGGTCGACCAGAACAGGTGCCAGACGGAGGTCAGGATGTTCGAGAACTTGAACTCGCTGAGAGAGACAGACGAGGTCAATACCCTCAAGAGGCAGCTCGCCAACCTGAGGAAGAATTATGAGATCTGCACAGAGAACTTCACCGCCCTGGAGGTCCGTAAGAGGAACCTGGAGTACTACATTGAGACCAGCAAGCTGTTGATCGAGAAGGTCCAGTCCTGGAGGGCCTACTGCGAGGCTGCGCTCGCCAAGCTCGGGGAGAGGAGGGCGTTGCTCGGGTTCGAGATCGCGTTCGCCGGCAGCCTCGTCGTGTACGCCTCGTTCTTGGACAAGATGGAGCGGGACCACCTGAAGGGGTGCTGGCGGGACTCCTCGGACCACGTTTTGGAGTCCTGCGGGGCGGCTCCCGGGCAAGGCGGCGCCAAGATCCTCGAGTTCGACCTTCACGACTTTTTGAGGAGAAACTTCACCCACGAGTGGTTCCTGGACGAGACCAGGACCGCCGTGGGGATGCTGGACCTGTGCAACCAGAGCACCCTGAATTTAGGCTCGAGGACCCACCTTGCAGAGAGCATCGCCATCGCCTGGCTAGCGAGGAGGGCCCTGGGGAAGACTTGCGTCTTCATCGACCCGGAGGAGATCTGCCGGGCGTACGCCGGGGCCTGGGAGGCGTCGCAGGAGCGCCTGGGTGGGGACGCCCCCGCCACGCCCCCGCCGGCCTTCACGTGCGCGAGGATCGGGAAGCTCCCCCTGGAGTCGGAAATTTCAAAGATTTCTGCTGAGATGGACGAGGATAACGTCCTGCTGTACGTTCAGTCCACATCCTTCCCGCACGACCACTTCAGGGGGCAGGGCCTGGCGGAGGCCTTGGGCGCGGTTCACTTCGTAGATCTCACTCTCAGAGAGCCGAGGCTTGTCTACAACGGGATCTGCACCATGCTGTCCAGGTTTTGTGGAGAAGAGCTGCCCCCTCTGGTCTCCCTCGAGAAGTCCAGGCTCCCTGTGCAAGAGATGGAAGATGACCTCCAGGTCCTGCTGCTCAGGCTGGGCGAGAGCAAGCGCAGGCTGTGCAGGACCTTCAAGGCCAAGTCGTACAGCGAGTTCATATCGCAGAAGGACTCTGACCTGGCCATCGACTTGAAGAATTTGTACTGCCTGAAGAAGGACATTTCCACCCAGCTCGAGCAGTATGACGTCCTGAGCAACTCCTTCGAGAGGCAGTGCGCTCAGGTCGCCTCGTACTTCGGCACGCTGCCCGCCCCGATCGTGTCCTTTGGCAGGAGGCTCTCAACGCTCTTCGCATCCGCGGGGGTGAGCTGGGGATACTTTCACGGGTGCCCCCTCTCCGTCTTCCTCAACGTCCTGGAGAGGAAGGTCTTCGCCAAGCTGCCGCTGAGCGCCAAGGAGGCCGGGTCCGAGGGCAGGAGGGCCTTCTTGGCCAGGAACGACCTCCAGGCCCACGTCACCAGGTCCATGTTTGACCTGCTCGTCACCCAGAGATACTTGTCCTCGGACTGGATCCTGAAGACCATGCACCTCAGCTTCCACTTTGAGTACCTAAGCGAGTCCTTCGCGGAAGGCAAGGCGCCTGGGTCCCTCAGACTCGAGGAGTGGGACTTCTTCCTGGACAACTTCTTGGGACACTGCGTGTCTCAGAAGGGAGTGGACAAGAGAACAAACCTTGCGCTGGCTGCGGGGGACAGGGGATGGGGTGAAAAGATCGCTGAGGCCGTCGAGGCCTTCTCCGGGGGTTGCCCCGACCCGGGCGCCTTCGATTCGGTCCGGGAGGGCTTTGGCAAAATGAGGAAGCTCGGGATGGAGCTGCCACTGGAGGAGGTTCTGAAAAAGCTGGACCAGGCACTCGCAGAGTCGGAGGATGAGTCGAGGAGGCATTGGAGGTTCGCCGCGGTTCTCTTCGTGGTCGGGTCGTGCCACAGGGAGCAGGAGCTCGTGGCCCTGTGGCTGATGCGCCGCATCATCACGATGGACTATGCCACCTCAAGCGCCACCCAGTCCGCGGTCTTGGCCGACCAGATGGAGATTCTGGACAACAGGATCCCTCTGTTGCTGGGCAGCACGAGCGTGAACTCGCTCCAGGTAAGCAAAGGAAAGGCAGAATCTTCTGTCTCTCTCAGGCGCGCTTTTTTGGTTTAAGGCTGACGCGCTCTCTTTCTTTCCCTCTCCCTGCCCAGCTCATCGAGCAAGCCGCGCTGAGGTACTCAATGACTTTCCAGAAGGTGACCACGGGGAAGATGAAGATGAAGAACATGTGGCAGGTCGCCGCGGCAAAGAGCACTCGGAGCAAGAAGCTCCACACCCAGGAGGTGAGAACGGCCACAGACAATAAAAAATATTTGCGGGCCTCGCTGACGTGTCGCCCTCCCCTGCCTCTCGCCCTAGGTCTGCGTCACGAGCGTGTACGATCTTTGCCCGCTGGACGACAAGAAGCTCGACAAGTTCCTCTTCAGGAATGTAGAGGATGGCAACTGGCTCGTGGTCAGTGACATTGATGTCGAGAATCCGGAGCATCACAGGGTCTGCCAGACTTTCCAGGAGATCTTGGCCCCCCAGCTCTTCCTCTCGCCGCCAAAGTCCAGGTTCAAGCTCGTCCTCTGCGTCAGCTCATACGTCGGCTTCAACCCGCACCTCCACTCGGCGGTCACCGCGGTGGCCCACCACCCGCTGTCCTCCACCTCGCTCAACATCTCCTTCTACGCCTGCAAGTGCCTACCGCTGATGTGCTCGGGTGCGCTGTGGCAGCGCGGTGAGGTAGTCGGCATCCACGAGAAAACCTCGATCACAAACCCCGCCCTGCTGGGGTCGGAGGTCCTGGACCTCTTCGAGGCCTACCAGGCCTACGCAGACAGGTCCCTGCACGAGGCTGCCAAGGAGATCACCCACGAGGAGGACCGCGTGGCGCTGCAGCAGAGGACCCAGACGCTGCTGACGGAGGAGTCCGAGCTCGGGGCGGCGTGGAGGGGCTACGCCATCATCATTGCCCTCGTCCAGGTCCTGGTGGGCGACAGGCAGGCCATCGGATGCGGCGTTCCCAAGGGAAGACGGCACCTTGAGCCGAGCCACTTTGAGTTCATCGCGGGGGTGCAGGCGATCAAGGTCTGGCTGGACGCCCTGAGGGCCAAGTCGGAGAGGAGCAACGAGTACTCTCAGTCCACGCTGTCGCTGGACAGGATTCTCGGGGCGGAGAGCATCAAGTCCATCTCCAGTGGCATCATTGGATCTGTGTACGGCCCGCTTTACGGATGCGTTCTCTTCAGGTGAGGAAAATAGGGATGAATGAGAGGGACGTGATTCTCTTTCCCCCCCCTCCCTCGGAAGAAAAGAAACCCCACAGGAAACAGAAGATTGACCGACCCTTCTCTCTCTCTTCCTCCCCTTCCCGGCTCAGCGACAACCCCCTGGAGAGCAACAAGGTTGTCTACAGCTCAGAGGACTTCCACCTAATGTTCTGGACGGCCATGTACTCCCGTTACTTCACGTACGACATCCTGAAGCCGAGCTTCATGTACAAGCTGGCCACGGTGGGCAGCATGCTGACGCAACCAAAGGAGAACGAGGAGAGCGTGTGGGTCAACACGAGCCAGCAGACTTATCCGGTCAGGGCGATGGCCAAGGCAGGAAACTCGCTGATGGCGATCGAGGACTTCGTGGATACCGTGCTGGCGCTGCCGGCGCACTCACTGTCGTCCATCTCGGACCTCAGCTCGGTAGCGATCGGCCAGGTCACCTTCTTCAAGAGGAATCGAGACTTTTCCAGCGAGATTTCCTCCCTGCGGAGCCTCCTCCTCCACCGGCGGGTCTTGCCCATGGCGGCGGAGGGGGCGGCGGATTTGCGCACCAAGATCGACGCCATAGCGCGCCAATGCCGGTCCCTGCACTCTCGACTCCACGAAGGCCCGCCCCTGCTGAGCTCGTCTCGGGGCCCTCAAGACCACGGCAGGCTCTTGTCCACCCTGGCGGAGTTCTTGAGGTCAGAGGTCGAGGCGTCCCTGGCACTGCTCTTCAGGGTCCTATCGGACCTCGGCCGAGGCCTCCGGTTCTTGGACGACCTCGGGGACAACTCCCACGGACCCATCGGCACGGACCTCGACACGCTGCTCTGTCTGCACATGGACTACGTTCCGGACGGGTGGAAGGTCTCCAAGATTCCCTCGCGGTCGCTTGACCGCGGGTTCACGTATGGCTCCCTCGCGTCCTGGAGGCGCCAGCTCGACCAAGGCGTCGACTTTATCTTCGCGCTGTGCGACGACATTGAATCTGGAAAGACGAAGCTCCACTTCGACCTCAGGCGGCTCCTCAACCCGAGGCTCTTCTTGGACTCCCTCAGGCTAGGCTTCTGCATGCAGGGCCAGGCCGAGTACCCATCCCTCCGCTACGACTTTGTCAGCGAGAAGGTGGGGTCCGAGTCCCCGCTGCAGACCAGAAAGGAGCATCCCGACATCATCCTGCTGGGCCTGAGCGTATCCAACGCCATCTGGAACGAGAACACTCAGCAGCTCCAAGACATCAGGATGCAGCTTGACACGACGGCCGAGCTCGCAGCGCAGGGATCGCACCACAGGGACCAAGTCCAGTGCAGCAGACTGCTCCCGGCCTTCAGAGTCTTCCCCTCGTGCGAGACGGAGTCGCTGTCGAAGGTGGACGTTCCGGCCAACATGATCGCTCACAAGTCGCTCACCGCTGGGGAGACTACGGGGGAGGCCTGCGACCTGCCCGTGCTGGTGTCCTGCGTCAGCGACGAGCTCGAGCAGCACGCGGATGGGCTGGTGTGCACGCTGAGAATTCCAAGCAGGAGGTCGACGTCCTACTGGCTCAGGAAGGGAAATACGGCCTTCCTGCACAGGACGTGATGACGACGACGACGGCGACGACGGCGACGGGTCCGGGGGGGGACGTACAACACCCAAACGTGTATCTTACGTGCAAACGCACACACACACACACACACACACCATTATGTATAATTATTAAAGTAAATATTTGTACCATCATACCTTGAAAGACACCACGCACTCCCGTCTCGGACGCGACCGTTATCCAGGTTTGATGACATCGATGTAAGTCTAGAGTCATGTTCGGTTTGAGAAGTTACATCACGATTCCAGCGTTTGTTTTCTACTCGAGGAGGCGGCAGGCAGCCAGACGGGGGACCGAGAGAGGGGAGAGGCTCACCAGAAGTGCGAGCGTTTTGGCGCCCGACGGAGCAACCGAGGAGGGTGAAGAAGACCCATCACGCGAGCGAGTGACCGAGCTTGGTCGGTTTCACGATGGCAGACTCCGCAAACCAGGCCTCAGGGGAGGCGCCCATTCCGGTGACGATTATTACGGGTTTCCTTGGGTCGGGGAAGACGACGCTGTTGAATTATATTCTGACGGCCGAACACGGGCACAAGATTGCTGTGATCGAGAACGAGTTCGGTGAGGTCTCCATCGACGACGGCCTCGTCCAGGTCGATCGCGTGGCGGAGGAGATCCTCACCTTGGACAACGGATGCGTGTGCTGCACGGTGCGCGGCGACTTGGTGAAGACCATGCACAACCTGCTCGAGAGGAAGGACAACTTTGATTACATCATCGTGGAGACGACCGGCATGGCGGATCCTACTCCCGTCGCGATCACCTTCCAGTTCGACGAGCTCCTCAAGAAGAACACGAAGATGGACGCCATCGTGACGGTGGTGGACGCTGCTCACGTCTTGCAGCACCTTCGGGAGAAGATGCCGGAGGGCGTGGTGAACGAGTCCGTGCAGCAGATCGCCTTTGCGGACAAGATTTTGCTGAACAAGACCGATTTGGTGGACAAGGAAAAGCTGGGCGAGGTGAGGAAGGAGATCAGAACGATCAACGCGTTTGCGACGGTGATGGAGACGCAGTACTCCAAGGTTGACCTCAAGGAGGTCCTGGACGTAAGAGCGTTCAGTATCGAGAAGCTGAACAATTTCAAGGTCGAAGAGGAGGAGGACCACCATCACCACCACGACCACGACCACGACCACGACCACGATTGCGGCGACCCGAACTGCGACCACGAGCACCACAAGCACGATCATCACGACCACGACCACAAGCACGATCATCACGACCACGAGCACCACAAGCACGATCATCACAACCACGACTGTGGCGACCCGAACTGCGACCACGATCATCACGATCACCACGACCACGACATCAAGCACAGGAACACGAAGAAGCTGAGGCACGACAGCGGTGTTGGCAGCGTTGGGCTGCAGGTGGAGGGAGAGCTTGACATCGTGGAGCTCAACCAGTGGCTTGGGACCTTCCTGAGCACGAGGGGTGACGACATCTACCGCAGCAAGGGAATCTTGTGCATCGAGGGCACCGACGACAAGTTCGTCTTCCAGGGCGTGCACATGATGACGACCATGGCGACGAGCGCGAACACGCCAGGGATCGAGCCGTGGAAGGAGGGGGAGAAGAGGATGAACAAGATGGTCTTCATCGGCAAAAACCTGGACAGGAACGAAATCACGGAGGGGTTCATGAAGTGCCTCGTGAAGGACGACTGATCGATCGGCCGGCCGCTGGGGGACACGTAGACACTCTTCTTTTTTTACACGACACACCTCGTCCTCCCTTCTATGAATCTTCCCCACGCTTCTCCTCCGCGGGAGGCTGGGGCACCGGAGCTGGCTCCGGCTTAGGCTCCTCAACCGCCGGATCCGCCCGCGGGGCCTCCTCCACCGAGGTAGGCGCGGGCTCTGCCGAACCCGCAAGTCCAGACCCGCTCCCCTCCGCCTCGGGCTGGACGGCCTCCTGGGGGGGTTCCCTCGCCGAGGTCGCGGTGGTCCCAGGGTCCTGCGGTGGCTGCGCCGGCGTCGCTGGCTGCGCCATGGCGGTTGTCTGGTTGTCCACCGCCATCGCCGCCGTCGTCGTGTCCATCCCGGCGCTACCGTCGAGCAGCAGCTCGTCGGACGGGACCATGCTCAGCCTCGAGCTCCTCCTGGGCGGGGCCTTGGATCGGGACCTCGGCGCTCCGTCAGGGTCGGGCGAGGGAGACCTCGCGCGCTTGTAGGGCTCCCTGACGGCCTCGACGCCGCTTGGGGGCTCGCACCTCTCCGCGTCAAGCGGCGCGTTCGTGGCGACCCACTTGGTCACCTGAAAACCCCCCACCGTCTGCCCGTCGGGGGCTTGCTGCCCCGCCAATACGACGGGCACGCGTTCCCAGTGACGGACCCTACCGCCAAAGTTCGCCAGCTGGTCCTGCTGCATCTGCTGGGCCTGCATTGCCGCGGCCATCGCCGCAGCCTGACCCCGCGTCGCCCTCTCCCATGGGCTGTACCGGGTCGACATGGCTGCGCTCTTCTCTCTCTCTCTCTCTCTCTCTCTCGCACTCCAACCAAACTCAATTTTTCTGTTTTTTTTTCCACGACATCGAGAGCTTCAAGCAAGATGATGATGGCTGATCTAATGCTCGTGAGGAAGAGGGGAGGGCACCCGCGCCTGCAGCGAGAGTTGGACTCGGTCGAGGCAATCAACAGCGATGATGTAGATCCATGATCCTTTTTATTTTCACCGCCTTCCTATCTCGTTATTTTTACGAACGCCTCAGTAGGGCGCGAAGAGCTCTACGCCAAGCCAGAGCCTCACAAAGTCCAGGAGGCAGAGCACCGCCATTCCGGAGGCGAGCGACGAGCAGACCGTCTCCATCATCGTGTGTCCGCCCCTCGGCTGCTTGCCCCCCGTCTTGGCCTCGTCCAACGCGAAAAATGCCGGGTAGCTGACCAGAAAGTAGATGCCATAGAACGCAGAGCCCAGGACGTAGGCCTGGTTCCTGTCCTCAAAGGAGTAGTAGGGGAAGGCGCAGATGGTGAGGGCCTCGCCGAAGGCGGTGGCGTACGACATTGCCGCGATGGTGGCCCACTCAAAGACTCTCCTGCAGGCGTCCTCCTTGTACGTGTCCCTGATCAGCCTAATCACCCAATTACTCAGCGCGTGGTAGAACATAAAGTACGCGTGGGTCATCAGGTAAAGGCAGAGCGGGACGTCGTTCAGCCGGTACGCCTCGAAAGTGTACTTGGCCTGCGCGACCCGAAGGAAGAGGGGGAAAGGGCGGTAGAAGCGAGCGCGAGTCAGCGGGGTCGGGGTCGGGTTGGGGTGGTCAGCCGGGAATCAGAACGCGTGGCTTACCTTGAGGACGCGGTAGAAGTAGTGCGTGTACCAGTAATTCCCGATGAAGCTGAAGATCGCGACCCAGACGTTCGCCTTTGTGATGTACCTCTCCCGCCACGGGATCTCTGATTCCTGTGCGCTCGGCATAAGGTAAGGCAGCGAGACGTAGGGCAGTGCGCAGAACAATCCGATCGCCATGTAGCCCGAGGATCCCCACCACTCGTAGGCTTGGGTGACGATGACGACGACGACGGCGGAGATCCACAGCGCGGCGAGGCCGAGGGACCACCTCTCCCCCTCGCGTTTGGAAACGTTCGACGCCACGCCGGCCGGCCTCTTCGCCCGTCGCTTGGTTTTCGTCAGCAGGCGCGACGAAAGCAGGAGGGCCGACCCCATTGTTGCGAAGATCGCGGCCATCATGCAAAACGTCGTCGCGTCGTCCATCTTCTCGAACGCCATCTTCGCCATCCCCCCCTCGGCCTCCCGCCTCAAGCCTCGCTCCGACTGCCCCCAAGAGACAGACCTGAAATGAATCAAAGAGAGATCGAGATCGGAACCCCACAGTCCAGCAAGCTTAGAAAAAAAATAGATGGACCTTAGTTCCTCTCCCTGTTGCTGTTCTTGCTGTTTCTGTTGTTGTTGTTGTTGTCGCCTCTCCTGTCCTTGGACTCGGTGGACTT